>JACCDX011489377.1_pt1 | contig 10239 bp, 15 predicted proteins | sample 7449681 | NCBI WGS metagenome assembly JACCDX01 (sample SAMN15323450, study PRJNA562643) | freshwater metagenome | isolation source: river surface water | place: USA:Blue River Watershed | collected 2017-08-18
CAATTACCTTGCTATTTAGGGTTTTACCTGATATAGTGATGGACTCAGACGCGGGGTGGAGCAGTCTGGCAGCTCGTCGGGCTCATAACCCGAAGGTCATAGGTTCAAATCCTATCCCCGCAACCAAGATTTATAAGGCTTCTAAGACTTTTCGTTTTAGAAGCTTTTTTCTTTTCTAGCCCATGTAGGGGCTATGTAGAGAACAAGTATATAAAAAATACTATCTTTCTTACAATTCTAATTTGAGTCTTAGATTGCGGAAGGATGCTTACCTCATTTATCGATGAATAAAGAGTTCTATGGTCTGATTAAACCAGCGTTAATTCCACTGTTCTTGATGATATTTCCTGCCGTTCCCAAGATAACTTTTTCTTCATCTGATAACTCACTTGGGGAATTTTTAATTAAGGCAATTGGAGTTTTGTAACCATTTTCAATTAAATCGAACAACTCTTTTCCTAGTGAAAATTTTAAAAAGTTGTTTACACCCTCGGTCATATGTCTTTTTAGTGAGTGGATATCATTTGCTTTTGCCGAAACAAGCATCTTATCCATAGCCAAAACAGCAATATCCCTGCCAGCTAATTTCTTTTGTTTATCTCTACAAATAAATGGGACAACCTTATGTCCCTGATAAGAAATAAAATTCCAAATTTCTTGTTGATATGGCATCAAGCTAGGTTCAGTATAGTTTTTGAAATGAAGGCAATTTGCCATTAGGTAGAGTCCCAGTAAATCACCTAAGTCTTCAAATTTGTATCTACTGTCATTCATACCAAACCTTCCTCAAAATCTAAATAATGATTAATGAACTCTTTAACAAGGCATGCTTATTTGGTCATCTTTTTCTCTAAACGCTGCAGTTGTTCATATTTATCTTTCAATATTCTCTCTTCGTTCTGAGCCATTGAATTCAAGTTTTGAATAGACTGATTGTATTTAGCGAGCAAGGTATTGTCGTAAAAAATTAAATTCTTTTCAGCTGCACTGTACTGAACTTGCTTTCTCTGATACCCATCTTGCAAAAGGTAAGATAGCTTTAAAACTTCCTTAACGATTTCTCTTTGACCTAAAATGGATTCGTCAATTATTTTCATCGATTTTTTTGACTCAGCCTCAAAGGCTTTAATTTCATTAGGAAAATTAGTTGCAATTAATCGGAAAGCATTTGAATAATCTCTGATGAATTCATTTTGATATTTTTCGTATTTATCTAAAAAAGCATCATATTTTTGTGCCTTAACTCTAAGATTGATTGCATCAGACTGAGAGGACAACTTATCAGGTGAAAGAGAGTCATTCCAGCCAATTTCAGCAAAAAAATTCTTCTGTTCATTAGTGGTACTAACAGTTACATAAGTTGCAAATTTAGCTAATTCACTTACCTGTTTAATAAGGTCAGCATTATTAGATGCAACTTTAAATTGGGAAAAATCTAACTCTTTTTTGGGATTGGGTGGCAACTTAACATCATCATCAAGTAATGCTGAGCGGAATAAGTCTTTTTGGACATTTAATGATTGGCTTATAGAGTTTAGCGATTGCTTTTGGTTGAAATCGCTGTAGACCTGATAACAAATTACTACCAATGGGATAAAAGCTGCGAGTAACTTAAAAGTTAGAGCTTTTTGAGGTTCTGACTTCCTTCCAACGAGGGATGCTAAGCCTATAGATATTAAGCTTAAAGCTAAAAGCCTACCGAAATTATAAGCAACATCATTGGAAAAAAAAGCAATCAAAAATGCCAAACCAACAACTATGTAATGAGGTTTATCTTTAAGTAAATTATTCATTTTTTAAATCCTCTATAAATCCATCCAAGACTAAATCCGGCTAAATATAAAAAACCAATAACCACGAAGTACACCAGCAGAAACCAAAAAGAAGTCTTGAGAAATGAGATTGCTGGGTCATACTGAATAATCTTGTCAGCCTCATACCTATTTCGTGCTTTTTGCAACCCCTCTTCTATGATGTTACATTCTCTTCGCTTAGTAAGAGCTGGAGTGTTGAAGAAACTTTTCTTCTCTCCCTCAAGCCTCGCAATTAATGCCTCATTGCTAGCAATCTTCTTTTCTTTATCTAAATAGGATAAGAATGAACCCCTTAAGCTTGAATTTTCGTTATTTAAACGCTTGATTCTTTCATCAATTTGGCTAACTCTTTCGAGGGCATCATTGAACTCGATACTATCCCATAAATTTTTTTCATTCAGTTTGCAATCTACTTCTCTTTCATTCCAGACTTTTTGAATATTTACTAAATTATTTTTAGAAATATTTGTGCTTTCAAAGCCTGAAAAAGGGTCTTTAATTTCTGACACCCACAGAAAGAAAGTAAAAATGAAAATTAAGCCACTAATAACAAGCCATATTCTTTGCCAACCATTAAAACCGCTTATTAGAAGCTTAAGTTCTGAAAAATTACGAGGAACATCCATTGCATTACCTTAGATTTTTTACTTAATTTCAAAAAAATTACCTACCCCCCCTTTTCAACCAGATATATACAAAATTGGGGGCAGACTTGCTTAATCCAACTATTACATAATTTTAAGTTTTAAGGCTGTTTTTTAAATCCTCGAACAACCCATCCAATCATCCAGCCAAACAAATAAATTGATACCAAAGGCAATGCATACTTTAGCAACAATAAAACTAACTCCTTGCCTAAAGCAACGAAATAACCTTTATTCGGATTTAAATTAGCTGGGTCTAACTTAAACTTTTTGTATGCTTCTTCAACTTCCTCTTTTGTAAAGTCATAAATTGATAGGGTAACTCCGTCACTCATTACTGCCTCAGGAGGATTAAGATACAAATCAGGGTCGAATTTGGGGGATTGAAATTTCTTAGGTAAGTATTTTTCCAACTGAACACTTACATAATTTCTATAGTCTTCCTTATTGTTGACATCAACATACTTTGGAAGGTCTAACCGATAATCAGCTATAAAACCAATAGTCCAAAGGATTGCAAAAAACACAAACAATCTTTGCCAACCATTTAATTTTTGAAGGTTAACCTTATTTAGCATTTCAATCCCTTGAACTATTGATGCATCTATATCTATTAAAAATCATTTACCTTAAGCGAACCTGCGGAAAATCTTAAAACGGCATCAATTGATTTCTGAACATCTTTAGGCTTCATAGGCATAACCTCAACCCCACCCAAAAAAGGCATATCCGCAAAAGGACTATTACTCCAAAAAATTCTCTCAGCCAAATAAACATCTTGAACAGAGTAGACCTCCTGAACTTCCCATAGTCGACCAGTTTCTTGAACAACCATCCCAGCAACTTTTGTAAAGTCTGTATTGTGCTGCTTCAAACGAACTTTCAATGTTCGTGTCGTAACACCAATCTTAAATAGATGTTCCTCATCCCTCAAGCCAAAATTTGTAAAGTTTCTGTCTGGGTGACGAAGAATATATAAAAAACCATCTCTTTTTTTCATGTTTAAAAACTAGCTTATTTAAGACTTACTTTTTAGCAAATCCCTGATTTCCTCTAAGAGTGCTACGGTCTGATTAATTTTGAAATACCAGCAAACCAATTCCCGCCCTATCAAGAAAAATATTAATAGCACTGCAAATGCGAAGAGTACGCCAGCAAAATCTTCCATACGACCTCCTGAAACCCATCAAAATTATTTACTATTTAAGACCTTTATATAATTTAATTGTATTCCTTTGCATTCCTAGCAATCTGTTTAAGTCTTTAACAAATTTACGGTGGTTTAGGCTTTCGCCATCCTTAATTGCATTCTTTGAAACAATCAATTTGCCTTCGTCTGTTTTTGCCCCAGTAGAACTCTCCCAAGGCTTCCATCTTTGTATTGCCTCAGATTGCCTTAATTTTTGTTCCATAGTCCACTTCCTTGCTGGCATTAAAGACCTCCGTATCTAATAGTTTGTTTTGTGGATTTTCAGAAGCAATAAAGTTGTTATTGACTTGTTGATTTCCATTTGCGATATTGGCTTGCTTAATAAATGCAGTTTGATTCGGCTGCTTCAACTGAATCAATGTTTGCAAAGTTGTTCTACATTGATTTTGTGCCTTCAAAGCCAACTGAATATTTGCCTGATATTGATTGAAATACTGTTGTGCAAGTGCTTTTCTAGCCAAATATGAAAACATCACTTCTAATGCATTTGCTTGGCACATAAGCATTGCTTCAATTTTATCGACCTCACCAGAATTTATAGATTTGGTATTGTTTTTAAGCACATCTAATGCCATTTCAAAACTCAACTCATCGCCCTGTACATTCTTCTTATATGCATCAATAACGGAAGCACCCATAGTTGATGGACTTAGCCAAAATTCCGCTAAAGCATCCCCTTTTGACTGCCCATCTTTCACGGATAGCTTAACAACCGACTTCTTACTCATCGCTATCGCCACATAAAAGTAACAAAGATATAAAAGTTCTAAAAGATATGAAATATCTAAAAGTTTGATTAGGGTTGATTTCTATAACTTTGATAAGTTTCATACTTTCACCCCACCGTTAAGAATTAATTCATTCAAATACTCAGGTGTAATTAATGAATACTTAGTTCCGTAAGTAGGTGCTGGTAATGCAAGCCATTTAGGGTTCTTTGAGTTTTGTGAGGAATATCTTTTTAGAACAGAATCAAGTCGCTTCCTACTAAATCCAATACCCAACTTCTTTGAGGTTATATGTAATTCAGTAACTGATTTTGAATATGACTGTATATTCTCAAGAATAAATTGAATAACATCAGAATCCTCCTCTAAATGTCGTTGATGCAGAGAAACAGCCAAAGTATCAACATGGTGATTAAGTACAGCAACTTCTCTATCAGGTGAAATACTAAAGCTGTATTCCGTAAGAATTGCACGACACTTATCGATGCTTGTAGAAACGGTTATAGAGCCATCATCATTTTTGACAGGTATTAGGTATATCAACTCATCAAAATCGCTTCTAAGGTCGCCTACACCCTCAAAAACAGGCTTTCCATCTTTGTCGTCATATTTATTGGTATGTGCCAAGCAAATAACAGTCATTCCCTTAGTAGTTAATGCCCTAAGAATTGAATAAAACTCTTTACCCTTACTTTTGTTCATCATGTCGGTAAATTTCTTAAGGGTATCCAAAATCAAGACATAATTAGAAAGGTCGTAATCTCTTAAAGACATTAATTTAAGTTCATTAACAACATCCTCCGCAGAAACATTTGCCAAGTCAGGATTTAGCAATTTATAGCCAAAATCAATTGCATGATTCTTATATTCCTTGAGGTCTGAAGCTGAAGCATCTGCATTTATGTAAATCACTTGATACCCATGCTTAAACGACATTTCACCAGCAGCATGAACCATTATTGTTGTTTTGCCACCGTTGGGTTTCGCACAAATAGCAATCATGTGACCCTGAACAATTAAATCTAGCCATGCAAACTTAGCATCAGCAATCTTTGAAATGATTTCCGAAGTCACCTCCATAGCCATTAACCCTTCAAATGGATTTTTTGGCTTCACAATTTCATCAAGATAATCCTGCCCAATCTTAAAATTTTCCATTGCCCACCCCCGATGCATCGATGCCTGCCTGAATTCGATTTACGGCTGTGGCAAGTCTTTCCCTATCTTCAGATGTGAACTCTTCGTTATTTTGGATTTTTGTGGCTGAGGTCAAGACAACCAAACACTCAAATCCAACTGCCCTCAATACATCTGCGGCTGGGAATGGTCGAGAAAACTTTTTGAAATCCCCCAATTTCTCTGGAAATAAGTCAGATATTTGAAGACCAATTGAACTTAAAACATCACTTATCGGACATTCGGCAAAGCAATGCATAAGAATTCGCCCATCAGGCAATGCCTTTATTGAAAGGCTTGGTCTAGCATCTTTATGATTTGGGCAACAAGCAATGTATGTGTCCCTGCCTGTTTGTTTGACTTTTGCTAATCTAGAAATTACATTATCAATTGTCATGACAGACACCCCTCATAAGCAATGCCAAGAAGCCTAGCCCCCCAGCTAGGTTTTTTGTTTTATGAATCATTAATTACCCTCCAAAAGCTTTTGAAGGTCTGCAACCCTCCATGCCAAACGACCATTAATCCTGATTGGTCGAATTCCATTTGGGGCACAGTCAAGGCAAGCCCATTTTCTTAATGTTTGTGGGGCACGGTTGATATATGCAGATGCTTTTTCAGTTGTTAAAACTATCGGCAAATCTTGTTCAGTTAATTGATTTTCCATTTCATTCCTTTCGTATGTTTAAGAACTACTGGGAATGATTTGAATACTTGCAATATTTCTATACAAATTTAGGGGATGACTTGAAACCCTTTTAAATATTGACTTTTTACTAGCAATAAATCTATTTTTTTACTATTTTTTTGTTAATTGCTGTCCATTTGCCAGACTTAGATAAATATGTGAGGATGCTGTTCGATTGGATTGGCTTACTTTTGACAGACAAGTTTCCATTAAACCTAAATTCCTCAGCTATCAGTTCACAAACAGCAACCTGTGAAAGCTTGGGTGACTTTAATTTAATTTCCAAAGCCCTTTTCTCAGCAATCGGATGCCAAACATCTGGCGGCGTAATGACTTTACCCAAATTTACAGAAATTTTTTGATTCTCAATAAATTCACTTTTTGCTAATCGCCTGAGTTCTTCTGGAATATCCCACTCCGAATATTTAACAGCCCAACTAGCAAAATCAATTAAGCTAACTTTGGGAAACTTGACATCTTGATAATCTATCCAGCTTGGGCTTTTAGACTTGATATGGTTTGAAAAAAAGTTAAATCTATCTTCATATAGATTTTTTACTTTAAGTGCATCATCAGTTGATAAACCTGAACCTAAATGCATAAAAAAGAAATACTCATCAAGATTCATACTCAACAATATTGCAGATTCAATTGAGTAAGACTTAGTGATATTCAAAACTTGCCAGTCAGGCTTAAGGCTAGAAAGTGGCTTAGGAAGCCTAAATTGAACTTTACCTTGAAATAATGCTAGGTATGAATTCAAGTCATCCCAACAAATTTCGTCATGAAAACTTCTAGGAATTTCAGGCTTATATGAAGTGTTTTTATTTGGGGGATAAACACGAATATAACCATTCTGAATAGCAGCAAGGAGTTCGGCTTTAATGGCTTCTATATCAGCCTGTTCGCCATAAGCCACAAACAACCCTAAAACATCATCGATGGTATATCTACCATTTAAATTTCGAATTGATTTTTGAGTCAACTCTTCTTGTTTTGCATTTATGTTTAGTTTAACCATCGAATTTAATTTATCTTGCAACTAATCAAAGGCTGACTATTCAACATACCTGCATAAACATTACTGCTATCTGATGCCAAAACCAAAATAACTGATGTTGCATCCCCAGAAACCCTCATTAACACTCTATTACCATCAATTTTTTCAAGTGTTAGAAAAACGAAAGCACCATTAACAATATATTTACCGTTAACGATTTCACCCCTACTCTGTCCAAAATAGCATTCTTTTTGATTAAGCATCAAATCTGCAAGGGCAACCTTGTCTGTGTTTTGACCAGAACAAGCGGCAAAAAAAATAATTAAGGATGTCAGTATCAGCCTATGCATATTGATAAATATTACTTTAAATTTCTATGCAGTCTTATTTACCAGTCGCAAATGTTTCTCATCAGGATTTGGCTGAGAAATCCCAGCTTCATCAAGCATAAACTTCTCGATTTTTATATGCCACCCCCTAAGCATATCAACCGCCCTTACACGGTAATGCTTCTCGGCAATAGCTGTAGGCTTATGACCTTGAATTTGTGCCTTGATACCTTCTGGACACTGTATCCAATCAGATAGTGTTCCAAATGACCTTCTTAATCCATGTAAAGACAAGTCTTCAATACCTGCTGAAGCTATAGCTTGCTGATGTGCTTTTCTTGGTTCAGTTATGTGTGATTTTTCATTAACGGAACTACTAAAAACATACTGATTTCTTCTTGGCAATGACTTAATTAGCATTGATACATAAGGAGTAATCGGAATTTGCCTTGTCCCATCAACCTTATCTTTAATAACAGCTGTATTCCACTTCAAATCAACATCCGCCCACTTCAGTGAAGACAACTCATTTCTTCTGGCACCAGTAAGTAGCAATATTTGTAAATAAGCACTGATTACAGGGTTGCTGATTTTCTTGACAGCATCGAACCAAACCCCCAATTGTTCTCGCTGTAAACAGTCTGTTTTGGCTTTCTTAGGGGGCAATTCCCTACTTACCCTATCGCAAGCATCTAGATTAACCACAGCTTTATATTTTGGATTGTCCCCACACCATGTAATGAAAGCCTTTAAAGCTGATAAAGCTATCCTAGCCCTAGAAGGTCGGTCTTTCACCTCTCTTTTCACCCAAGCTAGTACGACTTCCCTTGTTATTTCATTTAAGGGCAGCGAAAGCACTTCTCGCAGTATTCCAGCCTTTTTTATGTTTGACTGACCTTCTCTTAGACCTCTGGTGATTAACCCACCACCTTTTCGAACCATATCTTCATGGTCATACAAGTGTCTATCGCCCCACTGATGCTTTCTGTCTGATATGTACTCACTCCAGATAACCAACCCTTTTTCAGACTTAAACCTTGTTGCTTCAGCATCAGCTAATTGTTTGGCTTTATGTTGGCGAGGGTCAATACCTTTATCAACCATAACCTTTAAGCTTCTTGCTTCAGATTGGGCATCAGAAATAGTCCAAGACTTCACATCGCCAATGGTCATCCTGATTGTTTTGCCATTAAAAGATGATTCAAAAACAAACGACTTTTGATTATTTGGGGTCACCCGAACACCTAAACAAGGTGTTTTGGCACATCTATAAATTGATTGTGCCTTCCCAGCTTCACAACCAAGGCTGTTTAACCGCTGAGAAGTTAAGTTGATTTTGGTGGCTGCCATAAGGAGTTCCTTGGGGTTATGTAGGGGCTATGTAGGGATTTTATAGCAATACTGAGGAATTCATGGGAAATATCAAATTCTAAGTAAATCGCAAAACACCAGTATTTATATAGGTTTTAGTGGTTTTTAGAAATAATGAGGAATACCCATAAATTCATAGACCTTGTTACTCATAACCCGAAGGTCATAGGTTCAAATCCTATCCCCGCAACCAAGATTTATAAGGCTTCTAAGACAATTTGTTTTAGAAGCTTTTTTGCTTTTATGGCTAGCGATTAAGCAACTCTTTTCGCTGAATGTTTACGCAGTTCACCTTCAGGCGTTTGAGTTTGATTCTCAAGCATCTCTCGGGCAATCATTTTTAACTCGCCGTCTGCAAACCTCTTCAAAGCCTCCCTCATCAATGGTTGATACCCCATCTCGTACCTTAATCCCAATAACTTATATGTTTGGATTAATTCTTTACTGAGACGAATAGATATCATTTGTAAATCAAGCGCATCATCAATTTGCTCGGCTACTTTTTTTGATGCCACTCTGACAAATCGTTCATCTCTCCCCAGATCACCACTCTCCCATGACTCAGCTGTGTTTTTTAGAGTTTTTTCCCAGTCTTTAACTATAGATTTTTTTTGACTCATGTTTTCCTTGATTATGCGTATTTATCGTAGATAGCAATTTCTTGACTGTTAGGTTCAAAAGCAGTTTTTAAATACACTTTCGAACCATCGAAAACAATGACTACTTTTAGCAATCGCCCCTGATGTGTTCTCGATATAAACCAGTAGGTCGGTGGATCGGTGTGATGCTCAGCTCTCAAATCCTCCAAATATTGCCGGCGTCTATTTTTAAAACACTCCTCGATTTCTATACGTCTAACAAAATGCTTCTCTAACAACTTAATCTTGATGCTCTGACTAATTACTAAATTTTTCATCACCTAACTTTCCCACTAAATTGTATATACAAATAATAAACAATATGATGGGCAAATTAAGATATAACCTTTATTTAATAGGATTATTGAGGAAGTTTAGCACATTTATTGTATATACAATAAATGTGAGTTGTCGCAATTATGATGTGTTGCTCAGAGGCACTTTGGTCCGAAGTAGCAATTAGCTTCTGGCTTTTTTTATTAGGTGAATATATTTGGCATACTTGAGCTTTCGCACAAGGATTGCATTGCCATGAATAAATTATTAGCCACCCTTCTTTTGACAATATCAACTCTTTCTTTTGCAGGACCCAAGGTTGAATTCAAAACAAGCGCGGGTGACTTCACGGTAGAACTCAATCC
>JACCDX010557769.1_pt1 | contig 10233 bp, 8 predicted proteins | sample 7449681 | NCBI WGS metagenome assembly JACCDX01 (sample SAMN15323450, study PRJNA562643) | freshwater metagenome | isolation source: river surface water | place: USA:Blue River Watershed | collected 2017-08-18
AGGACATTTTGCGCAGCAACAAGCTGGTCACGGTGTGCGAGGAAGCCAGTTGTCCCAACATCGGCGAGTGCTTTGGCAAAGGCACGGCCACCTTCATGATCATGGGCGACAAATGCACCCGCCGCTGCCCGTTTTGCGATGTGGGCCACGGACGCCCCGACCCGCTGGACGCCGACGAACCCGAGAACCTGGCCCGCACCATCGCCGCACTGAAACTGACATACGTGGTCATCACCAGCGTCGACCGCGACGATTTGCGCGACGGCGGCGCTGGCCATTTCGTCGCCTGCATTCAGCGCACCCGCGCCCTGTCGCCGCAGACCCAGATCGAGGTGCTGGTGCCCGACTTCCGGGGCCGTGACGATCGGGCCCTGGAGATTTTGAAGGCCGCGCCGCCCGATGTGATGAACCACAACCTGGAAACCGTCCCACGCTTGTACCGCGAGGCGCGCCCGGGCAGCGACTATGCCTTTAGCCTGAACCTGCTGAAGAAATTCAAGGCCCTGTTCCCCCACGTGCCGACCAAAAGCGGCCTGATGGTGGGTTTGGGCGAGACCGACGAAGAAATTCTGGAGGTCATGCGCGACATGCGTGCGCACGACATCGACATGCTGACCATTGGGCAGTACTTGGCCCCCAGCAACAGCCACCTGCCAGTGCGCCGCTACGTGCACCCCGACACCTTCAAGATGTTCGAGGCCGAGGCCATGAAGATGGGTTTCAGCCACGCCGCCGTGGGCGCGCTGGTGAGGTCCAGTTACCACGCCGACCAACAGGCGCACGCGGCGGGGGTTTGACGCTTTAGTCGCGACGCTAAACCGCTCAGGGTTGCGCTAAACGCCGATCCAGGAAATCGAGCCGGTCCTGACCCCAAAAGATTTCCCCATCGACCACGTAACTGGGGGCACCAAACACCCCAGCGGCAATGGCTTGCGCGGTGTAGCGCTCGTAGGCCTCTTGTACCGACTGGCTGTTGGCCTTCTCCAGGCACGCCGCATCCAGGCCCTGCTCGGCCAGCAACTCGGCCAACACCTTGGGGTCGGCGATGTTGCGTTCCTGGGCCCAACACGCCGCCAGCACCGCCCCGGTGATGCGCATGGCGGCATCGACCCCGTGGTGCTGATCGACCGCGATGATCAGGCGAGATGCGTCATCGCCCGAGACCGGGAAGTATTTGGGCTTGAGGGTCAGCGGCGCGTTCAGGTGCTCGCTGAAACGCCGCAATTCAACCAAGCGATAGGCCTGGCGCTGGGGCGCCCGCTGCCCCAGCGGCAATCCGCCCGAGATGGGAAAGACCTTGCCCCCCAGGTCCACCGGCATGACCCGCACCGCGCAGTCGCGCTGGCGCAAAATCTCCATCAGCCGGGCGTGCCCCAGGTAGGTCCAGGGGCTGGGAGGGGCGAAGTAGTAGTCAACTGTGTGATTCATGGTTGGAGGTCTCCGTGTTATGGTGTCGGCCATCTTTCCATCCGCTGGATGGGCATGGGCCCTTGTGGTCATTTTTACAGGAGAAAACCATGTCACGTGTGGCTTTGGTGACTGGAGGCAGTCGGGGAATTGGAGCGGCGTGTGCGCTGCTGGCGGCCAAAGACGGCTGGGCCGTGGCGGTCAACTACACCCAGAACTCATTGGCGGCCGATGAAGTGGTGCGCCAAATCCGCGCCGCGGGCGGCACGGCCATGGCGGTTCAGGCCGATGTCGGGGATGAAGCGCAAGTGATGCGCATGTTCGAGCAGGTCGACGCCAAGCTGGGGCGTCTGAGCGCCCTGGTGAACAACGCCGGCGTGGTCGATGTGTCTCAGCGGGTCGACGAAATGAGCGTGGCGCGCTTGGAACGGATGTTCCGCATCAACGTGACCGGCAGTTTCGTCTGCGCGCGCGAGGCGATCAAGCGCATGAGCACCAAGCACGGTGGCTCGGGCGGCGTGATCGTGAACCTGAGCTCGGCCGCCGCCAAACTGGGCTCACCCGGACAGTATGTGGATTACGCGGCGGCCAAAGCCGCGATCGACGTGATGACCTTTGGCCTGGCCAAAGAGGTCGGGGCCGAGGGCATCCGCGTCAATGCCGTGCGCCCAGGTCTGATCGACACCGAAATCCACGCCAGTGGGGGCCTGCCGAACCGGGCGCGTGAACTGGCCCATTTGGTGCCCATGCAACGCCCGGGCACGGCCGAAGAGGTGGCGCGGGCGATCGTGTGGCTGATGGGTGATGACTCGTCGTACACGACCGGCTCGGTGGTCGATGTGACCGGCGGGCGCTGACCCCCTCGTCCCGGGCATATCCCCGTGGTGCGATCACCCATTGCCCGGGTCGACATGCGCCCCATGGATTGGGGGCAAAATCAGCAGGAGCCAAGATCAATTGGGGTCATAAATTGGGGTCTGACCCCAATGATTCATGTCCATCGAGAAAACTGAGGCCTAAGAATTGGGGTCTGACCCCAATTATTTTTTTATTGGAGTGATGATGAGTCAGAAAATCGGACATTTCTTGGGCGGCGCGGTGGTGGCGGGTGCTGGCACGCGCGAGCAGGCGGTGACGAATCCGGCCACGGGGGCGGTTTCGGCGCAGGTGCGCCTGGGCAGCACCGCCGACGTCAACGCCGCGGTGGCGGCGGCGCAGGCGGCCTTTCCGGCTTGGAGCGACCTGCCCCCGCTGCGTCGGGCGCGGATCATGTTCAAGTTCCTGGAGTTGCTCAACCAGCACCGCGACGATCTGGCCCGCATGATCACCGCCGAGCACGGCAAGGTGTTCACCGACGCCCAAGGCGAGGTGACGCGCGGCATCGAGATCGTGGAATTCGCCACCGGCATCCCGCAATTGCTCAAGACCGATTTCACCGATCAGGTGTCGACCGGCATCGACAACTGGACGCTGCGCCAGCCCTTGGGCGTGGTGGCCGGCATCACCCCGTTCAACTTCCCCGTGATGGTCCCGATGTGGATGTTCCCGGTGGCCCTGGCCTGCGGCAACACCTTTGTGCTCAAGCCCAGCCCGTTGGACCCCTCACCTTCGCTGTTCATGGCCGAGCTGCTGAAAAAGGCCGGTCTGCCCGACGGCGTGTTCAACGTGGTGCAAGGCGACAAAGAGGCGGTCGACGCGCTGCTGGACCACCCGGATGTCAAGGCGGTCAGTTTTGTTGGCTCCACCCCCATCGCCAATTACATCTACGAGACCGGCGCACGCCACGGCAAGCGGGTGCAAGCCTTGGGCGGGGCCAAGAACCACATGGTGGTCATGCCCGATGCCGACCTTGACCAGGCCGTCGATGCCCTGATCGGCAGCGCCTATGGCTCGGCCGGTGAGCGCTGCATGGCGATCTCGGTGGCCGTGCTGGTGGGCGATGTGGGCGACAAGATCATGCCCAAGCTGATCGAGCGCACGCGCCAACTCAAGGTGCTCGACGGCATGAACCTGGCCGCCGAGATGGGCCCGATCGTGACCGATGCCGCGCGCCAGCGCATCCGTGGCTACATCGACGCGGGCGTCAAGGAAGGCGCCAAACTCCTGGTCGATGGCCGTGGCTTTGACGGCAAGCAAGCCGGCGCGGGCTGCGAGCAGGGCTTTTGGTTGGGCGGCACCCTGTTTGACCAGGTGCAACCCGAGATGAAAATCTACAAAGAAGAAATCTTTGGCCCGGTGCTGTCGTGCGTGCGGGTGCCGGACTTTGCTTCGGCGGTGAAGTTGATCAACGACCATGAATTCGGCAATGGGGTGTCGTGCTTCACCCGCGACGGCAACGTGGCGCGTGAATTTGGTCGTCGCATCCAGGTCGGCATGGTGGGCATCAACGTGCCGATTCCGGTGCCGATGGCCTGGCATGGCTTTGGCGGCTGGAAACGCTCGTTGTTTGGCGACATGCACGCCTACGGCGAGGAAGGCGTGCGTTTTTACACCCAGCAAAAGAGCATCATGCAGCGCTGGCCCGAGAGCATCGGCAAGGGGGCCGAGTTCGCGATGCCCACCTCCAAGTGAGCGCCCCTTGATCCGTCGCCCGCGTCTCGCTGGCGATTCGACGGGACGCGCGCCCGTGGCGGACGCGCGTCGGGGGGTGCTAAAGTTGCCGCATGAGCGCAACCATTGAGTTTGATCACATCATCGTAGGGGGCGGCACCGCCGGCTGCCTGCTGGCCAATCGCCTGAGCGCCGACCCGTCCCGACGGGTGCTGCTGATCGAGGCGGGGCGCAAAGACGATTACCACTGGGTGCACATCCCCGTGGGATATCTGTATTGCATCGGCAACCCGCGCACCGACTGGATGTACCAGACCGAGCCGACCGAGGGGCTCAATGGCCGGCGTCTGCGCTACCCAAGGGGCAAGGTGCTGGGAGGCCGCTCCAGCATCAACGGCATGATCTATATGCGGGGCCAAGCCCGCGACTACGACCAATGGGCAGATGTCACCGGTGAGCCTGATTGGCGCTGGGACGCTTGCCTGCCGTTTTTCAAGCAGCACGAAGACCACCACCGGGGAGCGAACGCCATGCACGGTGCGGGGGGTGAGTGGCGGGTCGACCGGCAACGCCTGCGCTGGGACGTGCTCGATGCCTTTGCCCAAGCGGCACAACAGGCGGGCATCCCGGCGAGCGACGACTTCAACCGGGGCAACAACGAAGGCGTGGGCTATTTCGAGGTCAATCAGCGCGAGGGCTGGCGCTGGAACACGGCCAAGGCCTTTTTGCGCCCCACCTGTTATGGACGCCCCAATTTCGAGATGTGGACCTCGGCGCAGGTGATGGGCCTGCAATGGTCGCGCGAAGCCAATGGCGCGCTGCGTTGCACTGGCGTGCGGGTCTGGGATGGTCAGCAAGAGGTGTTGGCCCTGGCTTCACGCGAAGTGGCCTTGTGCGCGGGCAGCATCGGGACGCCGCAGATCCTGGAACTCTCGGGGGTCGGCCAAGCCGAACGCTTGCATGCCCTGGGCATTGAACCGGTGCTGGACCTGCCGGGCGTGGGGGCCAATCTGCAAGACCACCTGCAAATCCGGGCGGTCTACAAAGTCAGCGGCGTCAAGACGCTCAACACCCTGGCCAACCATTGGTGGGGCAAGGCCCTGATCGGGCTGGAGTACGCCTTGAAGCGCACGGGGCCGATGAGCATGGCCCCCTCACAACTGGGCGCCTTCACCCGCAGCAGCCCCGAATACGAGTGGCCCAACATCGAGTACCACGTGCAACCCCTGAGCTTGGACGCATTTGGCGAACCCCTGCACGATTTCCCCGCCTTCACCGCCAGCGTGTGCAACCTCAATCCGACCAGTCGGGGCCACGTGCACATCACATCCAAAGACTTTCGTCAGGCCCCCGCCATCGCGCCCAATTACCTCAGCACCGAACAAGACCGCAAGGTCGCCGCCGACTCGTTGCGGGTGACACGTCGCATCGTGGCGCAGCCCGCGCTGGCGCACCTGAACCCGATCGAATGGAAACCCGGCCCCCAGTACGAAAGTGACGAGGACCTGGCGCGCCTGGCGGGCGACATCGCCACGACGATTTTTCACCCGGTGGGCACCGCGCGCATGGGTCGACTGAACGACCCGCTGGCGGTGGTGGACCCGCAATTGCGCTTGCGCGATGGCCAGGGCGCGTGGGTGCACGGCCTGCGGGTCGTCGACGCCAGCGTCATGCCCACCATCACCAGCGGCAACACCAACTCGCCCACGCTGATGCTGGCCGAGAAGGCCGCCGCTTGGATGCGGGGCCGTTGACTGGGGTAAGCCCTAGGCGACGCATCGGGTAAGCCCTAGGCCAGGCGCCGAATGCGCAGGGCTACATTGGGTTCACTCGCTGGGCCGAAAGGTGCTACGGGGGTTCGAGGAGACGAACGATTCCTTTCATGATGATGGCATCTTCAGGGATGCTTTACTGGCACCGCCCAAGGGCGGTGCTTTTTTTTGTGGTGCGACAATCGCGCCCTATGGATTTGATTTTGGTGACGCTGGCCTCGGGGCTGGCCGGTTTTGTCGATGCCATCGTGGGTGGTGGGGGACTGATCTTGGTGCCGGCCCTGTTTGCCACTTACGTGGCGGCCACGCCCGCCACGCTGCTGGGGACCAACAAGAGTGCTTCGGTCTGGGGCACCGCCTTTGCCACCTGGCAGTACAGCCGCCGCATCGTCCTGCCCTGGCGCAAGCTGGCGGCGGCGGTCGTGGTGACGTGGGTCGGCTCTTGGCTGGGGGCTTACACGCTGACGCAGGTTTCGCCCGACTTTTTGCGCAAACTGCTGCCCGTGATCATGCTCCTGGTGTTGGGCTACACGCTGGCGCGCAAAGACCTGGGCCACACGCACGCCCCGCGCTGGCAAGGCCGCCAGGAAACCGTGGCCCTGTGCGTGATCGGTTTCGTGATTGGCTGTTACGACGGGTTCTTTGGCCCCGGCACCGGCAGCTTCTTTGTCTTTTTGATGGTGCGGGTGCTGGGTTATGACTTTTTGAATGCCTCGGCCAGCGCCAAATTGCTCAACGCCACCAGCAACGCCTCGGCCTTGGCCTTGTTTGCCTGGCAGGGACATGTCTGGTGGCACTTGACGATCGCGTTGGCCGTGGCCAATGTGGTGGGCAGCCTGCTGGGCACTCGCATGGCCTTGCGGCACGGCACGGGCTTCGTGCGGGTGATGTTTTTGATCGTGGTGGGGGCCTTGGTGCTCAAGACCGGCCACGATGCCTTTTGGCGCTGATCCACGCGCCGTCTCTGGGGACATGCTCAAACACGCCGGGTCGCCCCCAGTCGGCGATCAGGGGGCGGGCGGAATCAGGGGGGGTGTCCCCAGTGGCGTGGTTGGCGCGGGCCTGGGTGTGCCGATCGGCCGGGTCGCCTGCCCGCGTTGCACGGCAGCGATGTCCTCGGGCGACGGATACAAGCCCTTGACCACATAGTCGAACACGCGACGGGCGATGGGCGCGGCATTTTGCGCCCCGAAGCCTGCATTTTCAACCACCATGGCCAAGGCAATCTGGGGTTGTTCGGCCGGCGCGTAGGCCATGAACAGGGCATGGTCGCGCAAGCGCTCGTCGATGCGCGCGGCGTTGTATTTTTCGTTTTGTTTGACGGTGAACACCTGGGCGGTGCCGGTCTTGCCGCCACTGGTGTAGGGGGCTCCGACAAAACTGCCCGCCGAAGTGCCGTACAGATTGACGTCGACCAGGGCCTGACGGATGATGGCCAGGTGCTCGGGTTTGTAGGGGATGTGCGCCACCGGCTCCTTGGCGATCGCGCGGCGATCGGCGCTGATGGGGTCCACCACCTCGCGCACCAGGTGGGGCCGCATTTGAACGCCGTCGTTGACCAAGATCGCCGTGGCCTGAGCCAATTGCAACATGGTGAAGTTGTTGTACCCCTGACCGATGCCCAGGGAGATCGTCTCGCCCGAGTACCAGCGCTGCTGTTCAGGCTTCTTGTAGGCCTTCCTCTTCCATTCGGTCGAGGGCAAGATGCCACGTGCCTCGCCCCAGATGTCGATGCCGGTGTACTGCCCAAAACCCAGCGGCTTGAGGCTGTCGTGCATCAGGTCCACGCCCATGTCGCGCGCCAGCAGGTAATAGTAGGTGTCGCAGGACTCGACGATGGAGCGACGCATGTCGACCATGCCGTGCCCACCCTCTTTGTCGTCGCGAAAGCGGTGGTTACCAAACATGAAATAGCCCGGGTCGGCAAACACCTGCTGGGGCGTGCGCTTGCCGGTCTCAAGCGCCACCAGGCTCATGAAGGGCTTGTAGGTCGACCCAGGGGGATAGGTGCCCCGCAGGGCTCGATTGAGCAAGGGCTTGTCGGGTGATTCGTTGAGCGCCTTCCAGTTTTCCGCATCAATGCCCTCGACAAACAAATTGGGGTCGAAGGTGGGCTTGCTGACAAAGGCCAACACCTCACCGGTGCGTGGATCGATGGCCACCATGGCCCCGCGTCGGTTGCCATACAACTGTTCGACCAGTTGTTGCAGCACGATGTCGATGGACAAAACGACGGTCTTGCCCGGCGTGGCAGGCTTGGATCGCAAGCGACGCACCGCGCGTCCGCCGGCCGAGGTCTCCATTTCATGGAAGCCGGTGATGCCATGCAGGTCCGACTCATAGCTCTGCTCCACCCCCAGCTTGCCGATGTAATCGGTGCCGTGGTAGTTGCCATCTTCGTCTTCTTCGGCCAGCTTTTGTTTTTCCGCCGCGTTGATGCGACCGATGTAGCCGATCACGTGGCTGGCCAGTTCGCCATAGGGGTAGTGGCGAAACAGGCGGGCACGGATGTCGACCCCTGGAAAGCGGTAGCGTTGGGCGGCAAATCGCGACAGCTCCTCGGGCGTGAGCCGGGTGCGGATGGGCACCGACTCGAAGCTGCGCGACTCTTCGCGCAATTTCTTGAAGCGGCGGCGGTCCCGTGGCTGGATGTCGATGACCTCGGCCAACTGATCGATCACTTCGTCGAGCGGCGCGCGCAAGCGCGAAGGGGTGATTTCGATGGTGTAGGCGGAATAGTTGGTGGCCAGGACGACACCATTGCGGTCGGTGATCACGCCCCGGTTGGGCACGATGGGCACCACCGCCGTTCGGTTGCTCTCGGCCTGCGTCAGATAGTCGTCGTGTCGCACCACCTGCAGGTAGACCAATCGGGCCACCAAGATGAGAAAGAAGACCGCGACAACGGCGGTCGCCACCAGCACACGGCCCCGAAACCGGTGCAATTCGTTTTGTAGGTTGTTGCCCAGAGACATGGCGGCGCCAGCCCGTCAAAGCGGTCGATGCACGTCCGGGTCGGGGGCCCGGCGCTGCGGAATCAGCAGCAAATGCGACACCGGCACCCACAAGGCCGCTTCCAGCACCGGGGCCAGCACGACGCCCCAGCCCGGCAAGTCGCGCCCCATCAGGTAGCGGAGCAAGACGTCGAGCAGGGTACCCAAAGCAAAAATCAGAAAGACCTGGGGGGCCTGGGACGACTGGGTGAACCACTGCATGCGGCGATGCATCGCGAACGCCAAAAAGCCCATGACCGAAAACGTCAAGGCGTGCTGGCCCAGCAAAGCCGATTGGTGCACGTCGGTGGCCAGACCAAAGAAAAAACACCAGCCAATGCCGACGCGCCGGGGTTGGTGGACGCACCAAAAGACGAGCACCAGCGACAGCAGGTCAGGCATGAAGGCGGCGTTCCCAAACAGGCCCATGTTGAGCAGCATGTTGAGCAAGAAGCCCAACAGCAGGCTGGCGACGATGAACCAAGGGCTGGCGGGCAGCAACAACTCCTGTCCACGCGGCAGGATCATTTGCGGCCTCCCTTTTTGGTCGGGCCCTGCGGTTCGTCTTGGGGTCGCTGGGGCAAGGGGTTGCCCATGGGGGCAATGACCATGACGTGGCGCACCCCTTGGGTCAAGGCAATGGGCTGACACCAAATGCGGGCGAAGATCGACTCGGATCGTCGCTCGACCTTGGCCACGCGGGCCACTGGCAAGCCAGCGGGGAAAACGCCATCGATGCCACTGGTGGTGAGCAAATCGCCCTCTTGGATGTCGGCGTTGGTGGCCATGTAGCGCAACTCGATCATGTCCAGGCCGTCGCTGTCGCCGTAGGCGACACCCCGCAAGCCGTTGCGCACATTGAGCACGGGAATGGCATGGTCACGGTCGGTGATCAGCGTCAGTTCACTCACCATGGGGTAGGTGCGGGTGATCTGGCCGACGATGCCGTTTTCGTCCATCACCGGCGAGCCCGCCTGCAAGCCCTGCAACTGCCCCTGGTCGAGGATGAGTTTGCGGCTGAATGGGTCAGCGGCCTGGTAGATGACCTGCGCCCCTCGGGCGGCCAATCCGCGTCGTTCGCGCATCTCGAGCAGGGCTCGCAGACGCTGGTTTTCCAGCAGGAGCTGATCGACCTGTTGCGCCTTGGCCGACTGCGTCAACGCCTTTTCACGCGCCAGCACCGCCTCGCGTTGCACACTGTCACGGCTCTGGAAAAAATCAGCCCCGCGCCGGACCCATTCGATCGGCGCCAGGGCAATGACCTGCAAGGGGTAAATCAAAACCGACACCACCGTGCGCAGAGGCTGCGTGATGCCCCAGCGCACATCGCCCAGCATCAGCAAGACGGCCAGCGCCACGCACAATCCCAACTTGACCGCAGGCGACAAGCCCTGTCGAAAAAAAGGCGGGGGTTGGTGGCCGAGGTTTCCGATGGGCATGGGCGACTGTGGGTGGGCGGCGGGCGACGGTCACCCCAAAGGGTGGGGTCTTATTCGTTGGTGAAAATCGAT
>JACCDX010130476.1_pt1 | contig 10232 bp, 8 predicted proteins | sample 7449681 | NCBI WGS metagenome assembly JACCDX01 (sample SAMN15323450, study PRJNA562643) | freshwater metagenome | isolation source: river surface water | place: USA:Blue River Watershed | collected 2017-08-18
CTTTTTAAGGGTATTGAAGAGAGCCATCTTCTGGTTGTCGATAGCGGTAGCGGTAGCGGTGGCCATCTTGTGTCTTCAAAGTTTAATTTGTAATATTTAATTTATTTTATCGCAAAAATCAATTTTTTATGTATAAATTATAACTAAAAATATCAAAAAAAAATTTTTATAACGAAACACAAAGTCCAAAAGCTAACACCTATTTTTAACCAAAATACGGCTACATCTCCTCGACTAAGCTGGTCTCCTCGACCAAGATGGCAAGTGCCACGAACTCCTCCCACACCCGCTTGGTCTGCACGACGCAGTCAGGGAGGCAGGGGTCGGCGCATTGCAAGCCCTCAAAAAGCTGAAGGTTGCGCAGCAAGGTCTCGCAGGCAGATGCCTGCTTCTGCAGCCAAGCAACGGGGGAGGCGGGGACTTCCTGCTGCCAAGCCCACGGATCTTCCTTGCACCGAAGGGTGCAGAAGTCCGCCAGGCGAGCGACCAGCTTGGTGGGTGAACCCCGGACGTTGAGCTGCGTGGCAACCAACGTCTCGTGCAGGTGCCCGGACAGAAGCGAGAAGCTCTCGAGGAGGTCCCCCTGCTGCTTCTGGCTGAGGGGCACGGAAAAGGTGATGGCTGACATCTTGTGTCGTCTAAACTTTTCAAGGAAAAGTTTAATTTGTAATATTTAATTTATTCTATTACATCATTCAATTTTTTTATTTTTAATTATACCTAAAAAAACCAAAAAAACCAAAAAAACCAAAAAAACCAAAATATTTATATATCATAGTAATAAATGTCAACCACAACAACTAAAACCAAATCTGAATCGTCAGTTGAAATAAATAAAACATCAATCAATATCAGTATAGACAATTCGATTAGTGCTGGAGCAACCGCTGGAATAAATGCTAATAAAGATACTGGAATTGAAGTCGGGGCTAATATTAAAACTGGAACAGTAGCGAGTGCTGGTGCTGGATTAGATGGAAAAAATATATTTATAGAATTAGGTTATTCTGATACCACCGAAGCTCATTTAACCGCCAACGCAAAAGCAGGAACCCACTGGGTTGGAACATCAGTTGGTGTAGATGCTTACGCTAAAACTGGAACTGAATTAGAAGCCGCAGCTAGAGTTGGTGCCAATGGTGTGAATATAAATGCTGGAGTATCAACTGGTTCATATGTTGGGGTTGATACCGAAGGCGCAGTTAATATTAGAGGAGTTGCTGCGACTGGTGGAGCTGGTGTAACAGTTGGAGACCATTTTGAAGTCGGTGGAGGAGCTCAAGCAACATATGAAAAAGGTAAAATACAAGTTGGTGTTAGTGGTGATGTAGCGGCTTTAGTAGGAATAGAAGTAGATGCGTCAGTTTCAATTGATACCAATCAAATACAAAAAGATGTTATCAATACCGAAAAAGTTGTTGAAGACGTTGTGAATGATATAGCTAAAGATGTTCATAAAACAGAAAAGAAAATAGAAAATACGGCTAAAAAAGCCAGTAAAGATATAAAAAAAGGATTAAAAAAAGTATTCTGATGCAAATATATTATTTTTACTTTTATTTTTATTTTTGTTTTTATTTTTATTGACGATTACTAATGGTTAAAAAAAATCTTAATGCGGGTATTAGTTCAGGTTCTGTAATAGTATCATAATCATATACACGTGGTATGGCTGTTTTGTCTGTGAAACTATAACGATTTGTTTTTAATATAAATTGCGGAAGGGGGATGACTGCTCCTCTTCCAGCGCAATAATCTATATTATATTCAACTATAAAATCTTGTGAATTTAAACTATCTAAAAATGACCCGGTTCGTGGATCTTCAATTTGTCTATATATTTGTCTTGTTTCTGCTTCATTACATTTAAATGCGGTATCATCCCCCTGACGACATATATCTATAGCACCTTTTAATAATCTCACCGGTGCTGTTGCGACAGATGCAGCAGCAGAAGCAACTGCCCCGATAGCTGATGTGCTCGGTGCATTTTCGGTGTTTTCAGAATGATTTCCAATATTAATATAGAATTTTTCCGATGTAGGAACAAAAGGAATAGTTAGAGCGATTTTGTTTACAGTAGTTTTATATAATCTATTAATAAACGGATTCGGTGGTTCATATACATAAGTATGAATAAAATAATCTTCTGGAAGTGTAGAACCAATTAAAATACCAGTTAATAGCCCAAAATTACCTGTTTGTCCGAGTGGAAGTTCAGCAGTATTAAATTTATTAAATATAGCTGTAATTCTATCTGTGGCTATATAACGACTAATTAATCTATATAAATCAGTTGTTTTATTTAGTTTATCTATTTTTTTTTTATTAAACAAAGAACATAATAATATAGCCATATCAAATGACGTATAATAAGGAGTTAAATTATATCTCATATATGTTTGTTCTGTTTCTATACGGTCAACACCAATACGAGCTGCCATATCTATACCAACTCTAGATAAACCGTATCGTAAAGTTATATTTCTACCAACAACTGAACCGATTGAATTATTTACAGCTGCCGCCGCTGCACCTCTATTATTCGCTGATGCTGATGATGCCGCTGCACCTCTATTATTCGCTGATGCTGATGATGCAGCGGCACCTCTATTATTCGCTGATGCTGCAGCAGCTGTGCGAACATTACCTGAAGCTATATCTAATAAATGTTTTCTATGTGTCCCCATACGTTTTGTATAACTATCTTGTAAATAACTACCTATAAATCCGGTTGGGTCAGTATAACTTTTAACACCCCCTGTTACTGTTATATCATTATAAAATCTAATATTATGAAAAGTAATACTTGCTTTATCAAAATCAGCTAAATATGGTCTAACCAATGTTGGTGATGCTCCCATTGAAAATCGGTTATAAAATACATTTTCAACTTTCATATCTGTATGGGTAAATAAATATGGTTTTATCTTTAATTTATTTAATTCTTCTTCTACATCTCTAAAAATTCTATATAATTCGGTGTAATCATTCATTTTAAGTGTTTCAATATATCCTTCTAACGAACCTTCTAATTTTTCCATTATAATACAATATCTAAACGCACCATTAACTCTAGTTACAAATAAATTATCATATTTAACAAACTTAAATTTTTCTTCTCTTGACATTGATTCATTAATATTTTGTAAAATTAAATTAATTATATAATCATTTAAAGCATCATTGTTTTTAACAGATAAATATAATTTACTTTCGTTATTTGATTCAATGAAGTTATTATCCATATTAAAATTAATAACATTAAAAACATCATCTGGGAAAAGTAAATAATTTTTTTGAGTAGAAAATTCAAAAGTCCCAACGGAAGGTTTTATTTCAGAAACATTCAATGATAAATAATCTTTTATTTTTGTAGTATCTACATCAATTCTATTAAAAATCTTTAACACTTTTTGAGTTCGTTGTTTTACGTCCTCTAAAAATAATATAGTTGTATTTCCGTGCCCTTGTGTAATCGCATTTGTAATTGTATATTTCGCATTCACCGGATTTACCCAAATAGCTTTCTGTTTACCACCTGGTTTTAATTCATCTAAACCAATTTCAAATTCAGGTTTTCTACCAATATCATAATAAATATTACGAGCAAAATTTGATATGAAATCCATATTAATAATACCATTATTGATTTTCAATAAATTATCAAGTAATGGTTTATACAAATTATATTGAGAATTAGCAGGTCTATACGTAGCTGATAATATAACTGAGTCTTTTAATCGGTGATTTGTCTTCATAAAATATGGATGTTGGTTCCAATATTGTCTATTATTACCAAGACCACCTTTTAAATTTTTCTTTCTAATTTGTTTTTTTGATTTACGATGATTTGATTTACGCGATTTTAACTTTTTTGACATCTTTGCCATTTATAATAGAAAACGAAAAAAATAAAAAATAAGAAATTGTAATCATAACAACACAAAAGTAGTTTGAAAGATGAACACAAAAACCAATGTAAACCGTGTCTTGTTAGTTGAGAGGGTATTTGTCGCGAAACGAGCGCATAACTTCCTGCGAAATGTGTTTCAGGCTATCTGCGTGCACTTTAACCTTGCTGATGAACTCATTGGTGTGGCGGTCAGCGACTATGCTGACTACACACATTTCTTCCCAGAAAGCCTCCATCTCGTGGTAACGGTCCTCACCGCAGATGTCTTTAACAACAATGCAGACAGAACGAGCTGACTGAAAAATGCTGTTGAAGTTGACCATGATTTGCTTGCCAAACGCAATCATCTGATCGCACCATTCCGTTGGGTTGTCCTTGCGGCACAAGACTGGGATAGACGCATAGAACGCATCCTTTTGAGTCAGAAACTCCTCCGTTATCTCATACGGGAATTCTGTGACTAGCATATCGGTCTGAGCGCGCAGGACCGAGAACTGCTCCTTCAAGTCCAGAATGGAAGCCTCAAGTGCCGCCTTCTGTTTTTCTTGATGGGTTGCCATCTCCGCTTGGAAAACTTTTTCCGCAGCCGCCAACTCCTCGCGATCAATCGCGAATTGAAGAGAGGATACAGCTTCGTCAATGTTGGCGATTTGACGCGAAAGCGCTTCGCGCTGAGCCATCAAGACCGCGATTTTCTGTTTGTTTTCAGCGACCGACATTCTGAGTGTAATCTGTTTGCTGAGTTGAATTTGTATTAATTATACTTATTAATCATAATAATCAATTTTTTAATTATATAATATTCTAAAATGGATTATTTTTTTAACTTTATTCTAACTAATGTTATTCTAACTAATGTTATTCTAACTAATGTTATTAGTAATATAATCATAAATAAAAAATTATTAAGCCGTGAAGCGGCTTTTCTAGATATATCAATACCGGTGATTTTTATTATCAGTGGACGGAAAAATTCAGGTCCACCTTCTTCAGTAGCAGGTTGTGATATCCATTGACCTGTTCTAAAATAATGTTCCAGCTTAGTTAATATACACATCCCATCCAAATCATTCCAATCTAAAAATATTATAATTATCAATAATGCTAAATATGGAAGATGTTTAACAGTCAATATTAGATTACCTAGAAATACAAAAATTATTATACTTAGATGTACAAAATAGACTAAATTAGCCAATAAATTAGATTTCATTTACTTTTTAAATTTGAAAATAATATATAATTTTTGAAGAAAAAAAGTAATAATAACAAAAACAATTAGAAACTACTTATTGTTCCTCTTCGTCTTCTTCTTCTTCTTCACGTTGGCGTTTGCGTTTGCCTCTTTCGTGTTCGTAAGCCGCAATTAGCGCACCATCTTTGTGACGATACTTTTTGAACTCACCGTGAAGTTGGTTTCGGGAGTAATTGCTGATTTGTTGAACATTCCCATTTTTAAAGTAATCGGTAAACGTTCCGTGTTTCTTACCATTGACGTAGTGTCCTATGAATTTTATTTGTCCGTTTTCATAGTATTCAATGACAATGCCTTCCAAAAGACCATTGACGTATTTGCTGGTCTTTTTAATTTGACCATCATCATAGTATTCAATGACATCACCTTCCAAAAGACCATAGCTGTATCTGCTGATTTTTTTGGGTTGTCCGTTGGGATGAAATTCATTGTCAACACCATTTTTTTGCGGGTCCGTATGCCAAGTAACAACCCGAGCCATTTGTCCATTGTCGTAAAACTCTTCAATGATATGACACATATCTCTGGTGTATAGAAGGATTTTTTCTATTACACCATTTCGGTAATAATAGATAAATTCACCGTCTTGTTTGTCATCACTGTAATTACCTTTGGTTCGGATTGTTCCATCTTCGTAATGCTCAGTAAATGGACCATTCTTTTTTCCATCACCACAGATGTAATGTTGAAACAAAGAACCATCTTCAAAGAAATGTTTTATTTCCTTTATGTCACCATCAATGAACAACTCAGTCATTATAATTCGTGAGTTATGATGTGTTTTTCTAATACCGTGAGGTTTATCATCCACATAGTTGATTTCCTGATACAATCTTCCTTGGTGATTAAAGATTTTAAAAAGACCTTCCTTTTTATCACGTTGATAAAATCCAACTGAATAACTGTTGTACTGAAGTCTTGTGCGATAAACACCGTTCTTCATTTTGTTGATTTAATAATTCATATAAATAAAAAAATGTAATTCAATTTTTTATAACAAAACATGAAAGAATAATACTAAAGATGTTACTGGTTAACAGGTTGTCGTTTTCCTGCAACATACCGAAAATGTCCGATAATATCACCATTAGGACGCAATCGTTTGTATTCACCAACCGATATACCCATATTGTAATTGGCAATCATACGATAACGACCACTTTTGTAAAAGTATTCGCAACGTCCGTCTTTGCGACCATCAACATACGACTCAAATGATTTGAGATGACCATTATCGTGATATGTTCGCATTTCGCCTTTAAGTTGTCCATTGTTGTCATAGAAACAAATTGTTTTTTCTTGACCATTGGGGTAAAACTCAGTTAAATCACCAATTTTCTGACGTTTTTGAATATTGTAGATTTTTTTGGGGTGTTGATTGTCGTGATATTCAATGTAAGTACCATCCGCAATCCAATCGTTAACAAAACGAATATCACGGTGTAAAACACCATTCGGATGGTGTTCTTTGTAACTTTCACGGTAACCATCGTTGTAGACAGAAATTGTATGAACGATTCCAGTTGGGTAATATTCTGTGTTGGTACCGTGTGGTTTGTTGTTTTTGTAATTCTCAACCTTCATAAGAGAATTTTTTTTGTAAAAACGAATAGATGGCCCTTCCTTTTTATCGTCAAAGAAAGTTTCACTTAAACAACAAAAGTGATTGCCGTCACTGTCAATCATAAAAGTGCGTTTAACACCATTGTGATTACCATCAACATAGTTCGTGATTTGCCAAATATGTCCAGAATCGTAGTAGAGTGTGTGTTGCCCTTCAGGCTTGTCTTTGAAAAAGTAACAAATTTCTTTGATAGCACCGCTAGGATAATAACTCTTACGTAATTCTCCCATTGTTTAGTTTTTTTGTTTTTTATTATTAAAAATTAACAAAATTCAATTTTTATCATTTTTGTCTTTTCTAATTTTATTGATTTTAATTCCAGCTAAAAAAAAAGTAAAAAGAGGCATTAAATATCATTAAAAAATTGAATTTAGAAATTGAATATATCGTATACAAAAAAGATTACACAATATGTCTGACTTCATTGTGCCTTACATTAACATTAATCCTTTAACCGGTACCGGTTCAATTAATGACATTGGTAAGATAAAATCTACCATTGCGTTTGACAAATTCTTGGCCGCTGGTAAACTCAAAAAGAACGAAGACTTTGTTCGTTTAATTGAAGAGTCTGAACACAAGTTTATCCCGCACCCGAAATATTTTACGGAATCAGTCAAAGAAAACTTTGACATCTACGGTAATAAATTTCAAACTGAAATGAATGGAAACAAATACGTTGTCCAATTCTATTTTTACATACTTAAGAACCCTGAATTGCTGACCAAGCAATTAATTGTGAAACACTCATTGATTTTCAAGTACGACTTTTTCACCAAAAATAACATCCTCAATATGGATTGGCATCAGTTTAACTTTAACAAGAACGTAGAGAAACTTAACGAACTCACGTTTTACAATCTTTCCTACCAACAAACTGCCGTATGTAACACTCGTTTGTTCCCTCACCAAATCTCCAACATCTCAAAGATGCTCCAGATTTATCGTAGCGAGGACCCTACGGAAAATATCATCCCAGCGACCGACAATCTGATCAGCGACTTTGGAAACGGTCTCATCTACGATTTTGTCACTCCATGTTTCGTGGAAGAAGAGGACATCCCAAAAATCAAAATTCGGGGTGGAATGATCCTGGATGAACCCGGAACGGGTAAAACACTTCAGTTCCTTGTATTTCTCTTGGAATGCGACAAAAATGCTCTCGTTCTCACACCCAATTCCGAAATTAAAAAAGTTTGGGTGGATGAATTCCAAAAGCATATTTCGGTTCCCCTTGAGGGAACTAAGATTCGTATTATCTCAATTGAAGAATTACTTTACTCTCTGCGAATTCGCCCCGACTTTCTCAATGACTTTGAGATCATCGGAATTGACGAAATCCATAAGTATTACACGTTCCCTGTTTCACAACCTGTTTCTGTTGTGTTTAACCAAATTCTCACCAGCAACATTCGTTCTCGTTGGGGTATTACCGGAACACCTTTCGTTAACCATCAATCATTTTTCAACATCATTCGCTTTTTGAGCGGTTGTATGTTCACTAATGAACGTTTCGCAAATATCCCCGAAATTCAGAAGACAGTCTTTAAACTGTTTATGCGGAACATCAAAGCGAATATGACGGGTGACTACAAATGGCCTGAACTCAACATCCACGACATTATGGTTGAGCTCGACGTCGTTCAACGGAACTTCTATGATATTGAACGAAACACTAGCAATAACAAACAGAGTCTCCGACGGCTTGCTTCCGAAATTCAACTGCTGTTTGATAATAACAACATTCATACACCCAGCGAACTCAAAGCATTTGGCGTCGCTCACTACAAGAAGATCTACGAAGCGGAACAAGAGAAACTCGCAGAATACGAGGTACAAATGGCTAGCATCCTGGAGAATCAATCCCAATTCGAAAACGAAGAGGAATTCCAAAAACGTCGTGAACACTACGAAAAGTTGATCGCGGATCAGTCCGCTATTGCCAAGAAACACAACAGTGCTTACGAATACTTCTCGGGAACCATCGGGGCTATCAACGATATCTTTGAACGCAAACGCAAGGCAGCTGAAGAAGGCAAAGAAGCCGAGGAACCAGAGGAAGCAGAGGAAGCAGCGGAAGATGATGACGATGGTCATTGTCCGATTTGCTTTGACAGCTACACGCCGCCGATTAAGTACCTCAAGAAATGCGGACACTATTATTGTGATGGATGTATTTCGCATTTGATTGGTGTGAATGGTGTCAAATGCCCGATGTGCCGACAAGACTCGCGTAAAACGGATATCATCACCGTTAATGAAGTGGCTGAAATTAATTACAGCCCAAAGATGCACGAAATTCTGCGGCTCATCGCGCAATTCGGTGATCAGGAACGATTCATCATCTTCAGCCAATTTAACCTTTTGGATAAACTAAAGATTTTTCTTGGTAAAAATGCGATTTCCGCGACGGCTTACGATTCGTATGTTCGTGGTGAAAAAGATACCAAGGTCCTTTTGATGGCATCGCATATGAATGCGGAAGGTGTTGACCTTACAGTCTTCGATAACATCATCATCTTTGAACCTTTTGAGGATCATATGTATGCTCGCGAAATTGAGAAGCAACTGATTGGTCGGATTCACCGCATTGGTCGCGAAAAACCTGTTAAGGTCTTTCGCTTAATCACTAAAGACACCATTGAAGAAGAGATTTACCGGATGTTTTAGATAAATACTTTTTTTATTAAAAAAAAGTAAAAAAGTAATTTAAAACCGGAAAAACCAGTTTATTTTGTATTTTAAATGTTCAAGCTTCCGAAGGAAGTCTTTTTTGGTGGGAAACTGGTCTTTCCATATGTACGGATCTTCGTCGTAAGCTTCTTCGGTAAACAAAGCGATGTGTCCATAATAATTAAAAAGATAAACTTTTAAAACTCCTAACTTGTATAACTTTTGCAGTTGGGTCTTTGTCAGTTTTTCCGGAATGGACTGTAATTTGTATTTCGGTTTGAAATTAACAGGAAAATCCTTTTCCGAATATTCAATGTCGTAGTAAAAGTCTGATTTTGTGGTGCCCAAATGTTTAGCAATCTGGATTACCAATTCCGGAGGCAGATGTGTCAGAAGTTCATTGCAAGCATCCGCATATTTTTTGCGAGTGTCTTCAATGTCAAAAACAAAGTAAAAGTCAGCTTTCCCATACCGTAAAGCACAACACTGGATGTAGTGAACGGTATGAAGGTTGGGTCCGAAAGGTTTCCAAAATTTAACAACAAAGTTATTCTGTATAAAACCTTCAAAAACCCTGCACGTTATCACGTTTTTTTTTTCACCTGTGTTTGAAACAATGATGTCAACGGGTGAGAAAACATCAATCCGTCCAGGGTGCTCTTCAAGCCGAGTTGTTATGTTCGAAAATGATCTGTATAAACTGTTGTCAACTATAACCTGTATATAATCAGGCACTGTTTTAATCTCGTATTTGCCTACGACGA
>JACCDX010742367.1_pt1 | contig 10231 bp, 8 predicted proteins | sample 7449681 | NCBI WGS metagenome assembly JACCDX01 (sample SAMN15323450, study PRJNA562643) | freshwater metagenome | isolation source: river surface water | place: USA:Blue River Watershed | collected 2017-08-18
ACTTCGAATGCTACTGGGAAAACGGATTACGATTGTCCGGGGCTACATGTGTCCGGATGCGGTAGAAAAACAAGGGTCGTTAAGGCGAAACTATTATGTGATGGGAATTGCTGCTGATATTTCGGTTGATGGGATGAGTCCCTCGGAGGTGTTTCAACGCGTTATTGAAATTCCCGAGTTTAAGGGAATCGGTTTAAATTTGGATGCGGGGTATGTTCATGTTGACACCCGAAAAGTAGCCCAACCCGTATTGTGGGTTGAACAAAACAAGCAGGTGATAGACATAACCGATGACAACCGCCACCGATATTTACCCCCCCAACCTGAGCGCGTTTCTGACCCATTTGTCGACGGTTCGGCGACTCTCTCAGAACACGATCACGAATTATAATCGGGATATCCGGCATTTTTTTAGCACGATGCGGTTGCCGATCGAGTTGGTTACCCATGCCCGTTGCCGACAATATATGACCCACTCTGACGTCGTCCAATTGTCTGCCCGGTCGCTGGCCCGCCGCTTGGCGGCACTCCGCACGTATTGGCGGTATTTAATGCAGTACCACGGTGTGGTGGCGTCGCCTTGGGCCGTTTTGCCGACGCCGCGTATTCAATTGCCCTTGCCCCATGTTGTTTCTGGCGATCAATTGTGCAATGCATTAGACGCGATCGCCACCCGGACCGGCAATGGATTGCGGTTTCGAGCGATTATGGAATTGTTATTTGGTGCCGGGTTACGGGTGTCGGAGTTGATTGGTATTGATTGTAAGGATATTGATTGGAATACCAATCAAATTCGAATTTTAGGAAAGGGGCAGCGGTCTCGCATTGCGTTATTTGGTCCGGTTGTGGGGCATTGGATTTCTGCCTACTTGAATACCGTTCGGGTTGAATGGGCAGATCCGTCAGAACCTGCTTTTTTTGTAAACCAACGGGGCCGGCGATTAACGGTTCGTAGCATTCAGCGGTGGGTAAGGGAGTGGGCGGATCAAACGGGATTGTCTCATCAATTTACGCCTCATAGTGTCCGACATTCGTTTGCAACGGCCTTGTTTGAGGGTGGTGCTGATTTGCGTGAAATTCAGGAATTGTTGGGACATCGATCCATTGAAACCACACAGATTTATACCCATGTGTCCGTTGAACGGTTAAAATCGGTGATCAAAAAAAGTGGAGTGAGCAAGATTTGATTCGGATTTGGCAGGTCATTATTGTGGTCAGTTTATTTGGGCTGTGTCGGGGGATTTTTGCCCAGCAACTGCTACAAAAGTGGGAGGTCCGAATCGGTTTGACGAGTTTTAAAACCGCGATTCACGGGTTAGCAAACGGAATTGTCGCGGTAGGATCCAACGGTAATTTGAGAGATGGTGTTAATGATTCGGCCGATGGCGTGTATTTTATCGATGGGCGGTCGGGTCAGATTGCGCGACGGATTCATTGGAGCGAGTCTGCGGATTTGGACGTAAATGGGATTGCGTTGTCGGATCGAACAGTGGCGTTTGCCAACCACAACGGCGGGGTTGGCGTTACCTCGTTGGTGGGCACGATGCCCCGACTCTGGTGGCGATCGGTTGGGGCCGCAGTCAAGGGGGCTGTTGGCCTAGCGGATCTGAATGCGGATGGGACGGCCGATTTGGTTTTTGGCACGATGGGGGGGCAGGTTGTGGCCTTAGACGGAAAAACGGGTGCTGATATTTGGCGGGTTCTGATTCCATTTAAACCTCAGTTTACGGTGCCCAGTGAGAAATCGATCGTCGCATCGCCGGCCTTGGTTGATTTAAATCAAGATGGCATCCGAGACGTCGTGATCGGTGCGCGTAACGGGTCGGTATATGCAATAAACGGAAAAACAGGCACCGTTATTTGGGAATGGCGGACCCGATACCCATCGGGTGTGCATGCCTCTGTGATCGTTTGGCAAGATCAATTGATTGTGGCCGAATCCTATGGTCGTGTCACCTGGTTGGATGGGCGAGGCCGAGAGCGGCGCCGTGTAACCGTAACGTCGGCGGATACCCAGGTTCAGGGGTTGTTTTCATCGCCCGTTGCTTTTCCGGATGGAACGGTAGTGGTGGGGTCGTCATGGCCCACCGGCACCAGCGGGATTTGGGTGATTCCAGGTAACGAAGATCGGGCGCCGATTTTTTATCCAGCAGGCCGGGTGTCCGCAACGGCTGTTATCGCCGATGGATTGGGTATGGGGCGACTTCAGGCCTATGTGGTGACCGAATCCGGTTTGTTGTGGGTTATCGACTCTGACGGTAAGGTGCTTCAAACGCACGCGCTTCCCAGTGGTGCTGAGGCCACCCCATTGATCGTGGATCTTGACCAGGATGGTCAATTAGAATTGGTCATTGCCGGATTGGACAGGTCGTTACGGTGTTACCAATTGCCGGGATCAGGGCCCGTCTGGTGGGGATCGTTTCGGGGGAATTTTAATAATACCGGCGTGCTGAATGATCAATTGGGTTACCCCCGCATTCGCCCTGTTTTTCGAGAAAAATGGATATCCGGACCGACAAAATCAGTGGCGGATTTTATCGTTTCAGAGCGACGGTTTAAAACCGAAAACACCGATTCTGAGTCGTTTTTGATTTCGCCGCAGGGATTGGGTTGGGCCCGATTGGGGGTGTCGTGGGGGGCGTTGCAACGGGCCCTTGGCGGTAGCATTCAAACCACATTTTCTCCGATTGGGTGGGGCTATAACGGAATCATGGTGTCGGTTGACGGCCAAGGTCCGTTTACGGTTGTGATGCCCCAGTGGAAGCAGGCGTTATCCCCCGTAGATACGGTTTCAATTCTGATGACACATGATCCCTCGTATCGCACCAAAGAAGGTATTGGCCCTGGTAGTACGTTGGCGGAGGCCCGCCAGGTATACGGCGCGGCAACGGTGTTGCGTGACGCGGTAACCGGGCAAGAGGTGGTGGCGTTTAAAACGATGCCGTGGGATCGGATTCGGTTTGGTATTCAGATTCCACCTGGTCTTAAAACCAAAGGAACCGGCCCAATTCACCGAGTGATTGGGTTGCCGGATGGTCTGGTTATTCAGTATGTCGAGGTTCGTCAGTAATGACCGGGTCGGGAAATTCAATCTCAAACGAAGGGGCGGGTGTGCGAATGGTTTGTTTTCCGGCAAGTCGGGTTTGTACCACATCCAATTCAACGGGGATTGTCAGTGGGTAATGTGTCGGGCGATCCCGCCCCGGGGAGGCGTCCGTTTCCGGCGTTTGTAAGGGGGGTGGCACCATGTTGTTTTTTTCAAAAATAAATGAAACATCCATGTCGGTGTCGGAGTCTTCGGGTTTTACGTCAATCAGGATAGGCGTTGGCATCACAACTGGTGTGGGGCTGGTTGCGTAGGTGAATCGCGCTTGTAGCTGGGTGACATGCTGCCGGATCCGGTCGATTTCGATGACATGGGGTGCAATCACAACGTGGGCGTGATGATTCGGTTGTTGCCCGTGGGCGTGAAAATCGGCCAAACAGGAATGGGTCACCCGTAGCAACCCCGCAAATCCCAGGGTTTCAGCGGATTTTGAGCTGCCTAAAATCTGAATTTTCGTAACGGGAACGGATTCATCGATCAATTGTGCGATGACATCTCGAATCATGCGACTGCCATCTTGTCCCACCGACTCGTGGTTAAAAAGCACCAACCCAGCGTCGATCGCAATCGCGACAACGGACTGGCTATCAATATGGTGTAACGACACTTGATGGGCGGTAATGCCAAGCCGATGCGTGGATCCGATCGATACCACCACGCCCGTCCAAGATAGCAAGCTTAGATAGCCACGAAGGGACGCAAACCAGGTATTTGGGGCGAGCCCATCTGTAACGTCCGATGGATCAGGAAAAGCTTGCGCCATCAAGGTTTGATATTGGTTTAACACAGTTGATGGTGACGTTGTCATACCCTTACCTTATTTGACACCCAATTTGATCGGCGATTTGCTTTGAAATCGATTCCGTACCGGTGGGTGCCAATTGCTGGGTCAGCATATCGTAACGGTCTTGAATGGCCGACTGATCAGCGGGGGATGTTAGTCCCGTGACTGCGTTCACGATCTGATCGGAGGTGATAGCCGATTGCGCCAGTTCGGGTACGACCTGGGAATTTGCCACGATGTTCGGTAACCCCACAAACGGTAACCGAAGGCGCAGAAAAAACCGGGCAATCCAATACGTGATTCGTGGCAACGCCCCAAGGACAACGGTCGGTATCCGATGAAATACCAACTCCAGGCTCATGGTTCCGGTTGCACAAACGGCAATATCCAATTTTTCCATGTCGGTATCGGAAAGAGGCGGACTGAGTGTCATCGCGGGACCGTTTGGTGCAATCACGGCGTCAATGTACGGCGTAAATTCGGGGCGTGCGACGGTCAGGATAAATTGCGCCTCGGGCCAGTTTTTTTTAATCCGTGCTGCGGCTTTGACCATCGGGGCTAGATAGAGGCGGAGTTCACTGAATCGAGACCCAGGAAACAGCCCGATTGTAATCGAGTGGGAGAGATCTCGAATGGGGCGCCTTGCAACCCGTAGTCGATCACTTATCGGATGTCCAAAATAGTATGTGCTAGGCGATAATTGCTTGTACCAGCTAAATTCGGGTGGAAAAATCGTAATGATTTGATTTGAATACGCCACCACCCGTTTTGCAGATTTGAGGTCCTTCCAAATCCAAAAGTTAGGGGTAATGACCGTATCAATTGGAATCTGAAAGCCGCAAAGTCGCCGCGCGATTTCAAAGTTAAAATTTGGAAAGTCTACAATAATTGCTCGATTTACCGGTGTTTTTTTAAGGTAAGTGCCCAGTTTATCTAATAGGGAAAAAATGGGGCGGATTCCTTTTAATCGATCGCCAAGTCCAACTGAAACATGGGCCGTGCAGTCGCCAATAAACGTCTCCGATACGCCCTGAAGGTGAGGGCCTCCGATTGCCACAATACTGGCGCCGTGGTGCTGAATCAGTTTCATGGCAATGTCCGCCGCAAACCGATCGGCTGACAGCTCGCCGGCCACAATTAATATTCGCATCACGCGTCGTCGGGTTCTGTTTCTCCGACCCGTTTTAAGATGCCACGGTGTGAATCTGCGCTTAAAAAATCCAGCATTGCCCGCGCTTCTACCGATTGCAATCCAAGCGCTTCAAGATCGGCCAGTGCTTGGGTCGCATTTTTGCCGGATCGGTAGTACTGGCGGTAAATTGTGCGAATTTCGGAAATGGCGTCACGTGTCATCCCACTGCGTCGCAACCCCACAACGTTCAGCGCCCGAATGATTGCGGGATTGCCTTCGCACAACGTAAACGGTGGGACATCTTGCGGGAGCCGGGTGTAGGCCCCAACCATCGCTCCCCGGCCGATGCGGGTAAATTGGTGAATCCCAGTCATGCCGCCAATAACGGCGCGATCGTCCACCATGCAGTGCCCTGCAACGTTGACCTGGTTCACAATCGTGACAAAATTTCCAATTCGGCAATTGTGGGCCACGTGGGCACTGGTTAAGATCAGGTTGTCCGAGCCAACTTCCGTGGTTTCGTTTTTGCCAGTTGCGCGGTTAATCGTGACATATTCCCGAATAATATTACGGTCACCAATCACCACCCAGGACCGTTCGCCTTTATATTTGGCGTCTTGGGGATCCGATCCGATCACGCAGCCAAAATGGATATGATTGTCTGACCCAAGTCGGGTCCATTTTTCGATCATGACATTCGCCTCGATTTTGGTGCGATCTCCGATAATCACGTGTTCCCCTACAATCACGTTGGGGCCAATTTCAACATCTTTTCCCAAAATCGCAGACGAATGGACGATTGCCGACGGGTGAATTTGTGGCCGGGATGGGATAACCGATAGGTTAAACATAAACACACCCTCGGCCACAACTTTTCCATCAACCAACGCCTTTCCGGCCATTTTTACAAACTGGTCTCGAATTTTAAGCCAGTCCATTTCAAGTCGTATTTGGTCACCGGGTCGAACTGGGTGCCGAAATTTAACGCTATCCAATGCCGCAAATAGCGGGAGTCTGCCTCGAAATTCGGGATCACTTAACAGGGCGGTATATCCTGTTTGAGCGAGGCTTTCCAAGATCAAAGTGCCTGGCATAATGGGGTCCTGTTCATAATGGCCCATAAAAAAAGGTTCGTTAATTGTCACGTTTTTGATTCCGACAATTCGGTTTCCAGGGTCGTATTGAACGATACGATCTACCAGTAGCATCGGATATCGGTGGGGAATCGCGCCTTTAATTGTGACAATGTCCATAGTTTCGCCATTGTCCGACAAGTCGCCAACTTCGACAAGTTTAAGGTAGTATATGCCCCACAATTTAACGCGGGAACCGGGATTGATGCCAATTTCCCGGCAAAGGAAAAAACAATGAAATTTTTTGTAGATACTGCTGATGTTGCTGCAATTCAACAAGCCCACGAGATGGGGTTGGTTGACGGGGTGACCACCAATCCATCCTTAATTAAAAAGGCAGGGCGCGACCACCAGCAAACGATTCGGGAAATTAGCCAATTGATCCCCGGTCCGGTATCCGTAGAAACCATCAGCGAAACGGCTGAGGGTATGTTAAAAGAGGCCGATGAATATATTACCTGGGGAAACAATATTGTGATTAAGGTTGTGATGACCCCCGAGGGAATGAAGGCCGTTCGGGCCCTGTCGGCCCGTGGCATAAAAACCAATGTCACCCTGATTTTTTCGCCGTTGCAGGCGTTGATTGCTGCAAAATCAGGGGCCACCTACGTGAGTCCCTTTATTGGACGATTGGATGATATTAGTCAGTCTGGTATGGAATTGATTACTCAAATTCGTCAAATTTTTGACAACTATCAATTTGAAACCCAGATTTTAGCGGCCAGTGTTCGGCACCCCATTCACATGCTGGATTCGGCATTGGTTGGTGCCGATGTTGCAACGGTTCCGCCTGCAACCTTGATGCAAATTTTTAAGCACCCATTAACAGACAGCGGTATCCAGACGTTTTTAGACGACGTCAAGGCTTGGAAACACGCGTAGTTAACCGATTTATTTTGCTCAATCCGTTTGCGTCGATTTGATCAATGATTAGTGTTTTAATCCCGTGTTTTAATCGAATCGACACCGTCGGGCAGACGATTCAATCTGCGTTAAATCAGACGGTTACCGATATCGAGGTGGTAGTGGTAGATAACGGCAGCACGGATGGAAGTTACGAGCTTGCCTTGGCGGTTTCGGATCAGGATCAACGGGTTCGGGTGTTTCGGAACGAATCCAATATTGGACCGGTTCGAAACTGGCAACGGTGCTTGGATGAAGCGCGGGGGTATTACGCGACATTTTTGTGGTCTGACGATGTTTGGCACCCTGAATTTTTACAGCAGACGTCCCCGATTTTGGACCAACATGCCGATGTGGGATTTGTGGTGACCCAATACCAATACTTTTCGGACGTTCCCTTTGACTTGGGGCATGGCCCTCACTTTGGAGCCGGTGGCATTTTTCAAGTTGATCAGTTTCTTTTGTCGTCGTATTCGGGCGAGCCATCGCCGGTTTCACCTGCTCATGCGTTATTTCGGTTGGCCGATCTCCGGGCTGGCTTGATGATTGATGTGCCCAATCGCGTTGGCAGTGCGTTTTCTCAGCATGGGATTGGGCCCGATTTACTGCTTTATCTACATACCTGCCGACGGTATCCATCGTACGCGGTTGTTGATAAGGTGCTTGCTTTTTTTAGAATTCACGATGGCGCCATTAGTGTTGCGGCTGGCGAAAAATCCCTAACCCTTCATTACAACCTGGCAAAGGCTTACTTTGCCGAAACCCATTACCCGGCGTTGATTCGACTTCATAATTCTCAGATTTTTTTGTCATTGATCGGGTGTCACCTGCGGCATCAGTATGGGCTATCCGATATATCGTGTTTTTATACAACCAATCAAGATTTTCGACTGGATTATCCCGCTGTGATTCGACGAATTTTAAAAAAAATCAAAATGGATTTTATGCCCAAAAATCGGCGTTGATGATGATTCAAAAATTACGCACATTTTGCGAGCAATTGGGCCAGCGTGCTGCGGTAAAATCAGCGATAATCAACACAGGTTGGATGGCATTGGATCGTGTCATTCGGTTGATCGGCGGGTTGTTGATTGGCGTTTGGGTGGCCCGATACCTTGGCCCAGGGCAGTTTGGGATTTTTAGCACGCTCCTTTCGATTAATGGTGTTGCGTTAACGGTGTGTGGATTGGCATTTGATGCCGTCATTACCCGGTACTTTGTTCGATATCCCCATCATTCGGCGGTTTTTTTAGGGACCACGGTTACCATTCGGGCTGCGTTAGGCGTTGTGGTCGGGGTTGCGATGCTGGTATTGGGATATATAAAGCCAATGCCAGGTGTGCATCTATACATCTGGGCGGCAATGTCCGTGACACTGTTTTTTACTGCCTTTAACGCCCTTCGCCAATATTATGATGCGCGGGGCGAGTCCAAACGGGTTATTTTGCCGGAGTTGGTGGCGTTTGGGGTGTCGTCGGTTTTAAGGATTGTGGGGATTGTGTGGCACTTTCCTCTGGAATGGTTTGTTGGCATCGTGTTGATGGAAGGTGTCCTTGGATTAATTGGCTATCATTGGGTGTATTGGCGAAAAGGTATGGTTAGCCGGTGGACGTTTCGGTTTTCAATTGCCCGCCTGTTGTTTCGGCACAGCTGGCCCATTTTACTGACATCGGGTGCGACGCTGATTTATTTTAAAATCGACCAAATGATGTTGTTTTCAATGGTTGGGAGTCGGGAGGCTGGTATTTATTCTGCGGCTGTCCGAGTCTCTGAAATTGCCTATTTTTTTCCTGTCATATTAACCACGGCCCTATATCCTGCCATTACCAAATTACGAAAAGTCGATCCTGTTCGGTACCGCCAGGAGCTGACGCGGGCATTTTCGATCTGTATGGCATTTTCGTATGGTGTAATCGGTTGTGCGGTGCTGGGTTCGGCGTGGGGGGTCTCTCTGTTGTACGGCGCCGATTATCAGGCGGCGGCCCCGATTCTGGTTGTTCATATTGGATCGTTGATCTGGGTGTCGCACTGGATGATCGCCAGTATTTACATCACCAACGAAGGGTTAACCCGTCATTATTTGCTAAAAGATTCAATTGCTGCGCTATGTAACGTTGTGTTGAATCTTGTATTGATTCCCCATTGGAGTGGGTTGGGATCTGCCATCGCCACGCTGGTGTCGTATTCCATCACGGCATTTTTTGCTAACGCATTGATTCCCGCCTTCCGCCCGTTGTATCACCCGCAGTTGGATGGATTTGCCTTAAAAGGCCTGTTCCGAGATTTTGATTGTCGGGTCGATTAAACTTGATTATGCTTACCAAATGACGGCCTATCAACAGATTTTGAATCAAATTTTTCAATCGGTGCAACCCCAAATTGGAAAGGGGCAATTGGCCACGTATATCCCAGAATTGGCCAAGGTACCGGCCAATCAATTTGGGATGGCATTGGTAACGGTGGATGGCCAGGTGTTTACGGTGGGGGATGCCACCACTCAGTTTTCGATCCAAAGTATTTCCAAGTTATTTACCTTGGCGATGATAATGGATCACCCCACGCTGTGGTCCCGAATAGGTCGAGAACCATCGGGAAATGCATTTAATTCATTGGTTCAGTTGGAGTACGAAAATGGTATTCCACGCAATCCGTTTATTAACGCTGGCGCCTTGGTTGTGACGGATATCATTGCAGAACGGTTTCATGATGCAAAGTCCAGTATTTTATCGTTTGTTCGATCGATTTCAGGAATATCTGAAATATCATTTAATGAGCGTGTCGCTGCATCTGAAGCGGCCGTTGGGTTTCGTAACAAAGCCTTGGCGTATTTTTTGAAAAGTTTTGGAAATATTCATGGAGACGTCGAAACGGTACTAGACGCATATTTCCATCACTGCTCGATTGAAATGAGTTGTGTCGAGGCTGCCAAAGCCACGTTATTTTTAGCCAATCATGGGGTATCGCCATATTGCCAAAGTCCGGTTTTAGATTCCCGGCAAACCAAATACATTAACTCATTATTACTCACCTGCGGCACCTATGATGCGGTTGGGGATTTTGCGTATCGGGTTGGATTGCCGGCAAAAAGTGGGGTGGGAGGGGGCATTGTGGCGGTGATGCCCGATCAATTCGCGGTATGCGTTTGGTCGCCAGGGTTAAACGAGGTTGGAAAC
>JACCDX010719931.1_pt1 | contig 10230 bp, 18 predicted proteins | sample 7449681 | NCBI WGS metagenome assembly JACCDX01 (sample SAMN15323450, study PRJNA562643) | freshwater metagenome | isolation source: river surface water | place: USA:Blue River Watershed | collected 2017-08-18
ACAAATCTCTCCAAGCTTGTAATGGTGCACCCAAATCAAATGCATTATTAACTTCAGGTAAAATTGATGAGCTAACCTCACCTTGGAAAACAACCAAATCACTTGTTTGATTACCAATGTATATGTTTCCACCTAATGTTACGTTACCTGTCAAATCAATAGATCCCGTTTGACTTATATTACCACTAATTAAAAGATCACCGTTTAAGTTAGTCGTCCCAGTAACTGTTAATGTCCCACCAGTTAAATTACCAACATATGCGTTACTACCAGTTAATGCAGTAATATTACCATTAGTACTAGTAAATGTTGTTCCAGTTAAATTTATAAAATTACCGTTGCTACCTGTAATTGATGTTATATCAGCATTACTACCAGTTAAGGAATTGATTGTAACGCCAGAAATAGTGTTACCCTCGATGTTACCAGTAAGATCTAATTTAGAATTACCAGCTTGACTGAGGATATATAAGGATTTATTACCAGACGCATAGAAAGGTGTACCATCCAATACTGAACCATATGAACCAACTGTAATGGTTGGTGCTGCCGCTCCCTGATAAATCTTAGAAACCGGTCTATATGCACCAGCTACACCTTCTGTTTCACCAACAAAAAGGAACGGTCCATTTAGATTTCCAATCGATCCAGTTGCAACAACAAGTTCACTAATTCTGGCTGTAACATCCTTTAATTGGGTTATACTACCTCTTCTCTGTTTAATTATTTGTGCCATCTTACGTGTTTAATTGTTTTATTTATATAAATACTTTATTTTTAATTAGAAAAATCCGTCTCCACAGTCAAGAACACTGATTTGTGCTCTATCTGATAATGCTCCAAGATTTTCTATTTTTAATTGTGCTCTAACCAATTGTGCGTTTATCTCGTTTTTAACAATATTCATGGCCCCAGACACAATAAGTGTGTCTAAATTGGGGTCATTTGGTTGTCTCAATGTAGTTGTACCATCAACAATTAAATCACCTTTAATTCTCATTGAACCGGTAACCTGTAAATCGTTTGTTGTTGCATAAAAAGACCCTGTTTCTCTAAACAAACCAATATCATTGATTAAATTTGTTACAGAGCTAGAAAAACTTGTTAAATCTTGTTGTAAAATAAGGGTGTCTTCATTACCCAGTGGTCCACCAACCCATCTATCGTTGGTGCTGTCCCATAAAAGTGATCCAGATATGGTATTTGGGCTAGTAATGTCTTTAACTAACAAACCACCATAAGCCGCCTCGCTACCGTTTAGTTCAATAACATTGTCACCAATAGATACTGTAGTTGAATTGACTGCGGTTGTTGTTCCTTTTACTAATAAGTTACCCTTAACAGTTAAATTAGAACCTGTGGTCTCTATTGCCGCTTTTAATGAGGCACTATAGATGTTTAGCTCCGCAGTACCAGAACCTTCAATATATTGTTGGAGGGTTTGACCAGAAATAAATAAATTATCAGCATAAACAGCATGTAAAGCCCCTGAAACCGCACCTAAATCTATTACTGATCCGGATGGGACTGTCGCTGTGTCAATCTGTAGCCAATTAATTTGTTGTAATGCCATGTAAAAAGTAAAGTCTTTTACATAAATACTTTTATTATAGTTCTTGGCATAAAAAAAGGGATTTTTTTTAAATCCCTTTTATAATTTTTTAAATATACTTTCTAATTTTCGCTATTGCTTCCTCTTTTGAGTTAAAATCCCTGCCGGCAACGAACACTGGCCCAGATTCTGTTTCCGGATTTTGTAAGTAAACCGTAGGTAGTGCATCTTCTTTTGTGACTTCCATTATTGCTTTATACAAGTCTCTGAATTTATTAATTTCGTATTCAGTATATTGTATACCCTGTTTGTTTAATTCCTCTTTTAGGGTCTTGCAATGAGAACAACCGTCTAATGTGAAAATGTTAACAGTATAAGCCATTTTATAAATCGTTTAAAATATCTTTATAGAAAGAATCTGCATTAGCACCTGTTGATCTGTTTATTAATTCCTCACCCTTATAAAAAATAACGGTTGGTACCGATCTGATACCAGCTTCAACAGCGTGTGACATATTTTCGTCAACATCTATTGATACAAATTTTACATTTGGATAATCACTCTGTAAAGCTGATAATCTTGGCATAAGTGATTTACAAGGCCCACACCATTTAGCAAAATAATCCACTAAAATTGCGTCTCCGTTTGATTGTAATTGTTTTAATTGTTCTGATGTAATGTTTTCCATATTTTAAAATCCTATTTTTGATCCTTTATTTTTTGACGACTTATGAACTTCAACGTCTATATTATATATATCAGCAAGAACCATTCCTTCTTCAGAAACATGGTCTTTACCCAAGAAATTCAATAATTTATTTGTTTCTTCTTTTGATAGTTTTTCAAATTTATGCTCAGCAATCAATCGACCCTTTCTAAGTAAAGCTTGGTCAATTTTTTCTTTCTTCATGTTAAATGTGGCGATTACTTGGATGTTAAGACAGTCACCAAGAATACCATCAGTTAAGTTTAATATGTTAGATACACCAGCTGGAGATCCATTTCCTTCTCTATCTGATATTACCCTTTCAGCATCCTCGATTATTAAAATACTATTTCTGTGATCCATTAAAAAAGGAATAAAACTAGGTTCTGATAACATTTCCGCCATTGAAGGTGGGATGAATAAAATAACCTTGTCTTTAATTAATTTGGTTAAGTACTTGATGTATGATGTTTTCCCTGTTCCGGGATCTCCATGAAGTAAAATAATACCCTTATCATTTGGTTTATTTAATCTTTCAATGATAACGTCATGTACTTTAGTAAATTCTTCACCATAATTTAATGTTAAGTCCATATCTGGAATATGTAGATCATATTCTTCAGTATCCATATGACCCATTTCACTCTTAACTAAATTAATGTTAGCTTTTCTTTTTTGTCTCTCAAAGTCTTTAAACTCTTCTAAGTTTAATTGCTCACTCAATTCGCCTAAAAGTAAGTTGTATAAAAACTCAATACTAACTAAATCATTTTTACTTTCGTTCCTTGTCGATATATCAATAAAAACACTTTTCTCTTGGTTAACTAAAACGGTTTCCCATGAGTTTTCACTCCTTCTAGAAGAAGATACCCTTACTACCTCAACAAAACCTTTTTGTTTTAAAAAATCTATGATTTTAGGATCATATAATGTTTTGTTAGTAAATTTTGATGGTACAGCATCAAAGTGTGTTAAATACAATTGCTCACATGGTATGTCATTACCATATGACGTTTCGTAAACAACAAAATTGTGTGGGAGTTTCATCTTCATGAATCTAATATAATGAAAAAAATTCGATTTTCAAAACCTAATTCATGCAAATTCCTGGATAGTCGTCTAAAAACATAAACAATTTGTCATCACTATAGAAAACTCTTTGTTTACTGATAGTTGTTGCTAATGCCGCAACTCTTAATAACTCAAACTGTTCTTTGGTTAACTCCGGTTGACCATTTGTTTCAAAGTTTTTTTCCGAAACAATTGTTAGTTGTCTGTAAAACTCGTCAACATCGGAGTCTCCAATGAAATATCTACTAGCTTCTTCGTTTGTTTTTAAAAAGCTTTTTACTTTTTGTAAATAAACTAAAATCTCAGTATCCATTTTAATATACTTTTGAAATTTGATCTAAATTAACCTCAACTGATGTGTCTCTACCGAATACTTTAACATTCAACTGTACCTTCTCGTTCTTTATTGAGCTGATAACACCATTGAAAGATGAAAAAGGCCCTTCAGTGATAATAACATTTTCACCTGAAATAAATTTAATTGATTTACTTTCTTTGTGTTTTTCTAAAGTCTCGTCTTTTAGGATCTTTTCAATATCATCTTCTCTCATTCTTCTAGGTGTCTTGTCACCAAGCATTCCCATAATAGATGGATTAGCAGCGATTGTCTTTAATTGATCATCGGTCAAAGAGTTTTCGGACTCAAAATATAAGTAACCATTATATATAACCTTCTCTCTTAATGTTTTCTTCTTTCTAATTACAACAAACTCTTTCTCTAATGGGCATACGAATCTATTAATGAATCCTATTTTACCCATTGTTATTTGAGTGTTGAATTGCTCAGATAATTGTCTTTCCTTACCCGGCATAACCTTTATTACATACCATTTAGACATAAAAATAATTTTAGATTGTTAATATTGATAAATATATGTGATATATACCAATTTTATTAACACTAATATATGGTTTTTTTATTAAAATACAAAAACATTTGTTTTTTAACTTTAAATTATTTATATTTTATCATGGGTTGCAATAAATGTAAAAACAAAAAACAATTAAAGAACCAAATTATGGAAGATGCAAACACCTTTGAGAAGGTTGGTATTGCTATATTGGTTATTCTTTTAATTCTATCAAGCTACGGGGTATATTCCCTAATCCAAAAAGTAATATGATCAATAAGCCTAGACACAAATATGCAATCCTTGTAATGTTACGAGACCCTAATAACCCTAAGAGATGGGTGAAAAAAAAGGTCTTATATTCTACCAACAAAAGAACCACCATCCACGAAAAATGGAGAGAATGTAAAGCTGAGGTTAAGCCATTGTATTGTGGGAAAATAGAGGTAGATCTAGGGCTAAACTAGAATTTAAGCTTCTATTAATTTACCCTAAAAACAGATGGACTGTGAACGATGTTTGTTACGAAAGGGATGAACTAGGTAGATTAGAGCCTCTTGTATATGATGCAGAGAAGAATCCATATCAAATAATTAAAGATTCAATGCCATGGTGGGAGCCAGAGAAAATATTTGACGCACAACAAAAGAAACACATATTTTTTGAAGAGATGCTTGATATTGTTAGCGGGATAAAAGAGAATGGTACTATCTACACTTTGAATAATAAAGTAATTGTTCATGTAGATAACGATGTTTGGATGTATCAGAATAAAAATGTGAACGACGCAAAAAGATTGTTCGTTATTTTAAGAACACAAATTTACAAAAAGAATAAAACGAATTTTATATTTAACAACCCAACAACAGTGGCTGCTAAGAAGTACTTGTATGATCTGTTAGCTGATATGGGACACAAGAGAACTGAGTTGCTTAGACATTACTCATATTAAAAACGATATTAACGTTTCCAATTTTAACATTAAACGTTCCTTTAGGGAAACCGGTAGTGAATCTAACTTTAGCTTGAACTAATTTATATATTCTATCAAATTCATCTTTAGGAACTTCGATAACAATAGTTTGACTTACAGAAATTAAATTACACTTCTCTAATAAATCTGATACAATAGCTAGTTGATTAAATAAATCACCCTTTTTTTCCATATCCAAAAATTATTAATATCTTATCCCAAATAGATATTTTCTTTTTTGGTTTTATTGTAAACATCTCAGACTTATCTAAGGTCTTAATTTCTTTTACCAGATTTTTTTTGTGGTTCTGGATCTCCGTCTTGTCCTTCTCCATCTCCTTCGATAGCCAATCCAATCCCTGTTGAATCCTCTTGCTCATTGTTTTCTAAAAAATTAATATCTTTTAACTTATCTAACGATTCGTTTCTAAATAACGCTTCTAATTCTTTAACCTTCTCTTTAAATAATCTATCCTTCTCTTCTAATTCAATGTTATACTTAATTATCTCAGTAGCACAAGATCTGGCAGTATCGTAGCCTTCTTGTGTTGCAAATGACACTAATGATACCAGCTGGTATTTGTCATTTTTATCCTGAACTTTTAATGACATTGATTTATACTGTGAAACTACTTGTTGCACATGCTCTAGTCTCCATGTTGTTGGTATCTTTAGATCCAAGCTAACATTTCTTTCTATCTCCCTTAATGAGAAAAAATATGGTCTAAGATTTGAAATTAGTTCGTACACTATAATGTGATTAAAAATGTTATTACATAGGAAACTGCAATATAAATAAAGATTTCAGTTACCTTGTTTATTGTTATTGGTTTTGGGTTCTCATCTCGCAGGGCAAGTAAGAACTCTGAAACATACCTTAGTAAAAAAATAATACTAAGTATGAAAAAAAATATACTAGCTATTTTCATCATGTCTTTTTATTTCTTCTAAGATTTCTTTTCTGTATACCCCAATCATAGCTTTAAGCTCTTGGGCATGTTTTCTTGCTCGGATTGATGCGCTTCGATTACCCTTGTCAAAAACCTTATGAGTATCGACGGACATCTTCTCCACCAAATCTTTTATTTTCTTTAAAGTTTCCATTAAAAATATGTTTTTATTTAATACAATATAAATAAAAATATTGGTTTTTTAAAGTAAATAACAAGGTTTTTTTCTACTTTTTAAGATTTGACTCTAAAATCTTGTAGATTTCTGTGAGCATGTCCAACTCGGATCTGGTTTTTCGGTAATCAAATTTAAATAATTTTGTGAAGTATTCTTTGATCCTGTTCTGTGTGGTATCATTCATATAGTAAGCTTCGTTAAAGAAGCTCCACATATAATGATGATGCTGACCTGTTTCCCTGAAGTGTATAGATTCTTTTTCGAAATTGTGGATAACTTTTTTCCAACACCATTCAAAGTGTTGTTTTTGTTGTGCTTCGGTGATAACAACATCTGGGCCTAAATAAGTCTCATCTATAACGTCATATAACGAGATAACAAAATCATAAAACAACTCAGTCTTCTCGTGAATGATATTATAGGCTTTGTACCAAACCTCTGCTTGATTACGAAAATTTTCGGACGCAATAAACTCTAAATAACCTTCATCTTTTCTCATATCCATAACATACCTTTAATATAGGGATAAAAGAATAGAAAAAAAAGCGTTATTGTGTTTTTTTGTTGTATGTAAACATCTCCTTCATTCTTTGTACTTCCTCAGAAATTACTTTAGATTCGTTAATTTCTTTGGTTGGCGCTGGATCCTTAACATACATTGGGGCCTCTTTTTTTGCCTCTTCTTTTCTTTTAACCTTCTTGATCATTTTCTCCCCTAAGTCGCTAGGAATAACATTACCAGCATCTTTCTGGCCGTTACCCATTTTAGCATCACCCTTAAGAGACATTTCTAATCTTTCTTTAAACTTATCAGATGGTTCAACGTCATAAGCCAAATCTTCTAAGCCACCACCTCTGTTATCAGCAATCTCATCAGCCTCATCGCCTGTTGATTGTCTTGCTTCAACATCACCTTCATTGTGACCAGGGAACTCTGGATTATCGTTACCATCAAATGTCAAATATTGTTTTATTTTCTTTTCTACATCTGAAAGTGCTTGATCGTTTTGTGATCCGCTCTCTTTATGTGCTTTCTCAAACGCTGTTAAACCTGGTACAGCTTCGTTAACCATTTGTGAAATTAAATTAACAAGTTCAGCTTCAGTTAATCTAACTGATTTTTTAGACTCATACATTCCACCACCACACTCACACATTTCTTTACCACATGTTTCACAAACTTCTACTTCTTCTTCCATTGAAGACATTCCGCTACCACACTCATAACAGTCTTTCTCTTCTTCAACATCAAATTCTTTACCATCAACACTAAAAGAATCTTCACCATCTTCTTTAGCTTTTGCTAAAGCACCGGTGAATGCATTACCTTCTTTAGGTTCTGCTTTTTTAATTTTAATTTTAGATTTTAACTCTGGCATATCATAATCATCTAAGATCTCAAAAACTCTGCTTGCAGGGATTTTATCACCATACATTTCTAATAATTCATCAAGATCATCCTTAGCATCAGGTACCACATCACCAGCTTTTTTAGCTAATTTCTGTACTTGGTCCATTGTGAAATGACCTTTATGTTCTTTTTTAGTTTCATCAATATTTTCCATGTTATCTAATTTTTCTGACATTGCGTCCAATTCGTCGAACGTTGGTTCTTCACCTGGTTCGATTATTAATTCTTGTTCTGGGTGCTTTTCTTCATAACCTAATTTTTTTTCTTCAGCCTCTTCTTGAGTTTGACAAATTTCAATAGGTTCACCCTCTTTATTTTTTATAATATAAACTTCTTTAGAGTCTGTATTCTCTAAAATAGCTCTTTTAACCTCTCTTCTTATGGTTTCTTCAATTATATCTTTTAATTTAATGTTTTCCATACTAGATAAATATACCTTTAATCTGATTTAATACTAAATTGTTTACTTCTTTAATTGATATTCCGTATTTTTTAGCTGTTTCTTGTATTGCTAATTTAACTTCATCCGATTCTAGTAATTCAAGAGCACTCATATCACCCTGTGTACAATACGGATATTTTTTACATTTGTCTTTTATCTTGACAAATTTACCACCTGGGCCACCCCATTTAGGGAATTTCTTATCCTTAACAGCTCTACCTTTATAAATGGTATCTGGTCCACCAATACTTAATGGGCTCTTACGTCCTTTGGTTCCACCAAATAGTGGCACATCAAAAGCACCAGAAGAACTAGCATCTGTTACTTCATCCAACTCCTGCTCTTCATTCATATTATGAATTTTATTAACAACAGTTTTTTTACCACCGAACGCTGGGGCACTATATGCACCGGCCGAATCAGCACCGGTCATTTCCTTAGCTTCAACCTTTTTATTACATCCGCACATATCTAAAAATTGATCATAATCAAAATCGATATTCTCTCTTTTGAATTGTTTAATCATATCGTTAGCTATCTTTCTTCTGTTATCAACATCAACAACCTTCTTAAGAATGTTTACTATTCCGTAAACCATATCTTTTTGATCACCTTTTAGGTCTTTATCAATATTCTCGGTTGTATCTTTCTTTTCCATTCTTTTTAATTTAGTATAATATGTTGGGTCTTCCCACAAATGATCCATAGCTATTTCTTTAGCTGTATTCTCATTATCAGTATGTTCCATTTCTATTTTAATACCCATCTCTAATTGTCTTTTAAGAGACTGTACCATGTTATCAATATGATAGTAACCTTTGGCATCGTGCTTTTTTGCTATGTGTATTAAGCTTTTATGATCAGCATTACCTCCCTTTATCAACTCAGATTCATTTTTAGGGCTAACACCCTTCTTTTTCATATTAATAGCAATTGCAGCCTGTTGAGCTGCACTAGATGCTTCGTTTGTGGTTTTTTTAACACAATTAGGATATCTTTTACCAAACATAGTTTTCATACCTTTTTGTGTGTAACCCTTCCAGCATTTTTCGTTTAAATCAACTTTGTTAGATGAATCACTAATGTCGGCAATAAAAACTTTTGGTGCTATACCTAAAGCAGCTGCAGTACATAACCTAGTGTTACCAGCAACTAAATGATACCTGTCGTTATCATACTTAACAATCATTGGTCTACGGTATTCTCCGGACTTAATTGATTTGGCTAATGTTTCAGGATCGGTTTTGTTAAACTTTTTGGCTATTTTTTTAACCAAATCCATTTGACCATTTTTTACCTGATTAGATTCTGTATTTTCTAACTTAGCCCAAATTTCTTCAGGTAGTGTTTGTTCTTTAGATTTTTTAAATGCGTTAACCAATTCATCAACACTAACATCCACACCCTCATCTCGACTAAGGTCTTGTGAAACTCTTTCGAGCTCATCCATCTCTCCCTTTATATTAGGTCTTTGTTTTGGTTTCTCTTCTAACATTATTTCACGCTTTTAAGTGCAGATTCCCAGAATCCTTTTCTTTGCCATAAGGTCTTGAAAAGTTCAACCACAACTTTAGTTGATAGGTCAATAATCTTGTCATCAATTTTTCTAACGCCAAGTTCTTTCTGGATTATCTTAACAACAATATCGTGGGCTTTAGTTGTATCCAAAAAGTTTGTGATCTCTTTCTTGACGATCTTTTCTATCTCCTTTTTATCCTCGTTATTTAAAGCCATTTTTAGTTATTTTTTCTGCTGTTCATCATTTCATTAACAACATCCTCAAATGTGTGTTGAAACTTATTTAATTTCTCAATGGTTGCTGATATTTCGTCATTTAACATTAACATATCAGAATTAATATATACACCTCTATCTTCACCAGCTATGAAAACAAATCCTAAGTCTTCACCTATTGATCCGTCTAATCTAACACTATTTGTATATATGTTAAATCCTTCCTCAAATGTAGCAAGTTCACTAACTTGTGTTTTAAAGTTTTGTATTAATTGGTTTAACGAATTCTTTTCCTCATCACTGATGTTAAGGTCTTCTTGATCGTTACTATGGACTTTGATTTCAACGTTATCGTTTAGGA
>JACCDX010224105.1_pt1 | contig 10229 bp, 5 predicted proteins | sample 7449681 | NCBI WGS metagenome assembly JACCDX01 (sample SAMN15323450, study PRJNA562643) | freshwater metagenome | isolation source: river surface water | place: USA:Blue River Watershed | collected 2017-08-18
CGTCCTTGCAAAAAAGAAAGGGCACACATACACGAACGGTAGGAGGGCTCCCCTTATGAACCGTCCCTTTCCAGGCATGATCCTCACGATCTGCGGTCTGCTCGGCTTTTCTTGCGCCGATGAAAAGAACCCCTATAAGAATCGCTATGAGAGCCAAGGCACCACGGGTCCAACAAGTCCTGTAACCGGTACGGGCAATGCCGTAGCTAGTAACGGAGCGGCTCCTGTGGCCACCGCGAGTGAAGCCGACACCAAAACCGCAGCCAAGACTGAAACTATTGCCAAGGAAAGTCTGAGCGCGGTTCAAATGATCTGTGGCAATCAACCAAGTCTCGCCAAGTTCGCAGCAGAGATGGCTGTTCTTTGCGTCAATGGTCAGCCGTCTCAGGCTTTCGCCAACGCACTCGCGGCTCCCTATAAAGGCGGCGCTAACCCACCTTTGGTTCTGGTCAAGTCTGTTGATAACAATGGCATCAGCGAATTCATTCTGCTGGCCGTGCTCGAAGTCCCAAAACCGATCGCAGACGTATTTGCGAAAAGGGATTTAACCCATAAAGGGACGATGACGGAAGGCAACGCCACCGTCACGCAAACCGAACTGTCGGCAACTCCTGGCAATGGTGCCGAACAACTCGGAAGCTATGATGTGAAGTTCGACCTCAACGTGCGCGTCGGCATTATCAACGTCGCCGATACCCGCATTCTGCAGCAGGATTTCATAGCCCTGACTCCAGACAAATCCTTGATTACGTCCATGAGCTACTTGAAACCAGGCGCTGCTGATAATACTGACAATATCCTGGCTAACTCGGTTTCGTTTTGGATTGGCGACAAGAATACGACCAAGTTGATCTCGGTGAACCATCAGATGGTGGACAACCGGGGTCAGGCTGCGACCGCAGAGCAAACCGTCACCTCTATCGGTCGCCGCACGATGACAGATACCTACACCATGTTCTCGCAGTAAGAAAAGAGGGGATGTCATGCGCAGGCTGAGTGCGACCATTGCGAAAAAGGCCAAAGGAACTTTGATAGGCTTGGCATTGCTCGGAGCCCAGAAAGCCCGCGCCAATGATATCTTTGACTATCAAGGTCCCTACACCCACGCCTCGGGTGGAGCCGGTGTCATCATGAGCCGCAGTGGTGGTGCGATCCTGCATAATCCAGCCAACCTTTGGGCCACACCGGGCAGTGATGCCTATGTGGATTTCGCTCCGACCAACCTGAAGTATCAGGTCACGACTCCCAGCCCTAACATCAAACCAGGAACCATCAATGTTCCCGTCCTCCCTTTGACTTCGGTCGGCGGCAGTGTGAAAGGTCACACTGGTCCCTTGAGTTTTGGATATATGTTCGTTCCAACCGGAGTGGGCAGCAACGTCAAAGTCGAAGATTTTCCTATCGCCGTCAACGGACAGTACCAGACAGCAACGATCAATTCAGCGCAAAAAGGCTTTCGCTTCGGCGTTGGTTCCGCTTACAAAGTCAGGCCGAATCTTTGCCTCGGTTTCAGCATCATGAATAACTATAGCAGCAACAACACAAAAATCAGCGTCGGCGGACAGGATTTCCTGGAACTGCAGAATAAGTCCAGTTCGCTGCATCTCGCATTCGGTGCACGTTACGAACTGGCCTCGCTAGCCACCCTTGCTGCCATCTTCCGTCCTTCCACCGATATGCACTATACATTGAAGTTGCGCGCGCTCGGTTCGGACACGCAGAGTTTCTATCGGCGTGACTATCGCCCTACACTTTATGGTGTCGGCGTTCATAGCAAGCCTCTGGGCCGTTTCGAACCTTACGCGCAGTATTCTTATGAGCGCTGGACCCCGGCGACCTTCTATGCCCAAGCACCCACTCAGGCCGTGAGCGGAACGGCGCCTGTGGAGTACCTGAATACGCATAGCTATATACTGGGTTCACGTTACGCTTTGCATGCGAGCCGGCATCTTTCCTTCGCCTATAGTCACTTCACCAAAAACAAAGGTTCCGGAGTCATGGACCCATCCGGACAGGTGGCCATGCAAGGTCGCGGAGCCCAGGATTTTGAGGCTTTGGACCGCACTCACTACACGGCCGGATTGGAACTGAACACCAAGCCTGCCGACTGGCTAATCTACGGCAGCTATATTCATGGCACGGCCGCAAGCCCGGAAAATACTCCAAGCGCTGGCTTCTATGAAATGACCGCACTCATGGTCGGCCTTGGCTATGTAAGCAAATAAGAGGTCTGTTTGGATCGACGGACTTGCGGGACGCGCGTAAAAAGTTCACAATAAGTTGCTAGTTGCGGAAGGATCCGACATGACAGCTCAGCGACTTATTTGTGACATCCAGGGACTCCAGCTCTTCCAGCTGCCGGTTTTGACCGACAACTACATTTATATTTTATTTGACAAACCTGGCCATCAGACGGTCGTCATAGACCCTGCTGAAGCCGAGCCCGTCATTCAATTTTTGGAAAGTCGCGGCTGGACTCTTGATGCTATTTGGAATACGCATCATCACGGCGATCATGTGGGTGGGAATCGTATCCTGCAGGAACGCTATGGCTGTGCGATCTATGGATCGTACTTCGATCAAGACCGCATTCCCGGTATCACCCAAATCGTTAAGGATCAGGATGAATTCCAGCTCGGAAACTGGCGTGTGGAAGTCATGGAAACCCCAGGTCACACACTCGGTCACTGCGCCTATTATATTAGGGCTGCGGATATTCTTTTCTGTGGAGATACCCTTTTCGCGCTTGGATGTGGACGCTTGTTTGAAGGCACTCCAGAACAGATGTGGGCCAGCCTTCTGAAACTTCGCAGTCTGCCCGGCACAACACGCGTCTGCTGCACGCATGAATATACGCTCAGCAATGCACGCTATGCGCAGAGTCTGCCAAGCTATGCCCTTGGTTTATTAAATTACGTAGCGGAATTGCAGACGTTGCGCAATCGCGGGGAACCAACCGTCCCCACCCAGCTCTCGGCAGAAATTGCCTACAATCCCTTCCTCCAGGCGGATCAGGCCCCCTTGCGCGATGCCGTTGGTCTTCCTCAAACGCCACCCGCTCAGGTATTCGCCTGGCTTCGGACCGGCAAAGACTCCTTCAAAGGTTGAAAAGCCTTTGGTGTTTTCCAAAAAAATCAACTCTTCGTCATTCCTTTCCCTTAAACTCTTTTTGGTTGCTTACGAACCAGTAAAGATCATTCCGCCTTGCGTCGAAAGCTAAGAGCGGAATGGTCCCCCAGAACCTGGTTTTCGTGAGGCGAACTGTGAGCACATGGCCTTTCAAAAAAGTGAAGCTCCAAACTCCGGTGGAACGTTTGGTCTGCAGTTTACCTTTGCCCGATGGCTGGCAAAGCAGCGGGCAAAAAACGAATGAACCCCAACTGGAAGCTGCTCTCATCCGTCTTACGGAAAACTGGGATGCCGCACGCTTCGAGAAGAAAATGCAGGCCGTCCTGGAGCTATTTCCCCTGCTGCGCGCTTCCGTGAGCCCGGAACGCAAGGCTCTTGCCATTCGAGAGAATCAGAAGATTCATTGGCGCCTTTTGGATCAGTCCGAACTATTGGAACAGGTTCTTCACAAAGGCTGGAACTCAGAAATCACTGGCATGATACGCATCAATCCTTCCCAGAATCTACTTTGGGAAGCACTGGTCGCCGTTCAGGATGAAGGTGGATTCCTGGTCTGTCTCGTGGCGCATCCCTTGATTGCCGATGCAAGCATGCTACACGCGGCCCTGGCCCATCTTGAACTGCAATTCAAAATGCAGGCTCCTTCACCGACCCAGCGGGAAATCATGGCGCGCGAACGCCTGGAAATTCTGCAGAAAACAGCATGGGCCAGCGTTCAAAAAGCCAACTATCAAACGACGGCTGATTTTCCTGCCAGTCTTCCACGCAAAGCGCGTGAAGTCGGTCGAAGCGGAAGTTGCTCGTTTCGCCTGCCAGCTCACTCCTGGCAAAAAATGAGTGATCACGCCCGCAGTCTGGGTCTCCCCTCCTTTACGGTCGCAGCCATGCTTATGCGCGCTGCGCTCCAGAGACTGTTTCCCGATGATGTCGGACCCATTCTCGTGAAAAACAGCCTGCGTTTTCCTAAAACCGCTCATATCAGTTCAAGCAGTGGTTGGGAAGCGATGCAGGTGGCTTGCAAACTCGAACACAGTTTTACCGATATCCTGCAGGCGGGAGGACAGTCTGGTTGGATTCCCATGCCGCATCCCAGAGACAGAGTATGGGCGGATGGACTTTGGGTAGGCATAGGTCTTCTGCCGGCCTCCAGCGAAGCCCAGCAACTGCGCATACTATCCAGTGATGCAGGCCCAACAGACCTCCTTTGGCTTTGTCCTGATGGTGATGGCGAAACGTTTCTGACCTGGACCGATGGTGCGTGGGATGCGGAACTTCCCCTCACTCTCGCAGCTCTGCTCAAGGAACTCGCCGAACTCTGGAGCGAGTCCATGGAACAGCCCCTGAGTGCCTTGCCCATACAACACGTTGTGTTGCCTCTCTGGCAAAGGTGGAATAGCACTTACAAGGCCTGGCCTTTGGAACAAACCATCCCGCAACTGCTGGCGGACCCCATCCAAAAAGCAGGGGATGCCATCGCGATACGCAGCCGTTCGGGTGAACTGAGCTACCGCCAGCTCGATATGCAATCCAAGCAGCTGGCCCTCTGGTTGCAAAGCCAAGGCGTCGGCTCCGGCGACCTTGTAGGCATTGCCTTATCGCGCACACCGGGAATGCTGGTTGCTTTACTGGGAGTTTTGCGAGCAGGCGCCGGTTATGTTCCCTTGGATCCTGCATTTCCCAGTGAACGCCTGCAATTCATGATGAAGGATGCCAAGATTAAAGGCGCATTCTGCGAAGAAGTGATGCGACCTTTGATCGAAAAGAGTTGTCAACCATGGATCTGGAGTGAAGTGCAGAGAAAATTGCCAGAACACATGGCCGATCAGTGGCAGGATCCCGGTCAGGATCCGTCCTCCATCGCTTATGTCATCTACACCTCGGGGTCCACAGGGCAACCCAAGGGCGTGATGCTCGGTCATCGCTCGGTCGTGAACTTCCTGCTATCAATGCAAGAGAGTCCTGGCCTCTCCAGTTCCGATCGCGTTCTGGCCATCACGACACTTTCGTTTGATATCGCAGTGCTTGAACTGCTTTTGCCGCTGCTCTGTGGCGCGAGCCTTTATCTCGTCAATGCCGAAGAAGGCAAGGACGGAACGCTTCTGCGGCATCTGGTCGAAGAGGAAAACATCACCTGCTTTCAGGCGACACCCTCCAACTTCCGCTTGCTTCTTGACGCTGGATGGAAAGGATCGAAGATCCGAAAAGCACTTTGCGGAGGCGAGCCCTTCCCTATCGATATCGCGCGACGGCTTCTTCCCATCGTGGAAGAAGTCTGGAACATGTATGGTCCCACGGAAACCACGGTGTGGAGTACACTCCATCGCATACAAAATGTGGATGGCATGATACCCATTGGTCGACCCATTGCGAACACGGCTGTTTATATTCTCGATGAACAGTTGAATCCCGTTCTGCCAGGCGAGAAGGGTGAAATCTATATCGCGGGGTCCGGGCTTGCCTTGGGTTATCTGGGCCGCACGGATCTCACAGCTGAGCACTTTCAGTTGATTCCGGCCTTGTCAGCTTTAGCCTATAAAACAGGCGATATCGGCCGCTTTTTGTGGAACGGCGAGCTTGAAATTTTCGGTCGCGCCGATCATCAGGTGAAGTTGCGTGGTTATCGACTGGAACTCGGCGAGGACGAAGCTGTCATCGCGAGTATGCCGGGCGTGGAGCAATGTCTCACGGCGGTGAAGGACTTCGGTCCCGAGGATCCAAGGCTCGTGGCCTATGTCACAACCCAGGCTGGATTCGACGAAAGACAGATTCGACAGCTGGCCAAGGATAAGTTGCCCAATTACATGCTGCCGGCGCATTACGTTGTGCTCGCTAAAATGCCTCTTCTGCCCAATGGAAAGACCGATCGCAAGCAACTGCCGCACCCCCTGGAACTACGTGATCAGGAAAAGGCAGCTCATCAAGCTTCGACATCGGTATCGACTCCGAAACCTGAGCAAGAGACTCAGGCTGCGCCCGCACCAGCGCCCAAACCTCAGTCAGCTCCCGAGACTGCGGCTGCGCCTATGCCCATTCCTACGCAGGCCAGCGAACCCATGCCGATCACTCCTTCTCAGGCGCGCATGCTCTTTGTCGAAGATTTTTATCCCGAGACCACCGTCCACAATCTCGCAGGTGCCTGGCTTATCAATGGAGCCATGGATTTCCAAGCCTTCCGCCGCGCTTTGGAAGCCTTGATCATTGAACAGGAAAGTCTCCGCATGGCGGTCGTCTCGACGGGAGAAGGATATGTTCTTCAGCTTAGCCCGCCCTTTAGTCCCGAACTGCGTATTCACGGCCGTGAAAAACCCAACATGAGTCTGGATGAAGTGAAAGCTGCCATCATAGAGCTCTCACGTGAAAAAATCGACCCGACTCAAGTCCCGAATTTCCGCATGGGTCTCTTTCGTTTGAATACCGATTCTTCGGTATTTTTCCTGATCACACATCATATTTTCTGGGACGGCTTCTCGTATGGCGTGCTTTGGAAAAATATTCAGCGGCTTTATAAGGAAGTCCTGATTTCCGGTCGTGCCAATCCCAAGCCACCTGTCTTCAATTTCTCAAGCTACGCCCGTCAGCGGCAGGCGGAACTCAAAACGCCGCAAATGCAGGAAGAACTGCAGTACTGGCTCAAGGTCTATCAAACTGTTCCGGAACCTTTGGAACTGGCCACCGACTTCAGTCGTCCGGCTCAGCTTAACCATGCTGCGAATACAGCCTGGATTCCATGGGATCAATCCCTGGATACCAAACTTCAACATATTGCGAAGACTCTGGGTTGCTCCGTTTATCATGTGCTGCTGGCAGCCTATTATACTTTGCTCTATCGCATATCAGGACAGAGTGATCTTGTGGTGGGAACACCTGTGCATGGTCGCCAGCAGGTGGAGGTCTTTGAACTGCTCGGTAACTTCATCAATGTCGTGGCTCTGCGTCAGCAGCTTGATCCAGCCATGAGCTTTGTCAAGCTCGTGGAACAGGTGAAAGCAAGAACCACAGAGGGTATGTCCCACAGTGATCTGCCCTTTGAAAATTTAGTTGCCGCCTTGAAGCTGACAAGAGACTCGGGCCGCACTCCTCTTTACAACACCATGTTCTTCTATCAGGATCAATCTCTGCAGCGTTTGCAGTTCGGTTCGACCCACATAGAAAATTTGCGCCTGCCCAATACAACCGTTGATACGGATCTTATTTTCTGGGTGGAACGCTACGCTCAAAACACTTATGCAGGTTTCAATTTCCGCCTGGACCTTTGGGAACAGGGAACCATTGATAGTCTGGGCCAAAGCTTTCGCCAGCTCCTCGACACGCTCCTGGCTGATCCCGAGCAAACGCTCACCGCACCTTTGCTCGTCTCACCCAAACAGCAGGAGGATCTGATTCGGACTCGCAATCAAAACAAACTCGCGGATCCGTCCGAAAAAACACTGCCCAGCATTTTGGAGAAGCGGGCTCAGTCCGCTCCGCATCAAGTCGTAGTGCGTGATCTCCATGGGGGGAGCTTGACCTGGGGCGAGCTGGATAAGCGTGCCCGGCAATTGGCTCAAATTCTGAGACAAAAAGGTGTTCAACCAGGTTCCGTGGTGGGCATCTGTCACAGCCGCAAACTCGATCTGATCGTTGGTATGCTGGCGATCCTACGCACGGGTGCTGCCTATCTGCCGCTTGATCCCCTTTTTCCAGTGGATCGTTTGAACTACATGATCGATGACGCGAAGGTCAAAATTATACTGACCGAGTCTTCCCTGCTCGATCTCTTGCGGGCTACGCCTGTGCCTTTACTTTGTCTGGACAAGGACAAATCCAGCTGGAGTGCGCTTGATCCTGAAAAAGATCAGGGCCCCTTCCCTGCTGCGCAGGATCTTGCGTATATCATTTATACCTCAGGCTCGACCGGCAAACCCAAGGGCGTGGAAATTCCGCATGAAGCGGTAGCATGCTTCCTGCAAGCCTTCCACAACGGCGTGGACATACCAAATGATCTGCGAACACTAGCCATCACCACCATATCGTTTGATATCTCGGTGCTTGAAATCTTTGGAACGCTGGCTTGGGGTGGTTGCCTGACTCTGGTGGAACAGGAAAAAGTAATGGATGGTCAGGCTTTGATCAAAGCCCTCAATGATCATCGCATCAATCTTCTTCAAGCTACGCCTGCAACATGGCGTCTGCTTTTGGAATCGCGCTGGTTTGGACAGAAGGATCTGACAGCACTCTGCGGCGGTGAAGCGCTGCCACGTGACCTTGCTCGGGAACTGATTCCCAGGACCCGCGTGCTTTGGAATGTCTATGGTCTCACAGAAGCGACAGTCTGGGCGACTGCATCTCGTATTGAAAATGCTGACGCTCCCATCACGATTGGTCGGGTGCTTCCGCAGTATGAAGCTTACATTCTGGATGACCAAAAACGACCTCTTCCACCAGGAATCATTGGTTCCCTTTATCTCGGAGGGCCGGCACTGGCACGGGCCTATCGCAATCGACCTGACCTGACAGCTGAAAAATTTGTTGCCCATCCTTTCAAAGCCCAGGCCAGGATTTACGATACGGGAGATCTCTGTCGCTATCGTCCCGATGGGCAGATCGAGTATGTGAGCCGTAAGGATAATCAGATCAAACTGCGTGGCTTCCGCATTGAGCTCGGCGAAATAGAGAATGCCATGGTGAGCCTGCCTGAAATCAAACAGGCTGTGGTGATCGTTCGCGAGGATCGGCCTGGGGATCAGCGACTCGTCGCTTACGCTGTTTGTAATCCCGGCAAGACCATGAACCTCGTCACGCTCCTGCAGAACCTGAGGCTCACATTGCCGAACTATATGCTGCCCAATCATCTTGTGCTCTTGCCTCAGTTTCCTCTGACCGGAAGTGGCAAGATTGACAAAAAAGCGTTGCCTGTCCCTCAAGCGGAACGCGACTCGCAACCCGCGAGCGTTACGGCTCACGCAGAGGCAGGCCTCAGTTCCAATGAAGAGCGGATCGCTGCCATCTGGCGGGATATGATCGGCATTAAAAAGGTTCGGCGTTCCGACAATTTCTTTGACCTGGGCGGTCACTCCTTATTGGCCTTGAAGGTTTTGCATCGCTGCCAGCAGGAGCTGGGGGCCAATTTCAAAGTGCGCGACCTGCTCCTTATGAATCTTGCACAATTGGCTTCGCAAGTCCCCGGCGAAGTCCCGGCAGCCAATCGTATGGGAGGAGAAAGGTCATGACAGCGCTACGGAGTCAACCGCTCTTTCTGAATTCGATGAATCAGCAGATCTTTACCCTGCATTATCCAGCTGAGTCGCGTGCCAAGGAAACCATCGTCATCTGTCCTCCTGCACCGCAGGAGATTATGCGGTCGCAAGCGGCCCTGGGTCAACTCGCGCGTCGCCTTCAGGAAGATGGTTACGATGTGCTGCGTTTTGATTATAGCAGCACGGGCGATTCAGAAGGTGTTTCTGAACTGGCTTCGATCGATCATTGGCTGCAGGACGTTCTGAAGGTTTGTGCCTTCGCCGTGGAACAGTCTCCGCAATCCTGCTTGTCCCTGCTGGGTTTACGCCTTGGTGCGGCATTGGCGATTCGCGCCAGCCAGCAGCTCACTCTTCAGCGTTTGGTTCTCTGGGATCCTATCGTCGATGGCATTCATTACCTCAACGAAATGGAACAATCACACGTTCAGATGTTTCAACTCAACCCCATCGAACCGCCATTTCCGTCGTGGCGTTACGGGAAAGAACAATGCTGGGGCTTTCCCTGGTCTGAAGCCTGGCGTTCTCAAATCGCAGCCGTGAGTCCTGCTCTGCTGGGTCCCCGGGCCCAGAAGACACATATTATTTTGAGCGCGACTGACCCGACCGTACGGGACGTGAGTCAGAACTGGGAACGCCAAGGCATTCGCATCGACCTGCAACACGTCGGTGAACCGATGCACTGGGGTGACGCACGCTATATCAAGATACGAGCCTTTCCTTCCGCTCATCTGCGCCGTATTCAGGCGCTTTGGGAGACAAACGAATGAGTCGAATCGCCCTGCGTTTTGGCAGACAGGAACACCTGATTGGTGTCATTCATGAGGCGGAAAATCAACCGCGAGCGCTGGGCATTCTCTTGTGGAA
>JACCDX010495441.1_pt1 | contig 10229 bp, 9 predicted proteins | sample 7449681 | NCBI WGS metagenome assembly JACCDX01 (sample SAMN15323450, study PRJNA562643) | freshwater metagenome | isolation source: river surface water | place: USA:Blue River Watershed | collected 2017-08-18
GCACGCGGTTGATGAAGGGGTTGACCTGGGTGAAGTCGGTGGGGCGAAACGGCATGGTCACGCCAAACTCGGGCAAGGCGTAGGAGAGGGTCTCTTCGGTTTCGTCGAGTCGGGCCACGGTGTCGGGGCCTTTGGGTTGGAGCCACCACTGCACGCCGTGGGTTTGACCAAATGCGCGCAAGGCCGCGCGGTCGGACTCGCTGAGGGGCACCAAGTGGCGCAGCACCAAAGCGGTGACGTGGTCGCCACAGGCGAGTTCGATTTGCGGGCAGTGGTCGCGCGCCTCCATGCTGGCGATGAGCGCGCGCAGGGGCAGGAGCATGGCGTCGACGTGAGGCGGCAGCACCGGGCAGGTTTGCATGTCGGCGATATAGCGGCTCTTGCGCTCATGAAACCCAATGAGCACTTGCCCTTTTTTGACGACGTGGCGCACGGAGAGTCGGGCGCGGTAGCGGTAGCCCCAGGTCGGGCCTTGGATGGGGGCAGCCATCTGCTCGGCGCGTACCTTGCCCAGGTGCCAGAGGTTGTCTTCAAGGGCGCGTTGCTTGACGGCCACTTGGGCGGCGGGTTCGAGGTGCTGCATTTTGCAGCCACCGCAAGCGCCCGCGTGCAAGCCAAAGTGCGGACAGTGCGGGCGCACGCGTTGGGAGGAGGGTTTGAGCAGCGTCTCCATGACGCCTTGCTCCCACTGGTTTTTACGCCGGTGCACGCGCACGGTGACGGTTTCGTAGGTGAGCGCGCCTTCGACAAAGACGACTTTGCCATCGGGGCGGTGGCCCACGCCCTGCCCTTCGAGATCCATGGATTCAATCGTCAGCGCCGACGCGGCAGTGGCGTCGGCTGGAGGGTGTTGCACGTCACTCATTGGGGGGGCAGGTAGCGCAGTGGGTCAACCGGTTTGCCCTGGCGACGGATTTCGAAGTGGAGTTTGACTTGATCGGTATCGCTATTGCCCATCTCGGCAATCTTTTGGCCTTTACGCACGTTTTGGTCTTCTTTCACGAGCAAGGATTGGTTGTGGGCGTAGGCGGTGAGGAAGGTGTTGTTGTGTTTGAGGATGATGAGGTTGCCGTACCCGCGCAAGCCCGAACCGGCGTAGACCACCTTGCCATCGGCCGCGGCGTGAACGGGGTCACCCAATTTGCCGCCCAAGTCGAGCCCTTTGTTTTTGGCTTCATCAAAACCGGCGAGCACGGGGCCGCGCAGGGGCCACTGGAAGGCAATGGCATCGTCTCCCGCATCGCTGGCGGCAGGGGCGGCGGCGGGAGCGGGGCTCACCGCTGGGGCTGATGTCGCCGCACGGGGTTCGCTGGCCGCAGCAGAGGGCGCTGCGGACGCGGGTGCCGCCGTGGCGGCGGCTTGCGCTGTCATGGGGCGCGCAGCGGCGCCCTCGGGCGGGGTGACGCGCAGGACCTGGCCGATCTCGATGCGGTCAGGGTTGTCTAAGCTGTTCCAGCGCACCAAGTCGCGCCAGTTTTGGCCGGTGTCCATGCCAATGCGCACCAGGGTGTCGCCTGGCTTGACGGTGTAGAAACCCGGCTTACCGGCGTTTTCCGCGCCGGGTAAGACGCGTTGACTCACCGGGGCGGGACGCGAGAGCGCACGCTCCTCGACCGGCGCGGGATCGCGGGGTCGGCTGCTACAGGCGGCCAACGCCGCCAAGGCGATGCACGCGAGCCAACGAACTTGCTTCATGAATGCCCCTCCTCAGGCCAGCCCTGATTTTAGAGGGACGAAGAGCACCGCTTCGAGGTGTTGCTCCACAAAGCCTTGGGGGGTGCGATCCACGACCACCAAGGACTGCTGGCCTTGGGCGCGGGCGACGGGGGCGACGATGCGCCCGCCCACGGCGAGCTGGGCCAGCCAGGCTTCGGGCAAGGCCTCTCCCCCTGCGGCGGCAATGATGCCCGCATAGGGCGCGCCACGGGCAAAGCCCTCCATGCCATCGCCCAAGATGAGGTGCACATTGGGCAGGCGCAGGGGGCGCAGGTTCTCGCGCGCTTTCTCGTGCAGGCCGCGCAGGCGCTCGACGCTGTAGACCTCGCGCGCCACACAGGCGAGCACTGCGGCCTGATAGCCGCAGCCAGTCCCAATTTCCAGCACCCGGCCCAGGGGTTCGCCGCGCACGACAGCGGGCGCTTGGCGCAGCAGCGCGATCATGCGCGCGACGACATTGGGTTTGGAGATGGTCTGGCCCAGACCGATGGGCAGACTGGTGTCTTCATAGGCCTGGTTGGCCAGCGCGGTGTCGACAAAGCGGTGGCGCTCGACGCTGCCCATGGCTTGGAGGACGATGGGGTCATCGAGCCCCTGGGCGGCGAGCTTTTGCACCATGCGCGCGCGCACAGCAGAGGAATCGAGCCCCACGCCCGAGGGGCTTTGCAGGGCGACGGCGGCGGTGCGCACCGCCGCCTGGGGCTTGACGAGTGGGGCCTGCACCCGCGCCGCAGGGGCGGCGGTGTCGAGGCGCACCGGAAAGCCCGGTCGGCGCTTCATGCAGCGCCCTCCTCCAGCCGCTGCGCCCACAGGGAGAGCGAGGGGTATTCGGTGAGGTCCACATGCAAGGGCGTGAGCGAGACATGGCCCAAGTGCGTGGCGTGGAAATCGGTGCCTTCGCGATCGTCTTTGGCGGGGCCGGCGCTGCCAATCCAATACATGGTCTCACCTCGCGGGTTGACTTGGGTGATGACGGGCTCGGCCGCGTGGCGGCGGCCCAGGCGGGTCACGCGCAGGGGTTTGAGTTCGGCACGCGGGCGGTTGGGAATGTTCACATTGAGCAGCCAAGGCAAGCCCTCGGTGCTGTGGCTGTGCATGAGTTGTTGCACGAGCTCACGCGCGACTTGGGCCGCGCTCTCGATGTGCGCCCACTGCCGCTCGACCTGCGAGAAGGCGATGGCGGGAATCCCAAAAAGGTAACCCTCCATGGCCGCACCCACGGTGCCGGAGTAGAGGGTGTCGTCGCCCATGTTGGCGCCGTTGTTGATGCCCGAGACCACCAGATCGGGCTTGTAGCCGAGCAAACCGGTGAGCGCGATGTGCACGCAATCGGCCGGCGTGCCATTGACGTAGCGAAACCCGTTGGGGGCCTGGTTCACGTAGAGCGGCGAGTGCAAGGTGAGCGCGTTGGATTTGGCGCTGTTGTTGTGCTCCGGGGCGACCACGTCGACCTGGCCCAAATCTTTCAAGGCCTCGTAGAGGGCCACGAGGCCGGGGGCGCGAAAGCCGTCGTCGTTGCTGAGCAGGATTTTCATGGGGGGTGCCAAGGCTAAACCTGCATTCTAGGCCTAGCCTGCATCCCCTAGCCTAGCGCAGCTCCCCCTCCCGATCGACCACCACAATGGGTTCGACCAAGAAGGTGGTGATTTCTTCAATAAAGGTATTGGCGTGCGCCATGGCGGCTTGGCCGGCGGGGCTGGCAAAGGCCGCGTCAAGGGCGGCGGTGTCGGCAAACCAGAGTTCCACCACGCCGTCAACCGGCCAGACCTCGTGGCTCACCCCATGGCCCTTGGGCCACTCGCGGCTCAAGATGCGGTTCTGGCGGTAACCCAAAATACCCGGGAGCTGGCGCACCAAGGGCGCATGCACGCGGCGCCATTCGTCGGCAAATTGCTCAGAACTCATGCCGATCTTGCGCCGCAGAATGGACATGCGCTTGAGGGCGCCCTGTTTGGGCGGGGCGATCACGGTATGGCTATCGACCGCGGTGATGCGCAAGTCGCCAATGAAGACTTGCTCGTCGGCCACCAGTTGCGGCCCCACCGGCGAGGCGATGGCCGCTTGCATGGCGGCGAGGTCGTCAAACCAAAGCTGGGAGAAGCCATCGAGCGTCATGGGCCCGCGCTGAAACGCGATGCCGCGCTGCACATGATCGACGATGTGGTTTTGCACATAGGCGCGCAAGCCCGGGAGTTGCCGCGCGAGATCCCCATGGTGGCCACGCCAGTGCTCCCGAAAGCGCTCCAGACTCCAGTCCTGTGGTTTTTGCAACCATCCCATTCGCACGATCATGGGGCACTCCTTGTGGGGTTAGGGAGGGGTCAGTGCGCGCCCAGGTAAGCCGCGCGCACGGCGGGGTGGTCAAGCAATTCGCGACCACTGCCCGAGAGGGTGATGCGGCCCGTCTCCAGCACATAGGCCCGATCGGCCACGGCCAGCGCTTGGTTGGCCATTTGCTCCACGAGCAAGAGGGTGAGGCCGGCCTCGCGCAGCTCACGGATGGTGCGGAAGATGTCGGCAATGATCAGGGGCGCAAGCCCGAGCGAGGGCTCATCGAGCAAGAGGAGTTTGGGGTCGCTCATGAGGGCGCGCGAGATGGCGAGCATTTGTTGCTCGCCGCCCGAGAGCGTGCCGGCGAGCTGGTCTTGGCGCTCTTGCAAGCGGCTGAAGCGGCGGAACTCGCGGGCGATGCGCGCCTCGACCTCCTCGGGCTGGTCGCGCAAGGTGTAGGCCCCGAGCATGAGGTTTTCGCGCACGGTTTGGTCGGCAAACACGCCGCGCCCTTCGGGCGAGAGGGCCACGCCCAAGCGCACGCGGGCGTGCGCGGGGGTGTGGGTGCAGTCCTGCCCCTCGATGTAGATTTTTCCCGAAGCCAAAGGCTCCAAGCCCACAATGCCTTTGAGCAAGGTGCTCTTGCCCGCGCCGTTGGCGCCAATGATGGTGACCACCTCGCCGGGGCGCACTTCGAGGGAGACGTCTTTGACCGCGTTAATGGCGCCGTAGGAGAGCGCGACCGATTCGAGCTTGAGCATGTTCAGTGTCCCTCCCGCGCGGGGACTTCCCCACCGAGGTAGGCTTCAATGACTTTGGGGTTGGATTGGACGGCCTTGGGCGTGCCCTCGGCAATCTTCACGCCGTAGTCGAGCACGATGACGTGATCGGAGATGCGCATGACCAAATCCATGTGGTGCTCCACCATGAGAATGCTCAAGCCCATGCGGCTGATGCGATGGAGCAAATCTCCGAGCTCGGCCGTCTCTTGGGGGTTGAGGCCCGCGGCGGGCTCATCGAGCAAGAGCAACTTGGGCTGGGTGGCCAGGGCACGCGCGAGTTCCACGCGGCGTTGCAAACCGTAGGGCAAGCTGCCCGCGGGCAAAGAGGCTTGGTCGAGCAAGCCCACGAATTGGAGCAAGGCCAGGGCCTCGGCGCGCGCGCGCTGCTCTTCTCGGCGGGCTAGCCCTAAGCCCAGGAGCGAAGACCAGAAGCCATTGCGCATGCGCGAGTGCCGACCGAGCATGACGTTCTCGAGCACCGTCAAGTCGCCAAAGAGGCGCAGGTTTTGGAAGGTCCGCCCCATGCCCATGCTGCAAATGGCGTGGGACGGGACTTGCCCAATGTCACGACCCAAGAAACGAATCTGACCCGCATCGGGGCGCACGATGCCCGAGAGCATGTTGATGAGCGTGGTCTTGCCCGCGCCATTGGGGCCGATGAGCGCGTGCACATGACCGCGCTGGAGCTGGAACGAAACTTGTTGGGCCGTCTTGACCCCGCCATAGGCTTTGCTCAAGGCATCGACTTGCAGGAGCGGCTCGTCGCCGGGCTGGTCAAAACGCTCGGGCATGGGGGCGGCTTCATCCGCGCCCGGTGAGGGCGGCACGAAGCGGCGTCGCCACGCGCTTTGCAGCACGCCCATCACCCCTCCGGGCATGACGTAGAGCGCAAAGAGCAGCAAGGCGCCATAGACAAAGTGCTGCACCGAGGGCCACTTCGCCAAAGACGCATCAATGACCGAGAGAATCACCGCGCCCACCAAGGGACCGTAGAGCGAGCCCACGCCCCCAAAGAGCACGAGCAGCAGGATGAAGATGGAGAGGTGAAAGCTGATGAAGTCGGAGTTGATGTATTGATTTTGTTGCGCCACCAAGGCACCGGCCAAACCGCAGGTGACCGCCGCGATCACAAAGGCCACCACCTTGGCGCGGTAGACGCGCACGCCCACGCTGGCCGCGGCAATCTCATCGGCCTGCAAGGAGAGCATGGCGCGGCCAATGCGGCCTTGCGCGAGGTTGCGCAGCAAGAGGTGGGTGATGAGGCTCAAGGCCAGGCCGAGCCAAACCCATTGCTGCACGCTCAGCGGCATGCCGTTCCAAGTCACCGCACGAATGCCAAAGATGCCCTGCGCCCCCCCAAAAACATCGGTCCATTCGGTCACGAGTTTTTCCACCACGATGCCAAAGGCGAGCGTGACCATGGCGAGGTAGGGGCCCTTGACGCGCAGCGACGGCAACGCGATGAGCACGCCACACACGCCCGAGATGAGCATGGAGAGCAGCAGCGCGGTCCAGGGGTTGATGCTCGTGAGCGTGGTGAGCAAGGCTACACCATAGGCGCCCGCAGCAAAGAGGCCCGCTTGGCCGAGTGACTTCTGCCCCGCAAAACCCACCAGAATGTTCATGCCCGCCCCACAGAGGTAGTAGACGGTCATCATGAAGAGGATGCGCAGGTAGTAATCGTTGCCGATCAACCCCACCCCGCCCGCGGCGAGCAAGGTGAGCAAGAGCGCCCAGAGGAAATGCCAACGCGCGCTCATACCTTCTCCACCGTCTTGCTGCCAAAGAGGCCGTTGGGTTTGATGGCCAAGACCAAGATGACCAAGGCAAACACCGCCACCTCACGCCATTGGGCCGACCACAGGTTCACGAAGGATTCCAGCACGCCTAAGATAAAGCCCCCGATGACGCAGCCCCGCGGGTTGTTCAAGCCCCCGATCATGGCGGCCGAGAAGCCCTTGAGGCCCACGGCCAGCCCCATGAAGAGGGAGGCCTGGGCGATGGGCGCGAGCATGAAGCCCGAGAGCCCCGCCAGTGCGGAGCTGATGAAAAAAGCCCCGAGCATGACGCGCGAGACATGAATGCCCATGAGGGAAGCCGATTGCGCGTTGTGCGCCACGGCCCGCATGGCTTTGCCCACCATCGTGCGGCGCATGACGTGGTCAAACACCAGCATGACCAGCACCGAGACGGCGAGCATGAGTAACTCTTGTGGGCGCACGCCCACATCCAAAATGCGAATGACATCGTCGCCCACGGGGCTGGGCACCACGACCGGCTTGGGGCCCCAGATGGCCAAGCCAATGCTCTGGAGAATGACGCCAAAGCCCAAGGTACTCATGACCCAGGCCATCCCCGGGCGGCGCGCAAAGGGGCGCACACCCAACCAATACAACAGACAACCCACGAGACCCATGAGCCCCAAGGCCGCGAGCAAGGCGAGGAGTTGAATACTCAAGTCCGGCTGGACCCCGCCAAACGACGTGGCGGTGAGCGGTTTGCCAATGGCCAGGAGCAACACGCTCATGCCAATGAAGGCGCCCGCCGAGACAAATTCACCGTGCGAAAAATTCAGGGTTTTGGTGGTGGTGAAGGTCACACTGAACCCGAGCGAGACCAAGGCGTAGGCGCTGCCCACGGCCAATCCGCTGATGAGCGCTTGCAACAGCGCAACTTCCATGTTGTGTTCTCCGTGATCGTGCAGGGGTTCAAACGTTGCGAACCGCCACAAACTGAAGCCACCCCGGTGGCGGGGTGACTCCAGAGGGTTGCTTAACGCTTGAAGTCGCCTGCGGTGAGCGACTTGGTGATGTTATCGCTGAACTCGACGAGTTTGTCCTCGCTCCAACGCACGAAGGTGAGGTCAGAGGCGACCAGGGCTTCACGCTGGGTGGCAGAGAAAGGCTTGTTGTACGTCTTCTTCACACCGACCACGGGGGCGTTGAGGTTCTCCAGGGCTTCGCGCACTTTGGGGCCATCGGTGGTGCCCGCCTGGCGAATGGCCGCGGCCACGAGCAAGGTGGCGTCATAGCCGTGAATGACGAAGGGGAAGGCGCTCGGGGCGGCGAGTTGCGGGCCGGTGCGGTCAAAGAGCTTCTTCTGCGCGGGGGTGGCCGGGTTGACCAAGGTGCGCATGAAGATGGGCTTGTTGGCCAGGGATTTGCCCGCAGCGTCAAAGAAGGTGATGTTGTCTGCAGCCCATGAGCTCAGGAAGGTGGGGAAGTAGTTGATCTTCTCCATGCTGCGCACGAGCTGGCCCGTGGGGGTGCCCTGGGCCCAGACGAGCACCGTGTCCACACCGGCAGCCTTCATCTTGTTGAGCTGAGAGGTCATGTCGGTATCGGCCACGCCGAACTTCTCGATGGCCAGCGGGGTCAGGCCGTGGAGCTTGGCGATTTCTTCCAAGTCCTTGAGGCCGCCTTGACCGTAGCCGGTGGTCTCGCCCAAGAGGCCAATTTTCTTGGTGCCGGATTTGGCCGCGTAGGCCACGAGGCCAGCCACCTGCTCACGGTCCACCATGGAGATGCGGAACATGTAGTTCTCAGCGCCAGGGGCCATAGGGTGGGTGATGGCCGTGCCCGAGCCAATCATGCCCATGGAGACCACCTTCTTCTGGTTGGGAATGTGCTTCCACGCCAGCGCGTTACCGGAGTTGGTGGGACCAAAGACGGCGACGACTTTCTCGTTGTCGATGAGGTCGCTCATGTTTTGGATGGACTTCGGGGGCTGCGATTGGTCATCGCGAATGACCAGCGTGAGCTTGCGCCCGAGCACGCCGCCTGCGGCGTTGATGTCGTCAATGGCGGCTTGAATGCCGATCACCCCAGCCTTGCCACTCTGCGCCGAGGGGGAGGCAGAGAGGTCGCCGTTGAAGCCGAGCTTGATGTCCTGTGCCATGGCCCAGGGCGCAATGGCGATAGCGGCGGCCAAAACGCTGCGTTTGAGGGTACGGGTCAATTTCATATTGTCTCCTTGGGAAGTGAAGCGGGCGGATGCCCATGGGTGAAAAACAAGGTTGTGGGTTGTAATCTCAAGCGGCCAAAAAGCCCCCATCCACCGGCAAGGTCACCCCGGTGACGTAGCTTGCCATGTCGGAGGCTAAAAAAACCACCGGGCCGATCAATTCTTCGGGCTCTGCCACACGGCCCATGGGGGTGCGTGACATGAACTTTTGCAACTTCTCGGGCGCGTCTCGCGTGGCCTGCGTCATGGGCGTGGCGATCACGCCGGGGGCGAGCGCGTTGACGCGAATGCCATCGGCCGCGAGCTCAGCGGCCAAGGCCTGCGTCATGAGCTTGACCGCGCCTTTGGAGGGCGAGTAGCCGAGGCTGCCCGCGAGCCCGGTAAAGGAGGCGATGGAGCCCAAGTTGATGATGTTGCCGCGCGTCTGGCGCAGGGCCGGTAAAAAGCTGTGCACGGGGTAGAAGGTGCCAAGCACATTGACCTCCATCATGCGCTGCATGTTTTGCACCGCACGCGGGCTTTGAATGCCCTCGCGAATGATGATGCCGGCGTTGTTGATGAGAATGTCAATGGGCCCAATCTCCTGCCCGACCCGCTGGGCGAGCGCGGCGCAGTCCTCGGCTTGGCTCACATCGAGGGCAAAGGCCCAGGCTTGGCCGCCTTGGGCTTTGATTTCATCGGCCACGGCTTGCGCGGTTTGGGCTTGCAAGTCGGTCACGATCACGCGCGCGCCCGCGCGGGCCAAGCCCAGCGCAATGGCGCGACCATTGCCCTGCCCGCCACCGGTGACGAGGGCGAGGCGCTGGGTGAGCAACTCGGGGATGGGGTAGTTCGCAGCGGCCATGGTTTACTCCGACGCGGAACGGGTGACCTGCACGCGCGGGGCCCAGTTGGGTTGCAACATGACTTGCTTTTGCTCGGCGTGTGCCTTGACCAAGGACATGGCCGCCACATAACCAAAGGTGACCGCAGGCCCCAAGGTGATGCCCGCGCCGGGGTAGTTGCCCCCCATGATGCTGGCCGAATCGTTGCCCACGGCGTAGAGGCCTTCGACGGGACGACGGTCTTGGCGAATGACGCGGCACTCGGCGTCGGTGGCCAATCCGGCAAAGGTGCCGATTTCGCCCACCACCACGCGGATGGCGTAGAACGGTCCGTTGACGATGGGCGCCATGCAGGGGTTGGGCTTGACGAGTGAATCGCCCTGATAGCGGTTGTAGGCGGTGCTGCCCTTGCCGTAGTCGCGGTCTACACCGGTGAGGGCATCGGCATTGAAGCGCTCGACTTGGGCGCGCAAGCCCTGCGGGGCCACGCCAATGCGTTGCGCCAAATCTTCCAAGCTGTCGCCCCGCTTGAGGTAGCCCGAGCGCAAATGCTTGCCGATGGGCAGGGGGAAGGGCGCGACGGCGCCCAGGCCGTACTCGCGCAGGTGGTGGTGATCACAAATGAGCCAGCAGCCCACCTCGGCCTCGCCTCGGGCGCGGCAGGCCTTGACCA
>JACCDX011288422.1_pt1 | contig 10228 bp, 4 predicted proteins | sample 7449681 | NCBI WGS metagenome assembly JACCDX01 (sample SAMN15323450, study PRJNA562643) | freshwater metagenome | isolation source: river surface water | place: USA:Blue River Watershed | collected 2017-08-18
ACGGCTCGCTCGTGCACGTCGATCAAGTCGCCTGCCGCGTGGGCAACGTCGTCGTCACGCTCCACGGCGATTACCAACTCGCCCCGCGCGCCCCCGGCGCCGAGCGCCCGCCGCTCGGCGAGACCATCGCCAAGGTCCTCGGCCTCGCGCGCCGCTTTGCCCGCGAGATCGACCGGCTGGACGCGCTCGTCGCTCCTTCGCTGCACGCCGAGCTGAGCGTGCGCCCCGGCATCGGCAACGTCGCCGAGATCGAACTCCACGCCGACGGCGTGCACCAACCGCTCGGCTTCCCGCTCGAGGCCGGCCCGCTCCGCGCCGTGACCCAGATCCGCCTCGATGGCGACGCCGACCGGCCGCTGCGCCTCACGTTCAGCGCCGACCGGCTCGACTACGGCGACGACGCCGTGATCGCCGACGCCGTCACCGGCGAGCTCACGACGCAATTCGCCCCGCGCACGCTGACCACGCCGGTCGCCGCCCGCCTCCAATTCGCCGCCGCCCACGTCACCGGTTTCGGCGCCTCGCTCGGCAGCCCCGTGCTCGCCGCGCGCTGGAGCCAAGGCGGCGCGCTCGACCTCGGCCTCGGCTTCACCACCCACGGTCGCACGCTGCAAGCCGGCGCCACCGCCGACCTCGCGCAACGCACCGCGCGCGTCGAGATCGAGGGCCTCGTGCCGCCGCCGCTCGTCACCGCCATCCTCACCGCCCGCGCCCCGCGCGTGGAGCCTTACCTGCGCTTCCTCGATCCGGTGCAGGCGCACGCCACCGCGACCTTCGCACCCGGGTGGAAGTTCGAGCTGCTCCGCGCCCGCGTGAACGGCGCCCGCCTCGACTCGAACGGCGTGCAGGTCGACGCCTTTCGCGGTCGCATCGACCTCGATCCGGACCTGAATTTCACCGCCTACGAAGCCGATGTCGCCGCCGGCCGCGGTGGCCACGCGCGCGGCATCTACTGGATGAATTTCCGGCGGATGGATTTCCGCATCTTGCTCACGGGCGGCCTGCAGCCGCCGGACATCGCCGGTTGGTTCCGCAGCCGCTGGTGGCTCGATTTCTGGGAGAACATCCGCTTCCCCGGGGAAGTCCCGCTCGCCGACGTCGATGTGCAGGGCAACTACCGCGACAGCACGCACACGCACTACTTCGGCTCCACCTCCACGCGGGCCGCCGTGGTGCTCGGCGCGGAGTTCGAGGAGGCGCACGCGCGGGTCTTCGTGCGTCCGCACTTCGCGCACGCCTTCGACCTCGACGTCCGCCGCGCCGGCGGCGCGCAGCGTGCCACCGGTTGGTTCAAGCGCCTCGCCGACGCCGAGACGCGCGAGCTCCGCGCGTATGAATTCGATCTCGCCGGCAACCTCGACGCGCCGTCCCTGCTCCATCTCGGCGGTCCGGCGGCGAAGTCCCTGCTCGAGCCGTGGAAGTTCACCACGCCGCCCGCGCTCGCGTTCTCCGGCCGCACCGACTTCCGCGGCGGCCGCTCCGTGCCGGACCTGAAGTTCCGCGGCGAAACCACCACGCCCGCGACCTACGAAGGCTTCCCGCTCGAACGCCTCGCCGCGCGCGGCGGCGTGAGCGGCAGCGACGTGCGCCTCGACGAGATCACGCTCACCGCCGCCGGCGGGCGCGGCACCGCCAAGGCGGCGCTCAGCGGCGAGGACGAGCGCCGCCGCCTCGGTTTCGATTTCTACCTCGAGTCCGCCGACCTCGTGCAGGCCATCCGCGCGATGAGCGACTACGAGGCCGCCCACGCCGCGCCCGGCGAGCGTCCGCCGTCGCCCAACCGCGAGCTGCTCCAGCGCGCCAGCGGCGGCCGCCTCAACTTCGCCCTCTCCGCGCAAGGCCGCCCCGGCGACCTCGCGTCGTTCAACGGCAGCGGCAACGTCGAGCTCAAGGGCGCCGAGCTCGGTGAAGTTCACCTCTTCGGCCTGCTCTCGCAGCTGCTCAGCGGCCTCTCGCTCAACTTCTCCTCGCTCAAACTCGACTCGCTGCGCGGCAGCTACCGCGTGGCCGACGGCCGCGTGAACTTCCCCGACATCAAGGTCACCGGCCCGAACGCGCTGATCGAAGGCCGCGGCGATTACCGGCTCGTCGACAAGTCCCTCGACTTCACGGCGCGTTTCAAACCCTACGAGGAGAACAAGACGCTCCTCACCGCCGCCATCGGCATCGTCGTGAATCCGCTCGCGAGCTTCCTCGAACTGCGCCTCACCGGCCCGATCGCGAAGCCCAATTGGTCCGTGTCCCTCGGCAGCAGCGCCCCCAAGGAAACCCCGCTCCCGCCGCAGCCCGGGACCGCCGGCGCGACCCTCCCCACGCCGCCGGCCGAGGCGCCCAAGAAGTGACGGCGCACCGTCCGGGCCGGCTCCGACCCCACCCCGGCCGTTTTGCCCGATTAGTAGGTGAAAACACCTAATTCCGCATTGCTAACCGCAGGGGCCCAACGTCTACTGCGCCGACCCATGTCGACGGGTTCCTCCACCTCCGCGACGCGTTACCTCTACCTACTGCCGTTCGCCGCGGCGGCCGCATTTGGCGCGGTCGCCTTGGCCGGTTGGTGGACGGAACAGGTGACCTGGGTGCAGCCGCGCTCGTTCGACCTGCCGCTGCGCGCCAATCCGGCGCTGTGCTTCTTCGTCTTCGGCCTCGCGCCCTTCATCGCGTTGTTCCGCGCGACGCGGGCCGCGGGCTTCGTCGCGATGGCCGGGGTGATGCTCGCGACGCTGGTGGCGTTTGACGACGTCCTGCATCTCGCGCCGAGCCTGCCCAACCTGCTCGTGAACCACGAGGCGCTGATCGACGGCAGCCAAGTCGGTCGCGAGCCGCTTATCCCGGCCGTCATCCTCGCATTTTGCGGCGCGGCGCTGGCGTGGACGCTCTTCGATGCCTCGGCGCCGTCGCGCGCCCTGAGCCTCGCGCTCGCCGGCTCGCTGGCGGGCGCGTTTGGTTTCGCCGCGTTCGTGGCGACGCGCATCGGCCTGTCGCGCGTGGCGATCTGGCAGACTTACGCGGAGACCGGCGTGTTGAGCGCGCTGGCCTTCCAATGTCTCGGCTTCGGCCTCGTGCTCTTCGCGGGCCGCATCAGCGCCGGCGATGGCGCCGCCAACGGGCCGCGCTGGCTCTGGCTGCCGTTCGTCGCCGCGGGCTCGACCATCACGCTGCTGTTCTGGGTTTCCCTCCGCGAACGCGAGATCGTCTACCTCAACAACACCACCCAGCTCTCGATCAACAACATCGCCGCCGTCTTCAAGGGCGAGGCGGAGTCCCAGATCAGCAATCTCCGCCGCATGGCCGAGCGCTGGACCGACGCCGGCGGCACGCCGCTCGCCTCGTGGGAAAAGGACTCGCGCGCCCTGCAGTCGGACTTCCCCGCCTACCGCTCGATCAGCTGGGTCGACGCCAATCTCCGCACGCGCTGGCTCTGGCCGCGCCAAGGCAACGAGGACGCCGCGGCGTTCGATCACAGCCGCGAGCCCACGCGCCTCGAAGCGATGCGCCAGGCGCGCGAATCGCTGACCTTCTCCGTGGCGGCGCCGCTCGTCTCGCCGATCCAGCGGCAGCACTCGTTCGCGGGCTACGCGACGTTGCTCAACGGCGGGTCGTTCGACGGCTTCATCGTCGGCGAGCTCAGCTACCCGCGCACCCTGGAGATCATCGATGCGCGCCTCGGCATCTCCTCGCGCTACGTGCTGCGGGTCTTCGTGTTCGACGCCGACGCCCCGGCCGACGCGCGCGACCGCACCGTCTACGCTTCCACCGAGCAGATCCCGGACGTCGCGGACCGACTGAAGCAGACCGCCGTCTTCAACCTCCTCGGCGAACGCACGACGATCGAGCTCATCCCCCGCCCCGAGACGATCGCGCCGAACCGCCAGTTCCTCCCCGAGGTCGTGCTCGCGTCCGGTCTCTTCGTCAGCTTCCTCGTCGGTCTCGTCGTCAACCTCGCCCAGGCCGCGCGCTCGCGCCAATCCGCCGCCGAGAGCACCAGCGCCCAACTGCGCGCCGAGAACGAGGAACGCCGCCGCGTCGAGGACCAGCTCAAGGTCGCCGACGAGCGCCTCAACCTCGCCCTCGACGCGACCCAGATCGGCGTGCTCGAGTGGAATCTCGCCGACGGCCGAGCCATCTACTCCGCCGGCTTCTGGAACGCGCTGGGCTACGACAGCACGGCGATGCCGGCGACCTACGATACGTTGCTGCGTCTCATCCACCCGGATGATCTCGCGGCCTACCAGCGCACGCTCGACACGCACCTCGCCGGCCGCTCCGAACTCGTCGAAGCCGAACTCCGTGTCCGTGGCCAGTCCGGGCAGTGGCACTGGTTCGCCCTCCGCGCCAAGTGCGTCGGCACCGACCGCATCGGCCGCCCGCGCCGCATGTCCGGCACCTGCCAGAACATCACCGCCCGCAAGCGCGCCGAGGAGGCCCTCCGTGCTTCGCAGGCCGCCACCCGCAAACTCTCCCTCGTCGCCTCCCGCACCGACAACTCCGTCGTCATCACGCGCGCCGACGGCCGCGTCGAGTGGGTCAACGAGAGTTTCTCCCGCCTCGCCGAACACACGCTCGAGGACATCGGCGGCCGACCGTTCATCGAGTTGCTCTCGAGCCCCGAAAGCGACCCCGAGGCCGTCGCGCGCGTCGCCGCCGCCTTCCTGCGGCACGAAGCCATCGCGACCGACGTCATCCACCACGCCCGCAGCGGCCGCCGTTACCACGTCCACCTCCAGATCCAGCCGGTGACGAACGACGAAGGCGCGCTCGAGAACTTCATCGTGATGGAGACCGACATCACCTCGCGCGTCGAAGTGGAGCAGCAACTCCGCCGCGCCAAGGCCGAGGCCGATTCCGCGTCGCGCGCCAAGTCCGAGTTCCTCGCGTCGATGTCGCACGAGATCCGCACGCCGATGAACGGCGTCATCGGCATGACCAGTCTCCTGAGCGAGACGGAGCTCACGCCCGAGCAACGCGATTACGTCCAGACCATCCGCACCAGCGGCGACGCCCTGCTCGCCATCATCAACGAGATCCTCGACTTCTCGAAGATCGAGTCCGGCCGCATGGAATTGGAGCGCCACCCGTTCGAGCTCGCCCAGTGCGTCGAGGAAGCGCTCGACATCTTCGCCCTGCAGGCCGCGAGCAAGGACATCGAGCTCGCCTACGCCATCGAGCCCGACGTGCCCGACTGCATCATCGGCGACGTCACCCGCCTGCGTCAGGTCCTCGTCAATCTCGTCAACAACGCCGTGAAGTTCACGCCGCGCGGCGCGATCACGCTCGAAGTCCGCCGCCTCCCCGCGGCGCGCGCCGACGCCCGCACCGTGGCGCTCGAGTTCGTCGTGCAGGACTCCGGCATCGGCATCCCGACCGACCGCATCGACGCGTTGTTCAAGCCCTTCAGCCAGGTCGACTCCTCCACCACGCGCAAATACGGCGGCACCGGCCTCGGCCTCGCCATCTGCGCGCGCCTCGTGCAGCTCATGGGCGGATCGATCGACGTGACGTCCCAGCCGGGCGCGGGCTCCCGCTTCCGCTTCCAGATCGAGACCGAGGCCTACGCCGACACCGAGCCGGCGCGCCAACGCGACTTCCGCAGCGCCGCGGTGCTCGCGGTCGACGACCACCCCGTCGTCCGCCGCGCCCTGGAGATTGCGCTGCACCGCTGGAACTGCCGCACCCGCGTCGTCAGCACCGCGGAAGCCGCGCTCGCGACCACCTCGACGCCGGACCTCGCCATCATCGATCACGACATTGCCGGTCACGCCGGCACGGAACTCGTCGCCCACCTCCGCGCGCGCCATCCCTCGATTCCCATCGTGTTGCTTACCGCCGCCTCCGATGGCGCCCGCCAAGGCCAGAGCACCGGCCCGTCGATCGTGCGTCTGCCCAAGCCGGTGAAACCGAGCTTCCTCGGCGACGCCGTCTCGCGCCTGTTGCGCGGTGTGGTCACGGCCGCGCCGTTTGTGGCCGAGGCGCCCACTTCCGAGCGGCTCGCCGAATCCATCCCGCTGCAGATCCTCATCGTGGAGGACAACCCGGTGAACCAGAAGGTCGCCCAGCACCTCCTCGCGCGTCTCGGCTACACTGTCATCGCCGTCAGCAACGGCCTTGAAGCCGTGCGCGCCGTCGAGAGCGGCTCCTATCAACTGGTGTTCATGGACGTGCAGATGCCCGAGATGGATGGCTTCGAGGCCACGCAGGAGATCCGCCGCCGCCTTCCCGCCGAACGTCAGCCCCGGATCGTCGCGCTCACCGCCAACGCGGTCCAAGGCGACCGCGAGCGCTGCCTCGCCGCGGGCATGGACGACTACATCCCGAAGCCGGTCAAACTCGACGACATCCGCGCGATGATCGTCCGCTACTTCGGTTCGAGCACGCCGCCGGTCGCCTGAGCGCCGGACGGCGCGCAACGCCTCGCCCGCCCGCATCCGGTCCGCGGGTTTGACCCGTCTCGAGCGCCGCGTAACCTCCGCGCCGCACACCCCTGCCTATGCTTACCCCGCGTCACCTCGCCGCGCTCATCGTGAGCGCTCTGTTCGTCACCGCCGCCACGGCCGCCCAGCTCACCGCCCTCGTCGGCGGCCGGCTCATCGACGGCTGGGGCGGCCCGCCGGTCAATGACTCCGTGGTTCTCATCGACGGCGAACGCATCGCCGCCGTCGGCACCGCCGCGACGTTGTCCGTGCCCGCGGGCGCGAAGGTCATCGATTGCCGCGGCATGTCCGTGCTCCCCGGCCTGTGGGACATGCACGTGCACACCATGCTGCTCGGCCACTCCGACTACACCCATTGGGACAAGACCTACCCCGCCCGTTTCGAAAAGGAGATCATGCCCGCCGCCGCGCTGCAGTTGCTCCACGCCGGCGTCACCAGCGCCCGCGACCTCGGCGCCCCGCTCGAGGCGAGCCTCAATCTCCGCGCCCGCATCAAGAAGGGCGAGATCCCCGGCCCCACGCTCTACGTCTCCGGTCCCTTCATCCAACACGAGCCCTACCCCGGCACCGAAGACTTCCGCTGGGGCGTGAAAGGCCCCGACGACGCCCGCGCCAAGATCCGCCGCCTCGCCGCCGCCGGCGTCGACGTCATCAAGCTCATCGACCAGGACCAGATGACCTTCGAGGAGGTGCAGGCCGTCGTCGACGAAGCCCATAAGCACAAGCTCCCCGTCGTCGCGCACTCGCACCGCCCCGACGAGATCCGCCTCGGGCTGAAGGCCGGTGTCGATTGTTTCGAGCACACCGGCCTCGCCATGGCGCCCGAATATCCCGAGGACGTCCTCGCCGCTCTCCGCGAACGCACCGCGAAGATGTCGCTCGGGCCGCTGTTTTGGACGCCCACCATCGAAGGCTTCTTCAACTACGAATACAGCGTCCGCAATCCGCTGCACATCGAGGACACCGGCTGGCGCCAAGGCGTCCCGACCGACATCGCCGACGACATCGCGCGATCGCTGAAGAACCCCGGCTGGCTCGCCTACTACCAGATCACGCCGCTGCGCGCGAAGACCTCGGCGCAGAAATTCCAGCAGCTCCGCACCTCCGGCGCCGTGCTGCTCATCGGCACCGACAGCGGCATCCCGATGAAATTCCACAACCAGTCCACCTGGCGCGAACTCGACATCTGGGTGAACAAGCTCGGCATGGACCCGATGGATACCATCCGCGCCGCCACCTACTGGCCCTCGGTGGCCATGAAGGTCGACAAGGACTACGGCACGATCCAAGCCGGCAAATACGCAGACATCATCGCCGTGAAAGGCGACGTCCTCCGCTACATCAATCTCCTCCAGCGCGTCGACGTCGTCATCAAACACGGCCAGCGCGTGAAGTGACGCGCCGCCTCACAGGAACCGCAGCAACTCCCGCAGTTCCCCCGACCTCGCCGGATCCTCGGCGAGGTTTTTCATTTCCAACGGATCGTTCCGCAGGTCGAAAAACAACCACGGCCGCTCTGTGTCGTCGGCCTCGCGGCGCACGATGACCTTGTGCTCCGCCGATCGGAAACCGCGCCACTCGAACGGGCATTGGTGCGGGAGGGCCGTCGCCTCCGGCATCGAAAGCGGCGCGCTGTCGCGCTTGCAGTGCCACTCGCGTCCCTCGGCCCATGAGACCGCCATGTGCCCGAGGTCGACGAGACTCACCGGCGCCAGATCCGTGCGTCCTCGGTTCTCCGCCCTCAGTCCTCGGATGAGCAGTGGCACCCGCACGCTCTCCTCGTGCGGCCACGCCTTGCGGAACAACCCGTGCGCGCCGTGCATGTCGCCGTGCACCGACGTGAACACCACGATCGTCTCCGCGAGGTCGATCTCCGCGAGCAGCTTCCCGATCGCGCGATCCGTGGCCTCGATGTGCTTGTAGTAACCGGCCAACTCGTCGCGCGCCTTCACCTCGACATCGCCGCCGCGCGGCACGTTGGCCCGCAGTGAAATCTCCCCCGGCCGCGCCTCGTGCACATGCGGCGCCGGCGCGTGGTAAGGCGGATGCGGCGCCTCGAGGCTCACCACGCAAAACGTCGGCCGCCCGTGCGGTTCGCGCAGCCAGTCCGCCGCGCGCTGCACGAGCACGTCCGCTTGGTAACCGCGGAACTGTCGCGGCTCCGCGACACGCGAACCGTGCAGCCACGGATCGTTGAGCAGGAATCCGCCTTCGAATCCTTCCCACAGCGCAAACCCGCCGCGCCGCTCCGGCGGCACGACTTGGCGCGCGTGGACGTCGCCGACGAGCGGCGCCGTGCGGTCGCGGGGCGCGAGGTGCCACTTGCCGAACCACGCCGTCGCGTAGCCGCGGTCGCCCAGCGCGTGCGCCACCGTGCGCGCGTTGACGGGCAGCGCGTCCCAGTAGCTGCGCACGCCGTTCTCCGGACAAAGTTTCCCCGTCAACAACGCCGCCCGCGCCTGCGGCCCGAGCGGATGCGGCGTCGTGGCCTGCCTGAAGTTCACCGCCTCGCTGGCCAACCCGTCGAGCCACGGCGTGCGGGCGTTGGCGTCGCCGGCGCAACCGAGCGCCTGCGCCCGCCATTGGGTCGTCACGATCCAGAGGATGTTGGGCTGCTGCGCCACGCGGGGAACTTGGCCACAAAGAACGCAAAAGGGCACAAAAATTCCCCGAATGACCGCGCGTCGCGCCGAGCTTTTGGTGGCCAACGCGGACTTTTCCCCTTCAATCCGCCCCATGCGACTCCGCGTCATCACCGCCGGTGGAACCATCGACAAGGTCTACTTCGACGCCGCCAGCACCTACGAGGTCGGCGAGCCCCAGATCGGCCCGCTCCTGCGCGACTCGAACGTCACCTTCGACTTCGTCGTCGAATCCGTCCTCCAGAAGGACAGCCTCGCCATGACCGACGACGACCGCGCGCTCATCCGCGCCCGCGTCGAAGCGGCGCCGGAGCAGCACATCCTCATCACGCACGGCACCGACACGATGACGGCCACCGCCGCGAAGCTCCAGGGCATCGCGGGCAAGACCATCGTGTTCACCGGTGCGATGCAGCCCGCGCGTTTCCGCGACAGCGACGCCGTGTTCAACGTCGGCTGCGCCGTGGGCGCGCTCCAGTCGCTCCCGCCCGGCGTCTACATCGCGATGAACGGCGTCGTCGCCCCGGCGGACACGGTGAAGAAGAACCGCGCCGCGAGCCGCTTCGAGCCCAAGGGTTGAGCGCCGCTCACGCTGTTGGCGCGTTGCGCCGCAGCACGGCCCACGTGAAGTGCGGGTTGCGTCCGCCGCCGATCGCGAGGCGGATCCACATCAGCGCGAGCGGCTCGAGTGTGCGCGCCATGCCGAGCCCGCCGACATCGAACGGCTCGAAACCGATGTCCGCCGCCAGCGTCGCCGCCGCGGCCTTCGCGTCATCGTCGTCGCCGCAGTGGAACATCACGGGCTTCAGGTCGCCGTAGCCGGGATACGCCGCGTCGGCGAAATTCTCCCAGCCATAGGTGTTGAACATCTTCACGACGCGCGCGGTCGGCAGCAGACGTTGCAATTCCTCCGCGCCGGAAGTCGTCGAACCCACCGCGAGCCCGAGGCTGCCCTCCGGCGTGAGCGCGAGCGGGTTCGTGCAATCGATGATAATCTTATCCTTCACTTCGCCGAGCGAAGCGGCGACCTCGTCGAGGGCTTTCCACGGCGTGGCGAGGATGACGACATCACCCGCCCGCACGGCATCAGGCACGAGCCGCGCGGAGACACCGGCGAACGACGGCGGCTGGGTCTTGCCGCCCTCGGGGTTGCGCACG
>JACCDX011085774.1_pt1 | contig 10227 bp, 8 predicted proteins | sample 7449681 | NCBI WGS metagenome assembly JACCDX01 (sample SAMN15323450, study PRJNA562643) | freshwater metagenome | isolation source: river surface water | place: USA:Blue River Watershed | collected 2017-08-18
CATAGGTAATTATGGAGTGAGGGAGAGCGATGTTGAAAGTGACGGGATTAAAATATCCGGTTTGGTATGCAAGAAGTTTTCTGCCAACTTCTCAAGGAAGATGGCCAACGAAAGCTTGGATGCGTATTTTATGAAACACAATTTGGTAGGAATATCCGATATCGATACCCGTGAATTGGTGCGATACATTCGTGATACCGGAGCCATGAATGCCATAATTTCAAGCGAAGAATTAAACGTTGAAGTATTAAAGAAACGTTTAAGTGATGTTCCTTCGATGGACGGATTGGAATTGGCGTCCAAAGTGTCTTGCAGCGAACATTACACCACAGGGAATCCAGAATCACCGAGAAAAGTGGCCTTATTGGATTATGGTAGTAAGGAGAATATTATTCGTTGTCTGGTAGAACGCGATTGTTTTGTTGGGGTTTTCCCATGGAATACAACAGCAGAAACCATTAAAGCTTGGAATCCAGATGGTTTGATGATTTCCAATGGACCCGGCGATCCGGCTTCCATGGATTATGCCATTGAAACCGTTAAGAATTTGGTAGATTCAGGTATTCCAACCTTCGGAATTTGTTTAGGTCACCAATTATTGAGTTTAGCTAGCGGTTTAACAACCTATAAAATGCACCACGGTCATCGTGGCTGTAATCATCCAGTTAAAAATTTAGTAACGGGAAGAAGCGAAATTACTTCTCAGAACCACGGTTTTGCGGTAAAATTTGATGAAGCAAAGTCGGACACCATTCAATTAACGCATATCAACTTGAACGACAATACCGTTGAAGGGATTGCACGTTTGGATAGACCTGCTTTTAGTGTACAACATCACCCGGAGGCATCTCCAGGACCACACGATTCTTGGTATCTTTTTGATCAATTTGTTAGTTTAATCGACAGTCATAAAAAATAACCCCATGAGCGAAATAACCCACATTCAAGCCAGACAAGTCCTCGATTCCAGAGGTAATCCAACAGTAGAAGCAGAAGTTTTCACCGATGACGGTGGATTTGGAAGAGCTGCTGTTCCTTCAGGTGCCAGCACAGGTATTCACGAAGCGGTAGAATTGCGTGATGGCGACATGGATTTTTACTTGGGAAAAGGGGTGTTAAAGGCCGTTGATAATGTAAATAATATCATTGCCGATGCACTTGAGGGAATTGAAGTGACCAATCAAAACGAAATCGATCAGGCCTTGTTTGATTTGGATTCTACCGATAACAAATCAAATTTAGGTGCAAATGCGATGTTGGCAGTATCGTTGGCAGCCGCCCATGCTGCGGCGGACGAGGTTGGTTTGCCTTTATACCGTTATATCGGCGGTGTGCATGCGAATGTACTGCCCGTACCAATGATGAATATCTTAAACGGCGGTGCTCATGCAGATAATAAAATTGATTTTCAGGAATTTATGGTAATGCCAGTGAAGGCAGATTCCTTCAGTCATGCCTTGCGCATGGGAGTTGAAGTGTTTCACCACCTAAAATCGGTTTTGAAAACCAAAGGCTACAGTACCAACGTAGGTGATGAAGGTGGATTTGCTCCCAATATTCAATCAAATGAAGAAGCCATTGAGACCGTGTTAATGGCTATCGAAAAAGCGGGTTACAAGCCTGGGGTAGATTTGTATATCGCTATGGATGCCGCTACCAGTGAATTGTACGACGAAAAAACCGGCTTGTATGTTTTCAAAAAATCAGACGGTAGAAAATTCAGCGGCGAAGAAATGGTTTCTTATTGGGAAGATTGGTGCAAACGTTATCCCATCATTTCTATCGAAGACGGTTGTGCCGAAGACGATTGGAACAGTTGGAAATTGATGACGGAGCGTTTGGGAAATAAAATTCAGTTGGTGGGCGATGATTTGTTTGTTACCAATGTAAACCGTTTACAACGTGGTATCAACGAGGGTATTGCTAATTCTATTTTGATTAAGGTAAATCAAATTGGAACACTTACCGAAACTTTAAATGCAATTAATTTGGCTACGCGCAATCGTTACAGCAATGTGATGAGTCACAGAAGCGGCGAAACAGAAGATAATACCATTGCGGATTTAGCCGTGGCCATGAATTCTGGGCAAATCAAAACCGGTAGTGCTTCGCGTTCGGATAGAATGTCGAAATACAACCAGTTGTTGCGCATTGAAGAGGAATTGGGTGATCAAGCGGTATACGGCGGAAGTGCATTCCGTTTCGTGTAATCAGATACATCCATTCCTACTGTAAAGAATTAAAAGTTGAAACAACGTTTTAACTATGTTGCCGAAATCATGAAAGTGGTCATTAAAAGTTAGTAGGAATGGCTGAAAGTAACATCATCATATATCAAACAGAGGACGGAAAAACAAAAATTGAAACCCGTTTAGAAGACGAGACCGTTTGGCTTACACAAGCTCAATTGTGTGAGCTCTTTCAAAAATCAAAAGCAACTGTAAGTGAGCATATTAAGAATATTTTTGAAGAGGGTGAGTTGGATTCGGATTCAGTTGTTCGGAATTTCCGAACAACTGCCGCAGATGGCAAAAACTACAATACTGCCTTCTACAACCTGGACGTAATCATTTCGGTAGGCTACAGGGTAAAAAGCCATCAGGGCACGAAGTTCCGGCAGTGGGCAACAGCAAGGCTTCGTGAATACATTGTAAAAGGGTTTACCATGAATGATGAGTTGCTCAGACAAGCTGGTGGAGGCAACTATTTTGAAGAATTACTGGCTCGTATTCGGGACATACGAAGTTCCGAAAAAGTGTTTTGGAGAAAGGTATTGGATATTTATGCTACCAGTATTGATTATGATCCAAAACTGGAAATGTCCATACAGTTTTTTCAAACTGTTCAGAACAAAATGCATTGGGCGGCACACGGACACACCGCAGCTGAAATTATTTACCAACGCATTGATGCCAATAAACCAAACTTAGGACTAACACACATTAAAGGAAGCAAGCCGACAAAGCAGGAGACCGAAATAGCCAAAAACTATTTGAATGAAGAAGAACTGAATGTGTTAAACAGAATGGTAACAGCATATTTGGAATTGGCAGAGTTGCAGGCACTGAAACGCAAGCCCATGTATATGAAAGACTGGATTGAACGCTTAGATGATTTCTTGCGAATGACTGGAAACGATATTCTTCATCATGCTGGTAACATAAGCCATCAACAGGCACTCAAAAAAGCCAATGACGAGTATGAGAAATATAAGGAACAGACCCAAAACGAATTGACTGAGGTAGAAAAACACTTTGTATATCAGATAGATAGCACGGCTAAGAAACTGAATCCCCAAAAGCCAAAAAATGAATAATAAAATATACAAATACAAATGGGGATATACACCCAAATAAAACCACATTAGTCCTTTTGAGATAACAATGATGTTTTCTCTTTCAGGGAGGAAAGCTAGAATTAATTGTTTAATGATATCAGAATTATCAATTAGAATATTCATGAAATCGGGTCATAACGGCCCGATTTTTTTTGTTCTGTGATTGAAACCCGTAAATTGCAGAATTGTAATTGTATGAATATTCTTAGAAGCCTTTCCTATTCGTTATCGGCGTTTCGTTCGATAAAGATAAAATCACTGTCTTTGCTTACTTCTCTAGCGATAACATCCACTCTTTTGGCCAATTCGGCAACTACCTTTACTGTGCCTCGCGCAAAGGCCGCGCTACTGGAAGTTGTTCAAAGCGGCAAGTGGATTATTTCGGCAAAGGATGTTCGTGAACTTCGAATTCAGGATATCTACAGCGATGACATGGGAACTCACGCTTACTTTCAACAACAATTTCAAGGAATAGATGTATATAATGCCGTACTCGCAGTACATATTAATAAATCTGGCGCTGTATATTTTGCTACCTCTCGGGCTATCGTTTTACCAACCACGGAGGAAAATTCGGTAACATCGGGAAGTCCGATTTCTAGCTCCCACCCAATACATAGGATTGCAACATCAACGTTAATTTCTGCTGCTTTGGTTCATGAAACGGGAGCTCCCACTACGGGAAATTGGGTGGATCGAGGAATTGCATCGAACAATACCAATTTCTTGTATAGAGAAGATCAAGGTGTTGTACAGGCGGTATGGATTTCCGAAAACCACGGAAATTCCAAGGAAATCGCAACTTCGCCAACTTTGATTCCCGCATTTTCGCTTACATTTTTTGATAAAAAAAGTAAGCAGTGGCGCATTTGTATTATTAATGAACAAGCTCAGAAGTTATCGGAACATTCTTGGACGGTTTCTTGTGCATTGGGTCATCAGCATACAAATGAGAGTTCCAGCAATCAATGCAGTTTGGAACAGCGGGTTGTTCAAGAAAAATCGGTGGGAAGAAGAGGAAATGACGGTGCGGCCTATCACGCATTCGCGTTTCCTGTAGAGAGTCCATTGTATGGGAAGGCTGATACGTTATTAAATCCAGCGGATGACGATGCTTCCCCATATGGATGGCATGACGTTAATGGGGCGGCTGGGGCTGAGTACACAACCACCCGCGGGAATAATGTTCATGCAACCGAAGATGCCAACGACGATAACCAACCCGGATATGCTGTAAATGGCGGTAGTAGTTTGCAGTTTTTATCGCCCTATAATCCATCGGAACCCAATCCGGTAAACTATCGGGATTTTGCTATCGTGAATTTATTCGTGGCCAATAATTTGATGCACGATATCGCCCATCATTATGGTTTTAATGAGGAGTCTGGAAATTTTCAAAATACTAATTATACCAATAAAGGTTTAGGAGGGGATTATGTTAGAGCCGATGCGCAAGACGGCAGTGGCACCAACAATGCCAATTTTTCTACTCCGCCGGAAGGCTCTCCCGTAAGAATGCAAATGTATATTTGGGATGGAGTTAGTTACAAAAGTGTATTGGCTGGACCCGGTGGAATTCGTTTCGGTACCGGAATTACTGATGGGACTTGGGGTAAAACCATAACGGAAATTCCTACTTCCGGTAAATTAATGTGGGTTAACGATAATTTAGCGGCTAAAACCCACCAAGGTTGTACTGGTTACTCCAACGGGGATTTGATTAAAGGAAATATCGCGGCTATTGATCGTGGAAGTTGCACGTTTGTTCAAAAAGTATTCCGTGCCCAAGGTTATGGCGCAACGGCAGTAGTGATTTTAGATACATCGGCAGCCGATCAAACCATTACCATGGCAACGGATAATTCGGCCAATGCAGCGAGGATTACTATTCCTGTTTTGTTTGTTAAAAAATCGGATGCCAATGTACTTAGACAAATGTTGAATGACAGCAGCTTCACCGTTAGTTTTTACGATTCATCGGCATACGCTAAACGCACGGATTCCGATTTGGATATGGGGGTTATTGCCCACGAATATACCCATGGGATTTCCATTCGATTGACTTGTGGACCATCGAATTCCAATGGATTAAATAACCGCGAACAGATGGGTGAGGGTTGGAGTGACTTCATTGCTTTGGCATTTACTACCAAAAAGGGGGATGTTGGTTCAACGCCACGCGGAATGGGGAATTGGTTACAAGGTGAAGATAAAAACGGAACAGGTATTCGTACCTATCCATATTCCACGAATATGTCGATTAACCCACATACCTACGGTAACGTAGCGAAATTTTCTGTTGCAGGTCAAACACCGGTTCATTTCACGGGTGAAATCTGGTGTTCGATGTTGTGGGATTTATATTGGGATTTTATTAAGGAGTACGGATTTAGCGAGGATTTATATCGCGGAAAGGGCGGAAACAACGAAATGATTCAGTTGGTATTTGATGCAATGAAGTTGCAAGCATGTGGACCTGGATTTACGGATGCGAGGGATGCAATTTTAGCAGCCGATGAAGCACGAAATGGTGGCAAAAACAAGGAAATGATATGGAAAGCGTTTGCTAGAAGAGGCTTAGGATATTCTGCGGCACAGGGGGATCCTAATAATTGTTCCGATGGTGAGGAAGCATTTGATATGCCTAGCATGAATAAAACGGAATCATTTTCGGGGAAATCGGATATTAAAGTTGCTATTAGCCCCAATCCGTTTTCTAACGAATTGCTCGTGGAACCATCCAATGTATCTGGAAGTTTGCGAGTTGAAATCTATTCTATTGATGGGAAACAATTAACCATACCGTATCAATCCATTGCAGGGGGAGCGGTGCGTTTATATACATCGGCCCTTTCCGCCGGTGCTTATATTCTTCGTGTTTTCAATGAAAATGGCGAGTTTCAACAAGCTGCCACGGTGATCAAAAATTAGTATTATTTGAATTCCTTATATTTGCCGCCGTTAAATAGAGAACAGGAGTGACGTATATTTTAATATTTTGTTTGTTGGGTTACATCATTGGATCGGTACCCAGCGCTGTTTGGGTAGGGAAGACCTTTTTCGGTGTAGATGTTCGTGAACACGGAAGCGGGAATGCAGGAGCCACCAACGTTTTCAGAGTTCTTGGTAAAACAGCCGGATCTACCGTTTTGTTGTTGGATGTGTTAAAGGGATTGTTTGCAGCGAGATTGTCGTATTTGTATGCAAACACCATTGATTCATCTCTAACCTATACGGAGATATTGGATTTTAAAATCATCTTTGGCGTTATGGCGATTGTAGGGCATCTGTTTCCCGTTTTTGCAAACTTCCGCGGAGGGAAAGGCGTGGCTACCTTGTTTGGGGTGATTATAACGCTGAATCCAGGATTGGCTTTGTGGGCTGTGTTGGTGTTTTTGTTGGTGTTTGTACCTACAGGATATGTGAGTTTGGGATCCATGATTGCAGGTATCAGTATACCGGTGCTGGCCATGCGCGTTTTTTCGATGTACCAAACAGGAATGGTTATTTTTACGATAACGTTAGCGGTATTGGTGGTATTAACGCACAAGAAGAATATTCAACGTTTGATTGCTGGAACCGAGAACCGAATGAAAATCTTTGGTAAAGGCGATAGAAAAAACAAACTCGCGTAAATCATTTTTGTATTTTTGTATATCCAACGGTTGTTGGATTATCGACCTATGATTCTGAAAAACCTCGACATAGTAAACCTAGAATCCGATCCTCTGAAGGAATCCCAAGAGCAGGAGATTTTGGAAATGATTGAGGAGGCAAAATGGGCCATCGTATTATATAACGATGAAGTTAATTCCTTTGATTGGGTGATTACCTGTTTGATTCGATATTGCGGTCATACGCGATTGCAAGCCGAACAGTGTGCTTGGATTGTTCACAACAATGGAAAATACTCAGTTAAATTAGGGAAATATGAAGACCTTGAACCGGTTTGCACTACCTTATGCGAAAAAGGATTATCGGCACAAATTGAATTAGTATCGGCATGAATAAAGTAAAACAAAATGCATGGGAAGCCATTGCGGACATTTCGGATAATTGCACCCTGATGTTGGGTGGTTTTGGTTTGTGCGGTATTCCGGAAAACTGCATTGCTGCTTTGGTGAAGAAAGGAGTGAAGGGACTTACCTGTATTTCCAATAATGCCGGAGTGGATGATTTCGGAATTGGTCTAATGTTGCAGCAAAAGCAAGTGAAAAAAATGATCAGTTCGTATGTAGGTGAGAATGCCGAATTTGAAAGACAGTTGTTGTCCGGTGAGTTAGAGGTTGAATTGATTCCTCAAGGAACCTTGGCGGAACGTTGTAGAGCAGCCGGCGCTGGAATTCCTGCTTTTTTTACCCCCGCGGGAGTAGGCACGGAGGTGGCCGAAGGGAAAGAAACCAGAGAGTTTAATGGCAAAACCTACCTAATGGAATATGCGTTTGATGCGGATTTCGCCATTGTGAAAGCGTGGAAAGGCGATAAGCACGGTAACTTAGTATATAAGGATACGGCCCGAAACTTTAATCCAATGATGGCGGCAGCTGGGAAAATCACCATCGCCGAGGTAGAAGAATTGGTAGAGCCCGGAGAATTGGATCCGAACGAAATTCATACCCCTGGTATTTTTGTTCATCGTATCTTCCAAGGGGAGAACTACGAAAAGCGTATCGAGCAGCGCACAGTTAGAACGCGCCCATAAATCATGAATTTTTAGCCATCGCAAGTGCTGCTGCCTCGTAGGTAGTATTTTTGTGGATGTAAATGGCACTCCAAAAAGTAGTATTCGCTTCGGCCAATGCGCACAAAATAGACGAAGTTAAAATGATCCTATCCGGGATTGCGGAGGTGATATCTCCGGCGGAGCTAGGATTCACCCAAGATATTCCAGAAAATGGGACCACCTTTGAGGCCAATGCTTTGATCAAAGCGCATGCCATATACAAGGCTACGGGTTTGGCTTGCATTGCCGATGATAGTGGATTGTGCGTTGAAGCCTTGAACGATGAACCGGGAGTTTTTTCGGCCCGATATGCGGGTGAACCGGTAAACCATGCCAATAATATTCAGAAAATTCTTGATAATTTGGGGGATTCTACCAATCGCAGAGCCCGGTTTGTTGCCGTGTTATGTGCCGTTGGCTTCAGTGAACAACCTCTGTTTGCTCGGGGTGAAGTTCATGGGGAGATTTTATTAACGCCTCAGGGTGAGGGTGGATTTGGTTACGATCCAGCTTTCAAAGCCGATGGGATGGACAAGAGTTTTGCACAGTGCACACCTGAAGAGAAGAATGCCATGTCGCACCGGGGAAGAGCTTGGAAAGCCATGCTCCCATTATTATCGGCCAAAGTACCCGAAATTCCTGTAGCCGATTTTGATTATCCATTAACGGATGACAGAATTGCTAAGTTTCCTGTGAGTCCAAGAGATACATCTAAGTTGTTGGTTTCTTCGGGCAATTTAATTAGTCATGCTATTTTTTCGGAGTTGCCCGAGTTTTTGGCATCGAATGGAACAGATGAATCCGTTTTACTGGTGACCAATTCAACCAAAGTGATTCCAGCGCGATTGCATGGCACCACGGAAAGTGGCGCCGCAGTGGAAATATTTTTACTGGATCCGCTATCTCCAGATTGGCAGTTGTGGCAAACCATGGTGGGCGGAAGAAAGAAATTTAAAGAAAACGGTAGCGTTTTGGTAAGTCATGGTGATTGTGCATTGGAAATAACATGGCATAATAGAGATAAAGATCAGGTTAAACTCACGGTGCTAAGTGGTGTTCTCTCGATAATGGAAGCGATTGATCAATTGGGCCGAGTACCCTTGCCTCCGTATTTAAATCGAGAGGTGGAACCGGAAGACCGCGAGCGATACCAAGCCATTTTTGCCGATACCCCGGGTGCTGTTGCGGCACCAACGGCCAGTTTGCATTTTACGGAATCGCTGTTAGAGCGGTTATCGGCTTCCGGAGTGCAGTTCACCTCCGCGTTATTGCATGTTGGGGCGGGAACCTTTCGACCAATGAGCGGTAATTCCGCAACGGAGCACGACATGCACGCCGAGCGTTTTGAAATTTCGGTAGAGACATTAAAGAAATTACGCGATCATTCAGGTAAGATTGTAGCGGTGGGTACTACCGTTATGCGGGTTTTGGAAAGTCTATACTATATATATAGGTATGGTATTGCCGATGCTGAGTTTCTTCAACGGGCGGTTGTGGACGACTTGGAGGAATTATCCGATTATCGTCAGGCCGATGTTTCGGGAAGTTTTTATTGGGTTTCCAAGGATATGGCGTACAGGCAGGAGGGGAATTTGTTGAATCCTGCTTCTGGGAATTCTGCATTTGGGAATCTTTCATCTGTGAATTCTGCGAATTGGCGGTATTTTACGAAGGAGCAGCGAGGCGAGTGGTTGCAGGTTTTAGTGGAATTGGCAGAGTCTGGAGGAGGTAAATTGAGCGGGAGAACCCAGATTTTTATTGTTCCTGGATTTAAATTTTCGGTTTGTGACGGTATAATCACCAATTTTCATCAACCTAAAAGTACCTTATTGATGTTAGTAGGGGCGATGGTGGGCGAGCATTGGAAGGAGATTTACTCAACGGCATTGCAGGAAAACTATCGATTTTTAAGCTTTGGCGATGGATCGTTGCTGTGGCGACGATAAAAGAGAAAAAATAATTCAATTTTTTTTTGATTGGATTGTGGTAAAAAAAGTTGTCTGTATGTGATTGATAAAATGAGGCTTGGTGTTTTTACAGCGATATAATGGCTTGGTAGAAAATTGTGAAAACGCTGTATTCTTTGATGAATTTGGGATAAAGTATTTGGAGGGATGAAAAAAAGTACTACTTTTGCACTCCCGTTCTGATAGATAGCAAAGGAAAC
>JACCDX010648916.1_pt1 | contig 10226 bp, 9 predicted proteins | sample 7449681 | NCBI WGS metagenome assembly JACCDX01 (sample SAMN15323450, study PRJNA562643) | freshwater metagenome | isolation source: river surface water | place: USA:Blue River Watershed | collected 2017-08-18
CCGCGAGGTCCGATCATGAAAATGGCCCCGGAATGGCTTGCCGATTTTCAAGCGAGTTTTGGTGCTGCGCTGCGAACCCCTTGGGAATTTTCGCAAGGTCGGGTCCACGTGCAGCGATCCCTTGCCCCGAAAGACCTTGTGATTTTGCCGCGTTCGCGTCGAAGCGCCGAGGCCGGAATGTCTGATTATCAAAGGCAGTACTGGTTTCGTTTGATTACAGTTCTGCAAAATGACTTTCCTTTGACCGCTCATGTGATGGGACTCTGGAACTTCAATCAACTGGCCCAGAGCTATGTGTTGCAGTGTCCGCCTCGTGACTTTGATCTGGCGAACGTGCGCAAATACTTTCTGGATTTTTTGGAAGGCTCGGAGCACTCTGCTTTGAGACGTCAGGCCGCTCGCCTCGACGATATTCGCGCCTCGGTTTTTATGGCGCCCGCGTACCGTGTGTGGCAAGCGCGTTCTGTGCAAGATCCGGCGTCGATCGTTCTCCACGCAGCACCCGATTGGCGAATTTTTCACGAGGATTGGAGCCTGGTCGAACTTTGCCTGAACTTGCCCCAGGCAAAAGGCGATGGTCCTTGTCCCATACCCCAAAAACTATCCCGGACCTGGCTTATTCAGCGGGACGAACAAGGCCTCATGCACAGGCCCTTGACGTGGGAGCAGGGGCGGCTCTATGAATTCCTCAACGAGCAGAGTATTGGGGAAGCCATCATGCGTCTTGAAGGTCTTTCTTCCATTGAAGGGACCGAGGACCTGGCACAAAAGGTCCAGCAGTGGATGGCGGCGAGCGTAAATTGGGGGCTGTGGGCAGAGGTGGAGTGAAAACCAGCGAAGGTCTCTCGAAGGAAAACTTCGCTGCGAATTGCTGAGTGCACTATCCCTATGATTGGGAGAGTCGTGTAGGAATTTTTCAGAAGTGGACGACTGACACCCTGGTTCTAAAAGATGGAAGAGAGTTGCGGGCTCTCGCTTTTAGGTTATATAGAAAATTTTTGAGTCGTCCAATGCAGCGAATTGTTGCAGGTCAGGAGGCACTGTTCTGTCATGAAACAGCTTCTCATTATCGAAGACGATGTCATGCTGCGGGAAATTTTGCGTGAGTTATTTTTGGAACGAGGATATCTCGTGCGCGATTGTGGATCATTGCGAGAATGGAAAACGCAGCTTGATTTTGAACCTTCACATGCCATCGTGGATTTAAAACTCCGTGGCGAAAGTGGCCTTGATGCCCTGGCTGATTTGAAGAGCCAATTTCCCGCCTGTCTCACGATTATTTTTACCGGCTATGGCAGCATAGCGACCGCCGTTCAAGCTGTGAAACTGGGTGCGGTGAATTACATCACAAAACCAGCGTCGGTCGATGAGATCGAGCAGGCCTTTGGCGATGAGTCTATCCCTGATGTGCAGGCGGCCGGCCGTCCCAGGCTTCATGAGCACGAGCGGGAATACATTGAAAAAATACTGCAGGATTTTGATGGAAATATTTCAAAAGCCGCACGGGCCCTCGGGATTCATCGACAAAGCCTGCAGCGAAAATTGCGCAAATACACCTGAACCATATCCCGCATGTTCCTCCTCGGTTGGCAGCAAATCCTTCCCATGCAAAATCCGATGATCCTGCTAAAGCAGCAGGATCAAACACGAAGCTGAATCCGCACGGATTGGCTTAAGTCTTGCTTTAAAATGAGGAGCCATAAAACATGGAGAACCTTATGCAACCCAAGGACCCCGCTGTCTCTGGACAGGCACAGGACTCTGCTGAACAAAACGTGTGCGCACGCTGTCATCGGCGTCGACTTTGTGGACACATGGCGGAGGCCATGGACGTCCTGAGAACTCAGCCTTCTGTTCTCGTGGATCTTCACTGCGTTCGGGCTCGAAATGCGCTGCAGAAGCGCCTGGATTTTTATGAATTCAGCTATCCTTCGAGTCTGGAATTTTGCCAATTTTCGCGGATAACCGCCAGCGAAGCACGGCAGATGCTGTTTCGAGCCAGGGACCTTGGCCTGGAATGGACACAGAATATCGAGAAGGAAGCCCTGTGATCACCGGGAACTGCTATGATAAAGCCTGGGTTTCGCTTGGGGTTTAAGTTGAAGCTTGTGATGAACATGAACGTAACCCTTATCATCCTGGGCTTTATCTGGGGTTCTATGGCCTGCGTTCGTGGCGCGAAGAAAAGTGAGCCCAAAGAGGAGAGCAGTCCTCGCTGGTATGCCGCGGAACGCGAGGTTCCGCCTCTGGAATTAAAGTCTCACAGTGTGCTGGCTCCTTTTCCGAAAGGCGAAGACATGCGCCAGAGGCTTTGTTTTGGCTTCGATCCTGAGCGGGCCACTGACTTTGATAAGGTGCGTCAGGCCTTTTGTCAGACCAATCTTCCCAAGATCAGCAGTCTGCGCGAGCTGCAGGCGACGCTCGGCCTTGCGATTCCTGAAGGAGTAGCAAGCGGGCGTGAATGGAATGGCAAAGATGGCCTAACGCCGGGCTGGGCTTTGACGGGTCATTCCACCTCGCTCGTTGCACGTTTTGTTTCCCCGCTGAATCCTCGTGTCCTAATTTTCACAGCACCGAAGGAGAGGCAAACGCCAAGTCCCGACCTCGTCGTCATGGGTTTTGTGCGTGGGGATCAATTTGTGGAGTTAATCGCGCGGGAACCACGATCCGGCAAACTTAATTTTTTTCTGGTAGAGTTCACGCAGGCCTGCAACGAGAATGGCGCGCATTGTTCCAACGGTCATTTGCAGTCCGCAGCGGTCGAAAGCAACTGGACCTCGATCACCATCTATGAAGACAGCTATCTCGCTAACACCGTCTTCGATTGCACGCACTGTCATCAGCCCGATGGGCCTTTGGCGCCCAAAATCATGCGACTCCAGGAAATGGAACAACCCTGGACGCATTTTTTTCGTGATGATACGGAAGGTCAGCAGCTCATCCAAGCTTTCAAGGATTTCCATGGCCCCGAGGAATCAGTTGGCGGGATTCCGGCTCATCTGATCGCCGCGTCGGATCCCGAAAAGCTCGCATGGCTCATGAAGGCCAACGGCTTTGGTGAACAGCCTAATCCTTTTCCTTCAAGTGCTGTGGAAGAGGAAGTCAAAGCCAGACAGGGGCCTGGAGAACAGTGGCTGGCTGGCTGGAACCGCTTTCTCAAGGGGGAAACCATAGCGTTTCCATCGTGGGCGCATTCCATTCTCAATGCCAACAAAGTTCCCGACCTCAAAGCCAGATGGCAGGCCGCAAAAGCCGCAGGCAGCTGGGACGATCGCCCTGATTTGCGCAGTGCACTGGATGATCGACTGAGCCCCAGTTATGGAGTCCGAGCGCCGCTGGGCGCCACCGTCAAGGAACTGATAGCCATGGCTTGTCAGCGCTGTCACAACCAAAAACTTGATCACACTCTCGGCAAATCCCTATTCCGCGCGGATCAAAAAGCGAGTGACCGAAGTGCATTCCAAACGAAGAATGCTATAGACCGTTTGGAGATCCTGCGCAAAGATCCTTCGAATCCTCTCGCCATGCCGCCACGACTCTTCATGGACCTCACACATGAAGAAATTGACTTGATCATTCAGGAGCTTAAAGCGGGTCGAGATCTTTAAACGCACCCGCGCCTTGGGTATTCTTTCTTGAACAATTTTGTTAAGGTGAGAACCGCGTGCGGGGTTTCTGGCGCGCCTCCGTATTTTTTACGTAAAAGGAATTTCCATGATCCTGTTCCGCTCCCGCTGGCCCGTAATTTTCACGGGGCTGCTGGCTTTCTCCTGCACCTCGGTGCCCAAGGACAGTCGCAAGGCTGAAGCTTCCCCGTATTCCGGTGTCGATCGCAAGGACTTCAATCGCCTGGCGGTGCGGCTTAACTTGCCTCTTCTTTGGGATAATGATGCCAATAGCAACGCGGCCATTGACCCTGACGAAGTCCGCACGCTCCTCTTTTATCCGAAGCAGGAAGCATGGACAGAGGGACGTAATTTCACCCCTGCTTTTCAAAAGGCTTTTGCTCAAATCAAAGCCGAGGCCTCGCGTGGAACGTCTCAGGATGAACGTCTGCGCCTTGTGGAGCAGGATCTTGATAAAGGTCTTACGACGGTAATATATAACGACCTCTCGGGTCTTGCACCTGGTGATCGCGCCTTTGCTGAAGCCATGCTCAAGCTGTCGTCGAAAATTGATGCGCTCTATGCCAAGCAATCCGGCCTTGACGCCCTGCGGGACGAGGTTCCGCAGAATGAACTCGCGAGTCAGAGTTTATTCCGTCGCAATTGGGGTCCGAAATGTCGTTCACCCCAGCTAGAGAATGAACCCAAATGCACAGCTATTCCGAATGTAAGTAACGTTCCGGTGGATATCTATCCCAAGGCGCTCCAGGCTGATGCCAATTTTTGTTTGAATATGGAAAAGCACGCGGCCAGTCGCGAGCTGATGAGCCCTTTCACGGTCGTGCGTGAAAGCCAGGGTCAGCTTACCGCAGTGCCCTATAGCGAAGCCTATCGCGAACTCATGAGCGACATCGCCAAGGATCTGGAAGCGGCAGCCACGCATCTCGGTGAAAGCGAGGCGGCGTTGAAGAAATACGTTCTGGCGGCGGCTGGGAGCTTCCGCAGTAACGATTGGGTTCCTGCCGATGAAGCCTGGTCTCGGATGTCAGCGACGAATTCCCGTTTCTATTTGCGAGTGGGGCCGGATGAAACCTACTGGGAACCCTGCTCCCGCAAAGCCGGTTTTCACATGACTTTTGCCTTGATTAACAAGGATTCCCTGAAGTGGCAGGATACCCTTTCACCTGGCCTTCAAAAAATGGAAGAGGATATTGCGACCTTAATCGGAGCCCCCTATAAGGCACGCAAGGTTTCTTTCCACCTGCCGGATTTTATCGACATCATCCTCAACGCGGGCGACGATCGCGATGCTTTTGGTCTGACCGTAGGCCAGAGTCTGCCCAACTGGGGACCTGTCGCCAATGAAGGCCGCGGCCGCACGGTAGCCATGAGCAATGTGTATCTTGATACAGATAGCAAGCTCATGCAGAGGCAGCGCGCGGAGTCACTCTTCGCCAAGGACGACCTTGTTCACCTGTCGAACGACAAGCAGGTCAGCATCATCAATACGATACTCCATGAGATCAATCACAACCTCGGCCCTTCCCATGAATATGCCTATCGCGGCAAGCGGGATGGTGAATTGTTCGGAGGCCAGTTGGCTTCGATGCTGGAGGAACTGAAGGCTCAGACCAGCGGCCTTTATTTCATCGATTCCTTGCATAAGCAGGGTTTTATCACCGATCAAATGGCTCGTGAACTTTATATGGATAGCGTCCTTTGGGCCTTTGGACATGTGTCCCAAGGCATGTGGACGGCTCGCAAGGAACGCAAGGCCTACAGTCAACTCGCGGCGATTCAAATGGGCTTTTTGCTGAAAGAAAAGGTGCTGACGTTTGATCCCGAAGGTGTGGCTGCGAACGGTAAAGATCGCGGCACCTTCCGCATTGATTTTGCCAAAATGCATCCCGTGCTCGTTAAGCTGGCCAAGGAAGTGGGCGGCATCAAGGCCAAGGGAGATAAGAAAAAAGCCGAAGACTATACCCGCGACTATGTCGATGGAAATCAGAAACTGCGTGATCTGATCACGGAAAGATACCAGCGTTATCCCAAACAAAGCTTTGTGTATGCGGTTGATATTTGATGGAACAGACCTGCTCGAAGGAGTAAACCCATGGATCTTTTGAATGCGATTCTTGATACGACCAAGCAAATAGCGGGTGATGCTATTGCACAGAAAGCCGGCGCTCAAACGGAGCAGAATGCGGACACAGTTTTTGAAGTCTTTCTTACCTGGTTCAACAGTATGGACGATCAGCAGAAAGCTGAGTTCATTCAGCTCATCAAGAACGTGGCTGGCTCCCTGACAGGGAAAGGCGAGGGCATCGAGAGCATTTGGGAACAGTTCAAAGACAACGAGCTGGTTCGCCAATGGATCGGAAGTCTTTCGCAGCAGCTTGTGCAGCGCCTGGCCAAGAATTTCCTGTCTTAATCTGTATGGATTCCTGGGGATGTCCTGAATTCCCCAGGATGAGGCTTAGGCGATTTACAGATTCGAATGAATTGTCAAAAGTCTCATTTTTCCCATTCATTTCCCCTGTCGCCAACCGAAACCTCTAAGGTATGGAAGGGGAATTCATGCGTAGAGGGCGAAGAATCATTACCATCACGGCATGGCTTGGAGCCTGGGCCCTGCTTCCCCTATCCTTGTGGGCGGAAGTCCGTGACCCCTGGCAATCCTTTGCGGCCTTGGATGCCATGATGCTGGACGATCCTGCCGCCGCTTTGGAGGCGATACAAAAAGAGAGAGACAAGCTTTCTGCCGCCACGCATCCCCAGGATTGGCTGGTCCTGACTCTTCTGGCAGCCGAGGCCGCTTCATCCGCCGAACAGAACAAGAGGAGCCAGGAATTGGCTTTGGCAGCTAAGCCTTTGGCCGAAAAACTGCAGGATCGCAAAGCCCTCGCCCGTACCTGGCTTTTACTGGGCACCTGGTTTGAATCCCAGGACGAAACACAGGATGCTGAAAAGCATTTTGAACTGGCTCGGGATGCGGTCAAGAGCGTGGATGATCCGGCTGAACGCGCCAATATCCTGAATCGCGTTGCCTATTTCTACAATAGACAGGCGCTTTGGCAACAGGCCGTGCGCCTTCTGACAGAGGCATTTGCGCTGGTCGACTCCGGCCCCCGCGACTCGCTTTATTACGATCTGCGGAATAATTTAGGCTCCGTCTATGCGCGTGGCGATCTGCGCCGTGAGCAGGAAGGTGTAGCCTGGATGAAAGAAGCCCTGCAGCATTTTCAAAGCCATCAGCAGCGTTTCATGGCCGGCAGCATTCTTTTGAACCTGGGGCAGTATTATGGTGATCTGAATCAAGAGGCTGATGCCATGACCGCCTATGAAAAAGGGCTGAAATTGGTGGAGGGCCTTAAAGATCAAAGTATCCGAGCTTATCTCTTGGCAGCCCGAGGTGTCCAGTCTCTGCGCTCAGGGCGCAATGTTCAAGGCCTTGCAGATCTGAAAGCGGCGCAGGATATATTCTCGCAGGGCGACAATCGTTTCATGGTGGGCCGCATTGGAATTTATCGCAGCGATGGACTCTTGCAGATGGGAAAGCCTCAGGACGCGTTGATGGAATTGGAGAAGGCGGCTCAGTCCTTTGCCGGTTCGCGAGCTCTTTACGATAAATTTCTGATTCAAAAGCGTCGCGTGAAACTTTTCCGGGTCCTGGAGCAGGAAAGCAAGGAGCTGGCGGCTTATCGAGTTTGGGAGCCGCTCTATGGGGATTTTCTTGAGCAGCAGAATGCCGACCAGGCCCATCGCATGAGTGCAGAATTCGACCTGGAACGCAAGGACCAGTTGAACCGTCTCCTGGAGGTTCAAAACCAAAACCAGGCGATGGCTTTGACTCAGGTCGAAAAAGAGCGCTTTTACCTGCGACTCGGCATGGCTGGTGGTGCCATCCTTATCCTCCTGATGACCTGGGGGCTGTGGCAGGGGAAACAGGTGCGCAAGCAAAAGCAGAACTTACAGGAAGTTTTGGATTCCGTGCAGGAAGGCATCGTGCGCATCAGTGCTGACAAAAAAATATTTGGTCGCTATTCCCTGCATCTGGAGCGTATCCTCGGTCGCTCGGATTCCTTGCGTGGTTTGGATATCCTCGATCTTTTGTTCCCGACTCCAAGCGAAGCGCGAGCCATGACCCAGGCGGTTTTGGATGCGGTTTTGGGTGAAGACACCAGCGCCTGGGAATTCAATCAAAGCCACCTTCCCGAAGAGATAGCCTATAGTTCGCAGACGCTGCAACTTTTTTGGCGACCGCATATTGATCCCTATCAGCGCGTGGCCCATCTTATTCTTGTGATTCGGGATATCACCGAGCAGAAAGCCTATGAACTGAGTTTGAAACGCGAGCAGGAGAAAAAAGAAGCCCGCAATAAGAAGGCCATGGAACTGCGCAAGGCCGATTTTATTCGAGTGGAACGCTATCTGAAAAAACTCGAAGCCAGTGCGATCGTCTTCGCTTCCTTGAATGTTTCAGCAGACAGAGATCAGGCGGCGATGCGTCAGCTGCATACCTGGAAAGGCGAGGCGCGAACACTGGGACTGGGTGTGATCGCCCAAATCCTGCATGAGATGGAGGATTGTCTCCTCGCCCGTGGTGAGGCAGGGGCCCGAGCGCAGATAACTTTTCCACAGCTTGTCGCGACTCTTTGGGAGCAGCACGAGGAATACAAAGCGATTGCGCGCGAGTATGAAGAGGTCAGTCTTGCCCATCATAGTCATGGGCTCGGCTCTGTGGTGGGTGAGGTGCTGCCGGACCTGCAAAGCCGTTTGCGGCAGGATGGGATCGCATGGCAGGGGATTCAAGTTAGGGATGAGCTTTCCGATTGGACGATCGATCAACTCGATTGGGTGCGCACCATACTCCTCCATGCGCTTAGCAACAGCGTGGACCATGGTTTTCTGCGTGCGCCTTCTGAGTTCAAACACAACGCGCGGGCCTTCTTCGAAATCATTGCGCGCATTCATGACGAGCGGATGCAACTGATCGTCCGTGACAACGGACAAGGGATACTCTGGGATAAACTGCAGCAACTGGCCCATGACAAAGGTCTTCATGACCTCGATCGTGATGGGCTCACCGAACTTCTCTTCACCGATGGCGTTTCCACGGCATCCAGCGCCAGTCTTAGCAGCGGACGCGGAGTGGGTCTTGCGGCCATTCATGAAATATGTCAGCAATGCGGCGGTGCCGTCAGGTTAAGCGACCATCCCAACCAGCAAGGGGCTTCCCTGGAAGCCTGGATCCCTCGCACGAGCGAAATCAAACGCGCGGGCTGAACCTTCCTTAGTTTCCGCAGCAGCAGTAATTTGGGCCAAAGTCCAGGTTCTGGCAGGAATTATAGCGATAAGTTTTGAAACCCAAGGTTTGACCACCGGCAGCCGCATTGTTTCCCGCATAGACATGGAGCGCATTGAAACAGCTCAAACGTCCCGCCTGGCCTTCTGTTTGTTGTGAACAGAGTTGATCGCAGGTTTTTGTCCCATCTGTTCTCGTGATGGCAAAGACCCAGCCACCTCCCGGACGAATGGCAGTACAGGTCGCCTGCGCTTGAATCTGATGCAGCACAGAGTTGGACTGATCCGGTCCAGCCAAACGTTGATAGTCCTGATTCATCTTTTGAATCTGAGCCTGCTGAACGGCGGCAATTTTATTCGCGCTCTGCGCCGATGCGCTCCAGGACACCACGAAAAGTATAAGACCTAAGAAATAACCTTGCATAATGGGCTCCCCATGCGAAGCGAAGTTAACGTGTCATTATTGTTGGCAATATTCGCCACTTCACGGGGGGACACTCAGCATCTTCTTACATTGCGGTACCTGGCGGGAAATTGGTTGGGGGGCGCAATATTTCAGACTTTGTCTGCTCCTGCAGTCCGGATCAGTTGGAACTTTTTGGAGATAATGGGATGAAAAAGACCTTCCTTGCTTGTATCAGTGGCCTTCTCATGACAACAGCGTCCTGGGCAGCCGAAACCAACCTCGCCAAAATCGTAGCAGTTCAGGAAGCGCGTATCCAGGCGCTGACCAAGGAGCTTGAAACCCGGATCAAACCTGAACTGGAAGCCTGCAAAAACGCCAACAATAAAGCATCCTGGGCTGAAGGCCGCCTGTGCTTTCTTTCCAACGGCGCTTGTCCAGCAGGATTCACGAAACAAACAGGATATCTGGAAGCTTTGCGCATTTATAAGGATAGCAACGCGCCAGGTGCTTACCTGTCACCAGCCACCTTTGGGGATTCCTCGATCAGTTGGCACGGCGGCACACCCTACCGCTACGGTGAATACGCAGGTAATTTGCACCTGAGCACCTGCTGTCGGTAAACCGTCAGGCGGTTCTGTCCTGCTGCTGGTCACGCGCAATTTGGAATTGATCCCGACCCTGTTGTTTCGCAACATAAAGCGCGGCGTCAGAGAGAGATAGAAGCATCTCCGTGCTCATCTTGGTGACGGAAGGCTCTGTGGACGCGACGCCCATGCTTAGAGTCACAAAGGGGCTGACCTGCGAGGCGGAATGTTCGATGCCGAGTTCGCGAATCGCAGAACGAATGTTATTGCAGATATTGGCCGCCTGAAGCGCAGTGGTGTGGGGGAGGATGATAGCGAATTCCTCGC
>JACCDX011601211.1_pt1 | contig 10225 bp, 10 predicted proteins | sample 7449681 | NCBI WGS metagenome assembly JACCDX01 (sample SAMN15323450, study PRJNA562643) | freshwater metagenome | isolation source: river surface water | place: USA:Blue River Watershed | collected 2017-08-18
CAGCTCGTTCGAACAGGCGCTGGCCGCCGAGGCGCGCAAGCAGGGCCTCGACGGCGTGATCTGCGGCCACATCCACAAGCCGGAGATCCGCGAGATCGACGGCATCCTGTACTGCAACGACGGCGACTGGGTGGAAAGCCTGTCGGCGCTGGTCGAGGACGCCGACGGCACGCTGCGGCTGGTCGACTGGCACGAAGTGATGCTGCGCTGGGAGCAGGGCCAGTTCGTCGGGCAGGAGCAGCTGGAGGAAGCGCCGTGCCCGTTGCCCGCCTGAGCTGGATGCAGCGTTTGCATCGGCTGTGCGAGACGGCGCTGTTTGACGGCTTCGAGCTGACGTCGGTCGGCGACCTGTTCCCGGCCGGGCGCAAGCTCACCCGCGTGCTGATCCTGTCGGTGTCGGCCGGCGCCGGCCATGTGCGCGCCGCCGAGGCAATCGCCGCGCACGCGCGCGCGGATTTCCCGCAGCTGTCGGTACGCCACCGCGACATGATGTCGCTGGTGCCGCGCTGGTTCCGCGCAGTCTACCGCGACCTCTACACCCGGCTGTCGTCCGGCATGCCGGAGGTCTGGGGCTGGCTGTACCGCAAGACGGATGGCGCGGCGACGACCGGCCTCGCGGAGCGGCTGCGCCGCAGCCTGCAACGCCGGTGCGCGCGACGCCTGCTGGAGGAAATCGACGCATTCCAGCCGGATGCCATCATCTGCACCCACTTCCTGCCGGCCGAGCTGCTCGCCGGCGAGCGCCTCGCTGGCCGCCTGACCTGTCCGGTCTGGGTGCAGGTGACCGACTTCGACCTGCACCGGATGTGGGTGCAGCGCGGCGTCAGCGGCTATGTCGTCGGCAGCGACGAGCTGGCCTTCCGGCTGGCTGCACAGGGCGTGCCGGACACGCAAATCCTGGTCAGCGGCATACCGGTGATGCCGGGCTTCCTGGCCGCGCCGCCGCGTGCGCAGGCAGCGACCGTCATCGGCCTCGACCCGCAGCGGCCGACCGTGCTGATGATGAGCGGCGGCGGCGGCAACGGGCTGCAGGCGGACACGATACGCTCGCTGCTCGAGCAGGAGCCGCAGCTGCAGCTGATCGTGCTGGCCGGCCGCAACGCGGCGCTGCAGCGCGCGCTGCAGGACGTGACCGCAGCCTTCCCGGGGCGGCTGCGCTGTTTCGGTTTCATCGACGATGTCCATCTGGCGATGGCTTGCGCCGACCTTGCGATCACCAAGCCCGGCGGGCTGTCGACCTCGGAATGCCTGGCGATGGGGCTGCCGATGCTGCTGGTGAACCCCATCCCCGGACAGGAAGAGCGCAATGCCGCCTACCTGATGCAGGAAGGCGCGGCCGTGCGCGCCGACGATCCGCTGACCCTGCTGTTCCGGCTGCGGCGGCTGCTGGCCGACCCGGCGCAGCTGCAGCGCATGCGCGAGCGCGCGCTGGCGATCGCGAAGCCGCATGCGGCACAAGCGCTGCTGCGGAGACTGGCATGAACGAACTGCCGATCGCTTTCGCGACCACGCTGGCCGCGGTGCTGCTGCTGGGCGCCTGCTTCGCCAAGCTGGAAGTGGCGATCGAGGGCGACGCTGGCTGGGCGGCCAACCTGCCGACCTGGCGCATCGAGCATCACTGGCTGCTCGACCTGCTGTGGGGTGGCCGCGCGATGACGGGCTATCACGCGTGGGCCTTCTCGCTGGTCGCGCTGTTCTTCCACTTTCCGTTGGTGTTTGCCGGCGATTACAGCCTGGCGGCCGAGCAGCGTGCGCTGGCCTGCATCATGCTGTTCTGGGTCAGCGAAGATTTCCTGTGGTTCGTCTTCAATCCGGCCTTCGGGCTGCGCAAGTTCCAGCCGACGCACGCTGGCTGGCACAAGCACTGGATTTGCGGCGCGCCGGTGGAATACTGGATCTTCGGACCGGTCGGACTGTGGTGGCTGTGGCAGACGTGCCGCTAGCGGCCAGCGGCAGCGGCCGCCGGCACGCCGTCACTCGTTGAAGAACTCCGGCGCCAGCACCGCCTTCAGGTAGATCGCGTTGCCCTCGTCGCGGTCGCGCTGCGCGATCCACCAGGCATTCGCCTTTTTCACGGTCCAGTCCTGCGGCTGGCCGCTCAGCAGCAGCGCGGCCACCTGCCCCAGCCACGGCTGGTGCCCGATCAGCAGCACCGGCCCGCGCGCGTCGGGCCAGCCGGCCGCCTCGATGACCTGCTGCGGATTGGCGGCAGGCCCGATCTCGGGCGCCAGCCTGTACTTGCGCCCGAGCGCATCGGCGGTCTGCCGGGTGCGCACCGCCGGGCTGCAGAGGATGCGGCAGCCGCTGGGCAGGCTGCGATCCAGCCAGGCGGCCATGCGCGCGGCCTGCTTGCGCCCGAGCGGCGTCAGCGGCCGCTCGATGTCGGGCAGGCCGTCCTCGGCCTGCGCATGGCGCCAGAGGATGAGATCCATCAGCTGCCCAGTTCCTGCATCAGGTGCTGCTGCGCACTGAAAGGCTGCTGCCGCGCGCCCGGCTTGCGGCGCTGGTAATGGCCTTCGTCGTTCAGCTCCCACGCGTTCAGATTGTCCTTCAGGTAGGGCTTGAGGCCCTCGTCGATCACGCGCTTCTTCAGGTGCCGGTCCAGCACCGGGAACGCGACCTCGACGCGGCGGAACAGGTTGCGGTTCATCCAGTCGGCGCTGGCGAGGTAAACGTCGTTCGCGCCGTCATTGCGAAACTGGAAGATGCGGCTGTGTTCAAGGAAGCGGCCGATGATGGAGCGCACGCGTATGTTCGCCGACCTGCCCGGCACGCCGGGGCGCAGCACGCAGGCGCCGCGCACGATCAGGTCGATCTTCACGCCGGCGTTCGACGCCTCGTACAGCGCCTCGATGATGGACTCGTCCTGCAGCGTATTCATCTTCGCGACGATCTGCGCCGGCCGCCCCTCGGCAGCGATGCGCGTCTCGTTGCGGATCGCCTTCACCAGCTCCTTCTGCAGTTCGAACGGCGCCACCCACAGGTGGTTGAGCTTCTTCGGCCGCGCCAGGCTGGTCAGGTTGATGAAGACCTCGTTGACGTCGCGCGCGAGCGCCTGGTTGGCAGTCATCAGGCCGAAGTCGGTATAGAAGCGCGTAGTGGTCGGATGGTAGTTGCCGGTGCCGAGGTGCGCGTACAGCTTCAGCTTGCCGGACTCGCGGCGGATCACCAGCGCCATCTTCGCGTGCGTCTTCATGCCGACCACGCCGTAGACGACCTGCGCGCCGACACGCTCGAGCTTGTCGGCCCAGTTGATGTTGGCTTCCTCGTCGAAGCGCGCCATCAGCTCGACCACCACCGTCACTTCCTTGCCATTCTGCGCGGCCAGGATCAGCGCCTCCATCAGCTCGGAGTTCATGCCGGTGCGATAGATCGTCTGCTTGATCGCCACCACCGAAGGGTCGCGCGCGGCAGTGCGGATGAAATCGATCACGGGCTGGAAGGACTGGAAGGGATGGTGCAGCAGCACATCCTGACGGGCAAGCAGCGCAAACAGCTCGCCGCCGCTGGCCGGCACGGACAGGCGCGGCGAGAACGGCGGAAAACGGAATTCCGGCTTGGATGCGTAGTCGATCAGTTCGTTCAGCCGGACCATGTTCACCGGGCCGTCGACCGGGTACAGGAAATCGGGCGCAATGTCGAACTGATCGAGCAGGAATTGCGCGAGGTGCGGCGGGCAGTTCTGCGCGACCTCGAGCCGCACGGCGAAACCGAACTGGCGCGTCTGCAGTTCGCCCTTCAGCGCCTGGCGCAGGTTCTTCACTTCTTCCTCGTCGACCCACAGGTCGCTGTCGCGCGTGACGCGGAATTGCGAATAGCCGAGTACCTCGCGGCCCGGGAACAGGTCGGCGATGTGCGCATGGATCACCGACGACAACAGGCAGTAGGCCGCGCCGCCGCCATTCAGTTCATCCGGCAGCCGGATGATGCGCGGCAGCACGCGCGGCGCCTTCATCACGGCGATCGAGGTGCCGCGGCCGAACGCATCCTTGCCGGCCAGCTCGACGACGAAGTTCAGGCTCTTGTTGACGACCTGCGGAAAAGGATGCGCCGGATCGAGCATGATCGGCGTCAGCAGCGGCCGCACCTCGCGCTCGAAGAAGTCCTTGACCCAGGCCCGCTGCGCATCACTGCGTTCGGCATGGCGCAGCAGGTGGATGCCGGCCGTGGCCAGTGCCGGCAGGATCTGCTCGTTCAGCGTGGCGTATTGCTGGCGCACCAGCTCATGGGCCACGACGCTGACCTCGCCGAAATTCGGCAGCAGCGCACGCCCTGCCGCGCCACGGTCCTCGCGGTCGCGCGCCATCAGGCTGGCCACGCGCACCTCGAAGAACTCGTCGAGATTGCTGCTGACGATGCACAGGTACTTCAGTCGCTCAAGCAGCGGAATGTTTTCATCCTGTGCCTGCGCCAGCACGCGCCGGTTGAAGGCCAGCAGCGACAGTTCACGGTTGAGCAGCGCCGGTCCCGCGGGAGCGGGTTTGGCGGAAGGGATGCGGCGCGTGGCCGCTGAAGTGTTTCTTGCGGAGTTCATTGAAGCAGGGTAAACCGCATCTGTGACAATATTGTTACATTCGGGGCAACTTGCCATTGCGCGTCTCATGCGATGCAGAAGCGGCGTTTCGGTCATTGCCATTGCTGTCATAAACCTGACACAAATATTTCGTAGAGTCCGCCCTGTCCCTGATAGTAAGACAACCCCAAAAGGAGCCATCCATGCGAACCAAGCAACTGATCAAAGGCGTTGCCGCCGCGGCCACCGGCCTGCTGCTGAGCCTGTCGACCCACGCTGCCGACCTGACCGGCGCCGGCGCAACCTTCCCGTTCCCGATCTATTCGAAGTGGGCCGAGGCCTACAAGGCACAGACCGGCATCGGCCTGAACTACCAGTCGATCGGCTCCGGCGGCGGCATTCGCCAGATCAAGGCGAAGACGGTCGATTTCGGCGCGTCGGACATGCCGTTGAAGGCAGACGAGCTGGAGAAGGAAGGCCTGGTGCAGTTCCCGGCCATCATCGGTGGCGTGGTGCCGGTGTTTAACCTCGACGGCATCGAAGCCGGCCAGCTGAAGCTGACCCCGGAAGTCGTCGCAGGCATCCATCTCGGCAAGATCACCAAGTGGAACGACGCTGCGATCGCTTCGCTGAACCCGGACGTGAAGCTGCCGGCACTGGCGATCACCGTCGTCCACCGCGCCGACGGCTCGGGCACGACCTTCCTGTGGACCGACTACCTGTCCAAGGCCAACGCCGACTTCAAGGCGACCATCGGCTCCGGTACCGCGGTCAAGTGGCCGACCGGCGTGGGCGGCAAGGGCAATGAAGGCGTGGCTGCGAACGTGCAGCGCGTCAAGGGCGCATTCGGCTATGTCGAGTACGCTTACGCGAAGAAGAACAAGATCGCTTTCGCACAGCTGAAGAACCGCGACGGCGTGTTCGTTGCGCCGGATGACGAGACCTTCAAGGCGGCCGCCGCCAACGGCGACTGGGTCGCTACCCCGGGCATGGCAGTCGTGCTGACCAACCAGCCGGGCAAGAACAGCTGGCCTGCTACCGGTGCTTCCTTCATCCTGATGCACAAGACCCAGCCGGAAGCGCTGACCGGTCGTGCCGTGCTGAAGTTCTTCGACTGGGCCTACAAGAACGGCGCGCAAATGGCGACCGACCTCGACTACGTGCCGATGCCGGCAACGGTCGTCAAGCAGGTTCATGACCTCTGGAAGGCCTCGCTGAAGGACAGCAGCGGCGCGGCAATCTGGAAGTAAGCCCTGGACTGTAATCTCCCCCGATCTCCACGATGGTTTGGCGGCCCGCTTCGGCGGGCCGTTTTTTTTCACATCTGCGCGCGCGAAACGAGGCTGAAACAGCCGCTTGCTACACTCGCGTGCATGCACAAGACTTCCCTGCCTGCGCTTGCCCTCCTGGGCGCCCTGACCCTCGCCACGACGCCCGCGTGGGCCGCCCGCCCCTTCGTCACCGATGACGCTCGCCTGACCACCGCCGGCAGCTGCCAGCTGGAGAGCTGGGCACGCGTCTACCCGCACAGCACCGAACTGTGGGCGCTGCCGGCCTGCAATCCCTGGGGTAATTTCGAACTGACCTTCGGCGGCGGACTCGCGCATACCGATAACGAGGCATCGACCAACGACTACGTCCTGCAGGCGAAAACGCTGTTCCGCCCGCTGCAGACGGACGGCTGGGGCATCGGCTTGGCCGTCGGCACGATTCGCCATCCGCAGATCAACCCGGGGCCCAACCTGCTCGGGAATACCTATGCGTACGTGCCCTTCTCGGCGTCGTTCGCCGGCGACCAGCTGGTCGTGCATGCGAACCTCGGCTGGCTGCGCGACAAGGCGACACATCGCAACCAGTTGACCTGGGGACTGGGAACGGAGCTGAACATGAACCCGCGTTGGACGCTGGTCGGCGAAGGCTTCGGCACCGACGGCAGCGCATGGTGGCAGGCCGGCGCGCGCTATCACCTGGTGCCGGGCCTGTGGCAGCTGGACTCGACCGTTGGCCGCCAGTTCGGCGGCCCGTCCGACGCGCAATGGCTGTCGTTCGGGCTGCGCTTTACGCCCGCGTCGCTGTTCTGAAAACGCGGCTCAGGCGGCGTCAAGCGTGACCGCGCTGCGCGGGAAACGTATCGTGAAGCGGCTGCCACGGCCGTCCTCGGACTCGACATGCAGCTGCGCATGGTGGCGCAGCAGCACATGGCGGACGATCGCCAGGCCCAGCCCGGTGCCGCGCGTTTCGCGCGAGCGGCTCTTGTCGACGCGATAGAAGCGCTCGGTGAGTCGCGCAATATGCTCGGGACGGATGCCGATGCCGGTATCGGAAACAGTGCAGCGCGGACCGTCGGCGTCGTCGCTCCAGTCGATGGAGATCGTGCCGCCGTCCGGCGTGTAGCGCACCGCGTTCGAGACCAGGTTGCCGATCGCGCTGCGCAACTCTTCAGTGCTGCCGCGCAGGTCGGGGCCGCTGCAGGCCAGCGTGACCCGATGCCGCCCGCCCGACAGCGCCTGTCCTTCGGCCTGCACCTGCTCAAGCAGCGCGGCCATGTCCACGGTCTCTTCGCGCAGCGGATATTCGACCGATTCCAGCCGCGTCAGGTGCAGCATGTCCTCGACCAGGTTCTCCATCCGCTTGCCCTGCTCGGCCATCAGCTTCAGGTGCTGCGCGCGCGTGGCGGCGTCGAGGTCGGGTTCGGACAAGGCGATCTCGAGGAAACCGTTGATCACGGTCAGCGGCGTGCGCAATTCGTGCGACGCATTCGCGATGAAGTCGCGCCGCATCTGGTCGAGCTGCTCGAAACGGGTCACGTCATGCGACACCAGGATCTGGCGGCGGTTTTCGAACGGGATCACATGCACGATCAGCTTGCGCCCGACCGTCGACAGCGTCAGCGGCTCGCCATACTTGCCGAGAATGATGTAGTCGATGAATTCCGGGCTGCGGATCAGGTTGGTCACGCGCATGCCCTTGTCGGTGGCCAGCGACAGGCCGAAATGTTCCTCGGCCACCGGATTGCACCATTCGAGGAACAGCACATCGTCCATGATGACCACGCCGTCCGGCAGCTGGCTCATCGCCTGCCGGAAGCGCGACAGCCATTCGGCCAGTTCGCCGCGGGTGCGCTGCTCGTCGCGGCGCAGCTTGTACAGCTTGGCGAAAATCTCGGTCCACGAGCCCCAGCCGTCGCTGAGCCGCACCTCGTCGGGATTGTCGAGCCACTGCGACAGCTGGAACATGTAGGCGAGCTGGAACATCACCATCACCGTCAGCACGGCCAGCGCGAGCGCCAGCCCGGCGGCCAGGTTCCAGACATACCCGCCGGCGAGGCCGGCGGCGGCCACCAGCGCAAAACGTACGGCAACGGGTATCCAGAAAAGCGCAGTCGGGCTCATGGCAAGAAAAGGGAAACCCCGGGCGAGCGGGGCGAGCGCCGGCCCATTGCCGGCGGTGGGATTGTAAGCGAGATGGCTACTTTGCCGACAGCATGTAGCCAACGCCGCGCACGGTTTGCACCAGCCCGTCGGCCGAACCCAGCGCCTTGCGCAACCTCAGGACGTGCACGTCCACCGTGCGCTCTTCCAGCACCGCATGGTCGCCCCAGACCTTGTCGAGCAGCTGGCCGCGGGTGAACACCCGCTCCGGATGCGCGATCAGGAAGCGCAGCAGCTTGAATTCGGCATGGCCGATCTCGATCTGGCGCTCGTCCACGCTGACCCGGCAGCTGACCGGATCGACCGTCAGCGGCCCCACCGACATCAGCAGCTCCGAATGCTCGGGCGCCTTGCGCCTGATCAGCGCCTTGATGCGCGCGTTCAGTTCGCGCGGCGAGAACGGCTTGGTCATGTAGTCGTCGGCGCCCTGCTCCAGGCCCGTGACCTTGTCCTCTTCCATGCCCTTGGCCGTCAGCATGATGATCGGCAGCGAGCTGAAATTGCGGTCGGCGCGGATGCGCGACAGCAAGCGTATGCCGGACTGGTCGGGCAGCATCCAGTCCAGCAGGATCAGTTGCGGACGCTTCTGCTGCAGGTAGGCCCACGCGCTGGCGGTGTCCTGCACGGCATCGACCGCCCAGCCGGCGCCCTTCAGCGCGAACGTCACCAGCTCGATGATCGCCGGCTCATCCTCGACGATCAGTATCGTCGGCTGCTCCATTGCCATGTCGAGTCCCCGCCTCCTCAGGCCGCGCCCTGCTGCGCGGCGTAGTCGGTGTGGCGGATGTCCTTGCCCTCGACGATGTAGACCACGTATTCGGCAATGTTCTTCGCATGGTCGCCGATACGCTCGATCGCCTTCGCGACCCACAGCGTGTCGAGCGACAGCGAGATCGTGCGCGGATCTTCCATCATGAAGGTGATCAGGTTGCGCATCACGATGCGGAACTCGTTGTCGACCTTCTCGTCCTCGACGATCAGGCGGGTCGCCTGCTTCTCGTCGAGCCGCGCGAACGCGTCCAGCGCGCCGTGCAGCAGGCGGCCGGCGGTGTCGGCCATCACGCGGACCAGGTCTTCGTAGGCCACCAGCGTGACGCCGCGCTGCTGGATCGCGCTGGCGGCGCGCGCGATCTTGGCCGCCTCGTCGCCGATGCGCTCGAGGTCGGTGATCACCTTGATCGTCGCCATCACGGTGCGCAGGTCGTTCGCCGCCGGCTGACGCTTGACGATCAGGTGGCTGCAGGCGTCGTCGAGCGCGACTTCCATCTGGTTGACCTCGCCGTCGGCCGCCATGATGCGCGCGGCTTCCTTGGCGTCCAGCGTACGGAAGCAGGCCATCGCGTCGTAGAACTGCTTCTCGACCAGGCCACCCATCTGCAACACGCGCGAGCGTATCGCTTCGAGGTCCTGCTCGTACTGGCGCGACAAATGTTCGTTCGGCATGTCTGTCTCCTTCTGGTCAGCCGAAACGGCCGGTGATGTAATCCTGCGTTTCCTTCTTCACAGGGTTCAGGAAGATCTTGTCGGTCTCGCCGAATTCGACCAGCTCGCCGAGATACATGTACGCAGTGTAGTCCGAGCAGCGCGCCGCCTGCTGCATGTTGTGCGTGACGATCGCGATCGTGTAGTCGTCCTGCAGCTCGCTGATCAGTTCCTCGATCTTCACGGTCGAGATCGGGTCCAGCGCCGAGGTCGGCGCGTCGAGCAGCAGCACGTCGGGCTTGACCGCCACGCCGCGCGCAATGCACAGGCGCTGCTGCTGGCCGCCGGACAGCGACAGGCCGCTCTTGTTCAGCTTGTCCTTCACCTCGGTCCACAGCGCGGCCTTGTTCAGCGCCCATTCGACGCGCTCGTCCATCTCGCCTTTCGACAGGTTCTCGTACAGGCGCACGCCGAAAGCGATGTTTTCGTAGATCGACATCGGGAACGGCGTCGGCTTCTGGAACACCATGCCGACCTTCGCGCGCAGCACGTTGACGTCAACGCTTTTCTCGAGGATGTTGCGGCCGCTGTACAGGATCTGGCCTTCGGCGCGCTGGCCGGGATACAGGTCGTACATGCGGTTGAAGGTGCGCAGCAGCGTCGACTTTCCGCAACCGGAGGGACCGATGAAAGCGGTCACCTTGCCTTCGGGGATCTCCATGTTGACGCCCTTGAGGGCGTGGAACTTGCCGTAGTAGAAGTTCAGGTTCTTGACCGCCAGCTTGGGGCGAACTTGCGCGGAGGCTTGCACTTTGGTGTCCATGGTGGATCCGTGTGTGTGTCAGGTCGAAGTGGCCGC
>JACCDX011231281.1_pt1 | contig 10222 bp, 12 predicted proteins | sample 7449681 | NCBI WGS metagenome assembly JACCDX01 (sample SAMN15323450, study PRJNA562643) | freshwater metagenome | isolation source: river surface water | place: USA:Blue River Watershed | collected 2017-08-18
CTTTTAGGTGAATTTCAATTTCATCCCACTAAAAAATATGAAGAACTCGTCTCACTCATTTCTTATCGCTTTGAGGCTGTGCAGATGAATCATTCTGGTAGGCTGATTGGTGAAAAAGTACTGAGTGTGAATTACTTTGATTCGCTCCAAGAAAATACGCCTAAAAATTTCCAAAAAATATTGAACGAAGTCTCCATTGATGAAGCATGTATGTGTGTTCAATACCGGACTGATTTAATTTTTCGAGAAATTTTACAATGGCAGACTCAAAATCGTACTTCAGAATTCTTAGGGAATTTATTCAATCAATTGAATCGTAAAATCTAAAATGCGGTCCCGACGCATTTCTCCTTCGAGAATCTTACCAATATCTTCTTTTTGATCAATTTGAAAATTCACTTCATCACGATCAAATCGCGTAAACGTCAAGTCACGTGATTGAGATTTAAGTTGATTAATCCCATGGGAGAGATCGTGAACAGCAATTTGATATTGCATGGCTGTTTGAGTGGGATTTTTTTCAAGAGTTAAGGGCACGAGCTTCATGACAACTTTTTGTTCATCAGTTTCAAACAACGTTACGGTTTCAGTAATTCCAAATTTCAGTTTTTTATCTTCAAGTAAAAACTCCTTTGAATCACCTTTGGTCTTTGTCTTTACTTTTATGAGAACTGAAGTTTTTGCAGATGAAGTTTCTTTGACTTCATCTGAGGGTATAAAATTTGATTTTATGGATGGAAAATTCGCTAAAGAATGTTTTGAAACAATTGCACTCACTGATAAGGCCAGAACAATTCCATTCAACTTTATCCATTTTTTTGCCTTAGAAATTCTCATGTATATAACCCATTTTAAAAATTTAGGGAACGTAGCTGAAATTATATGAGATCTAAGGGATTTCCCCAAGAGGGGAAAAATTTACGGCATACTTGTCAAATTTACTTCAGAATGAAATTAATTGTGATGATGTGGTGTATTTTTTGGAAAAAACTTCGAGAGTACGACCCCTAAAAGGAGTAGCACCCCAATGACAATGACAGAAATATTTGTTGGAATTTTCACAAAATCAACGATGGACATTTTAATCCCCACAAACATTAAAATGACTGCCAAAGAATACTTGAGGAGGTGGAATTTTTCGAGAATTCCGGCCAAAGCAAAATAAAGAGAACGCAGTCCCAAAATTGCAAATACGTTGGATGTAAAAACTATAAATGGATCTGGAGTTATGGCCAAAATCGCGGGGATTGAATCAATGGCAAAAATTAAATCTGTACTTTCAATGAGTATGAGTACGATAAACAATGGAGTAAATATTCTTTTGCCATTTTCAACAACATAAAAATGATCGTGATGATAGTGAGGAGTTAATCGTAAATACCTTCTCATGAATTTCACGACGGGATTTTGTTCCACATCCATAGTTTTATCTTTTTCAAAAAGCATTTTAAGTCCAGTAATCACTAGAAAAACTCCAAAAACATAAATCATCCAATGAAATTTTTGAATGAGGGCAACACCTGCAAAAATAAAGATCAATCGGAACACGAGGGCTCCAAACACTCCCCAAAAAAGTACGCGATGCTGATATTTTAATGGGACTGCAAAATATTTAAAGAGTATTGAGATGACAAAAATATTATCGAGACTCAAAGATTTTTCAATGAGGTATCCCGTAAAAAATTCCAATCCGCTCTGTTTCCCTAATTCAAAGTAAACATAGACGTTGAAGAGAAGTGCCAGAGTTATCCAAACCACTGTCCACGTCATGGCTTCTTTCACAGACACTTCGTGAGAATTTTTATGGAAGACGCCGAGGTCTAAGGCAAGCATAACAAAAATGAGCAGTGAAAATAAGCCCCACTCCAAAACAGTGTGACCATGGAGGGTCATTGACAGTATCGATGAAAATGAAGACAAGTTTAACATTTCTTCCATAAGACCCTACTCCTAAAAAATAAGCTTAATTTTTATTTTTTTCTGGGATTAACAGTGATGCCAGAACCGATGCACCAATCACTCCGATGACTATGGCCAAGGAGGTGGATGTTTCGATGTGATAATATTGCCCGACAAGCATCTTCAATCCGATAAATATTAGTACCACAGAAAGTGCATAAGATAAAAATCTAAAATATTGTACAACTCCTGCAAAAGCAAAATATAAGGACCTCAATCCAAGAATTGCAAAAATATTAGAAGTGTAGGCTATAAAAGAATTTTTAGTAACGGATAATATGGCGGGGATGGAGTCTAAAGCAAAAATTAAGTCTGTACTTTCTATGATTATTAAAACCATAAAAAGTGGAGTTGCATTGCGGACTCCATTTTCCACAATAAAGAATTTCTCATTGTGAAAATGGTCCGTCATTCTCAAGTATTTTTTGCAAAATTTATACATGAAATCTTTTTCGGGATCCACCTCATCATTTTCTGAAATAAGCATTTTGATCCCAGTATAAACGAGAAATGCTCCAAAAAAATACATGAGGAAATGAAACTTTTCAAGGAGGGCAACTCCCCCCAAGATGAATAATATTCTCATCACGAGGGCTCCGAGGATCCCCCAAAAGAGGACGCGGTGCTGATACTTTGGGTCAACTTTAAAATAGGAAAAAATCACCGTCATGACAAAAATATTATCAACGCTCAAAGTCTTCTCGAGAATATATCCCGTAAAAAATTCCATGGCTTCCATGTGGCCTATCCACTGATAAATGCCTAGGCCAAATATTCCAGCGAAAATTATCCATACCATGGTCCAAACTAAAGATTCTTTGACTCCAACCACATGGTCTTTTTTATGAAAAACACCTAAATCGAGTAGCAGCATAACAAACACAAAAACGTGAAAGCCAATCCACCAATTCATACTTACCGACATTATACTCTCCTCAATTTTTGGCTTTTCTAAAATATAAAATAAAAAGTAAAATAAAATGTAATGATAATAGTGGATGGCAACATTCTCAAGTTTATTCTATGATGATTTCATGCAGATCAATCATTTCCCATCCGCAGAAAATTTTCAAAAAATATTTGACGAAATATTTGCTCAGGGCTTTATCCTACTTCCCAACTTCTTAAGCTCCTTTCAAGTTGAAGACATTCTCAAGTATGCCCATAAATGCCCCCTTAAACCGGCAGGGGTTGGAAAAAATATTCACATGAAAAACTCCCCAGCGGCCAACGTTCATCCTTCAATTCGGTCCGATGAAATCTATTGGCTCAATCTTGATAGTGACATTTTGCATTTTCCAAAGTCTCTCAATGATTATTTAGCATTCATAGAGGCACTTCAGCGGGCACTGAATCAAGAATGTTTTTCTGGTGCAAAATTTTTTGAATGCCATTTTGCCAAATATGCCGAAGGTAGTGCGTACGCAAAACATCTCGATCAACATCGCGGGAGCAATGAACGCATACTGACAATTATTTTATACCTCAATCAATTCTCTCCTCTTCGCGAAGAATGTATCCAAAACGGTGGCGGCGAAATTCAAATTTACTGTCGAGAACAACCCCAAGAAATTTTCACAAAAATCCCTCCACTCTCCGGTTCACTTTTAATGTTTTTCAGTGGAGAAATTTATCATGAAGTCTTGCCCACAAATTTTGAACGATGGTCTTTAACCGGATGGCTAAGGCAATCTTGAAATGTTTAAAATAAAAATTCTATACTTCAGAATGAAATTAATAGAAAATATGGAAAAGACACAAGCATACTCTCTACAGTAAGGAATAAATTTGAAGTATAAAATATTCGCAAAGATCATTTATCTCTTCTTAAAAATTCTCAACTCCACATGGCGATACCATTTTATTGATGCCACCAATAAGGAAAAAGCTAAAAAACTCAGTGCTCACGGCTCTTATGTTTTTGCAACTTGGCATCAAAACCTTGCTGCCGGAATCATGGCCCATAGCCAAAGAGATGATCAATTCACCATGATCATTTCTAGTTCCAAAGATGGGGACTTAGTGGCATTTACCTGCGAAAATTTTGGCCATGCTCCAGCCCGAGGGTCTTCCACAAGGGGAGGGCGTGAAGCATTGATTGAAATGGTCAAAAAATTAAAGTTAGGTATTCCTGGAGCATTAACTGTGGATGGACCCAAAGGACCAAAGTTTAAGGTGAAGTTTGGAATTATAGAAATTTGTAAGATGGCAGAGTGTCCGATTGTTCCGTACATTGCACTTCCATCGAGGTACTATACCTTTCAAAAAAGTTGGGATCAATTTCGTTTCCCTCTCCCCTTCACTCGAATTTATGTGGTGATTGGCGATCCAATCATGGTTCCAAACAACCTCACTCCCGAAAAATTTCCTGAATTTTCAGAAATCATTGCCCATAAAATTCACGAAACTGAACAGAGAGCTTTAAGTGTGATCAATGCTAATCGGCGAAAATGATTCTTGAAATTGGTCTTTGTACTTGAGATAGTTTTTGAAATTCTCGTGATGATTTTCACATTCCTCTTCGGAAAACGTTTTTACAATTTTATAAGGGTTCCCCATGACTAAACTTCGAGCTGGAATAACTTTCCCAGGAGGAATTAAAGTCCCTGCGGCAATCACTGAGTTTTCTCCAATAACGGCTCCATCCAAAATAATGGCTCCAATCCCCACGAGAACATAGTCTTCTAAAGTTGCCCCGTGAAGATTGACATTGTGAGCAATTGTCACATTGTTCCCAATGATCAAGGGATTGTCTTTGGTCACATGAAGCATGGAAAGATCTTGGATATTGGAATTTTCACCAACAAGAATGGAGTTCACATCTCCACGAAGGACAGAACCAAACCAAACAGACGAGTTTGCCATGAGGCGCACATCGCCAATCACTGATGCATTGGGAGCAATATAGACGCCCTCATAAATTGTCGGAGACTTTGTTTTAAAACGAAAAAGATTCGTCATGTGAGTCGTCTAAGGCTTGGCAGGAGCTTCTATTTTCCATGGAAGCTTAGAAACATAAAGAGCGACATTCTTCATATCTTCAGGGGAAAGCGCCTTCACGATCGGAACCATGAGTTCATTAATTCTATCCCCATTTTTCATATCAATTAACTGCTTTTCAATATACCAATCAAATTGCCCAGCGATGCGCGGTGCCTTTTGAGATGTTTTCCCTTCTCCATTTTTTCCATGGCAGGCAATGCATTTTCCATAGATCTTATTTCCACTCACCAATTCTGGAGTATTCAAGTCAATAACTATCTCGACTTCTTTCACCTCTGTCTCGACCTCTGTCGATTCAGGTTTAGGGGCTGATAATTCTTGAACGAGAATTTGGTTATTATGAAATTCCTTTTGAGTTTTTTCCAGTTGAAATTTTTCTCTGGAAACAGGGAGTGATTTATAATTATGAAATGTTAAAACCAAGATAAAACCAGTGAGAATGGATAAAAATACAATTAATCGAGTCATGGAATTTCCTCAAATCAGCTATTAAAAAGTATGTTTTTTTCATTTTAATAGGGATTGAATTATTTGTCATATGTTTATCGCGATATTCGTTGAAATAGATCTTCAAGTCCATTGACCACAATCACTAAGTCCCGATGTTCTTTTGATAAAAATCCATTTTGGCAAATGGAATCAAAATGCTTTATTAAATGATCGTAAAAGCCATAACTATTCACCAAAAAAATAGGTTTCTGATGATACTTTAACTGTGCCCAGGTGAGAATTTCACACAGCTCATCCAAAGTCCCCATCCCACCGGGAAGGGCTACAAAATAATCCGACCAATCATACATCCATTTTTTTCGCTGATGCATGTCTGTCACCACCTTGAGTTCTGTCAAACCTTGATGGGCAACTTCATAATCCACGAGAGACTGAGGAATCACTCCATAAACAGGAACCTTTGCCTTAAGTGCATAGTCGGCCATAGTCCCCATAAGACCGATGGATGCACCACCATAAACCATCCCCATTTCATTCTTTGCCAATAAACTCGCCAAGGATTGGCCCAAGTCATCATAGAGTTTTTGAAAATCAGCATTGATGGCTGATTTCGCTCCACAAAAGACGCAAAGATTTTTCCCTGAAAGAGTCGCATCATTCCTTTTCATTAATTGTTTACTCCGTAATTTTTTTCAATTTGCTGAATTTGTTTTAAAAACTTTTTGATGGCATCTTCATGGAGAAGCTCATCCAATGTCTCTGTTTTTTTTAAAAAGAAAAAATACTCTTGGTTCCCATCTTTTCCAACAATTTTTGAGGGGAGAAACTCTAAAAACAAAAGTCGATGGTGAAAAAATATATTGGGATATTTTTCTAAAGACTCCAAAATCGCCGTGGAGTTTTTGACAATGCCATTCTTGGACAAATTCCCCTTCCCCACCTCAAATTGGGGCTTAAAAAGTAGGATGAAATGCCCCTCATTTTTGCAAAGTTTACAAAGACCATGCAAAACTTTGTCTAAAGAAATGAAGGATAAATCTGCAATGACAAAATCCACTCCGCCAAATTTTTTCCAAACATCAGAGTTCTGAAGTTCCTCGTTCGGGCCATCTTTAATATTTAGGCCTTCAAAGGATATTAAATTGTGAACATTTTTTAACGAAGGGTGAAGTTGACCATGGCCAACATCTATGGCGAAAATCATTTGGGGAACCCCACGTTCACCTTTGAGTAAATAATCGGAAAATCCTCCGGTGGATGCACCGACGTCGGCGACAATTTTATCTTGAAAATCGCAGGCCAAAATGTCGAGGATGGATTTTAGTTTGAGGGCTCCTCGAGACACATACAGTGAAAAATCAAATCCATCTTCATCGATTGAATGGATGATAAATTGTGGGATTTGATTTTTTGGAAATACCATAGACGATTTTGTCAGCAAAAATTCTTCGTTTCCCATTTTATAATAAATTTTTTTCGCTTGGATTAGATCTTTGGCATGTGTTCGCGATTTTACGAGATTCAGTTTTAAGAGTAAGACATCTGCCCGAACGGATCCTTCATTTTTATCCATATAAATATATCAAACGGAGTGTGGGGAAAGGATTAACTCCACCTCTTCTCCAGAATTATTTTGATAGTGAATTTTCTTTTCCGTTCGCAAATAAATATCCAAGGGGGGTTCATTGAGAGTTTTCACAATTTTCCCCTCTGGGTTAAAAATATTCCCTTTAATTCTCACAAACCCAGATGGACCATACTCTTTCACACTCCGCACGTAGAGCCCTTGAAGCTCAATACGATACCCTCCCTTCATCTTAAGGCTAATGACTTCTCGTTCATCAACTTGAATGATGGCATGCTTTTCGTTGGAAAGTGAAAATCCTTTCCCAATAACTTTTTTATAAATAATCCCCACGTGCATTGCAATTCGTGCTTTACTATGATGTGAATAAGTCATCATGAGTGAGAAGCAGATTAAAAATCTGAACACGTTCATTTTTCCCAAAAAGGAGAAACTCTTTACCATAAATTGCCTCTATAGACCCGATGAACTGGTCCTTTTAAATAAATGCCATGAAAGAAATTTTCACCAACGATTCCTTCATGTGAAAAAGAAAAAGAATGAGAATGAAAATGAAATTCTATTTTTAACTCTCCACCAGGAACGACCAAAGCCAACTCGCCAACCCAACTATCATGAATTTTTTTTGGTTTCAAAATTTCAAGACCTTTTTGTTTGATTATGGCCAGTGCTGTGGCAACTGCCCCCGTACCGCAGGCCAAGGTTTCATCCTCCACCCCTCTCTCAAAAGTTCTCAAATAATACTTTTTTTCTCGAGTGTTGAATTGATAAAAATTTGCATTGGTTCCTCCGGAACTTTGAAACCGTTCATGATGCCGAACGGCACTCCCAATGGTTTTTACAGCTAAATCTTTTAAAGGGAGTACGTTCTCTTCCAATTCAAAAACCATGTGAGGGACACCGGTATTGACGTAGAGTTGGGGGGTGAGTTTGGGAGCGGAGGTCAATTCTTGAATCTCTAAAAATTGAAAGCGGTTCCAGTCATAGAGCTCCGTCATTTTTAAAGATACATTCATCGAAGAAATTTGATAATTTTTAGAAATTTCTACAAAGCCAGAATAAAAACCTTTTTGAGTTTGAAAATGCACTTCGAAGGGTGAATGAGTTAATGATAAAAATTCTTTGGGGTCTAAACATTCGTAAATGAAGTAACACAAAATTGCACGTGCACCGTTTCCACACATGGACACTTCTTTCCCATCGCTATTGAGGTAACGCATTTTGAATTGAGGTGGTGATGTTACAGGAAGAGAAGGATCAACACTTGGCTTTTCAACGAGCAAAACGCCATCAGCTCCAATTTTAAATTTTCGATGGCAAAGCATTTCCCATTCACTTTCAGTGACATGGTCATATGATTGGTCTCTGTTATCACAAAGGATAAAATCATTGCCGGAGACTACATATTTTGAAAAAGTTGTATTCATTGTCAAAAGAAAGTGTAGCGTGATTCTTCAAACATTGGCCAGATGTGATGAAGGAATGTTCATCAGAGAAAATTCGTTATTCATCACCTTTATGCCTTTAACGAATATTTCAGCTTTAAAACGAAAAACATGATCAACTTGATCAATCAATTTCACGTGTACTTCACATAAATCATTTGGCCTTACAAAATTTCGAAATTTTGCGCCGTGCACTGCCCTTAATACTCCCAGGGCATGTCCAGTATGCGTACTTGAATCGTAGTCTACAACCGGGGAATGATATTCCGAAATCAAAAGTCCTGCCGCCTGAGTGGTCATTTCTTGAAGAATTGCCCCTGGAATAATTGGGCTGTTTGGAAAGTGCCCTAATATAATTTGATGACTATCCTCAATGGATTTCTGAGTCACTATGAAATCGGCGCCGTGGTCGATAACTTTATCAACCATGAGGTAAGGGGGTCTTTGATGAAGTCGTTTTAAAATATCAATTGATGAAGTCGAAGTCATCGGCACTGTCCCCTATCTAAATTTTTGAATCCTTTTAATTGACTTTCTCATGAGATGCATAAGATCGCCATTAGACATCGATGCACAAGGAAAAAAACTGACCGGACATTAAGAAATTTTTCGATATTTAAACTGAAAGAAGAAATGAATGAGGAGAAATACAAAAAACAGAACAGAAATTAAAAATAAATCGCGATCGGGAAACATAAAAGAGATCAGTGCAATAAGCCCACCAAATAAACCATTGGCAAAATGGTAGGGTATTGAAATTCCCGTACCCCGAATTGTCACGGGGAAAAGTTGGGCTAAAACCACCCCTGAAATTCCGTAGAGCAGCAAAGAAATCATAAAAACTAAAATCAATATGATGGAAATTCCCCACAATGAAAAAATGGGAGTCGTATTGAGGTAAATTAAAATCCCAAAAAAGAAAAATAAACTCAATCCACTGATTATTTGAAAAACTCTTTTGGCGCCAAACCGATCAGCGAGAAGGCCTGAGACAATAGGTAATGGCCATAAAAAAACAAGTATCAACATCGATAGAAATTCAATCTTAATTCCCGATAATAATTTGAGGCTTACAAAATAATTGGGCATGTAAAAATGTGCCAAATAATAAATGAATCCCTGCGGAATTGAGACAACGAGAAGGGAGTAAATTAACTTTTCAAAATATTCACGATTGTAAAAAAGCTCTTTAAGGGGGGACCTAAGCAATTCATTGCGCGCTTTCAATAACTCGAACTCTCGATTTTCTTGAAGAGATTTACGAATATGAATGGAAAGAAAGACTAATACCAAACCAAAGGCGACTGGAAGCCTCCAGTAAATGGTTTGACTCAATGTTTCCCCGATAGAAATTTTTAAGCAGTACATGGCAATGAGCGCCAGTAAGAATCCAAAAGGGGCAGTCAATTGGACAATACTTGTAAATAAACCAACTTTCTTCTGATCAATCGTCTCATAGATGTAGGCTAAGGCTGAACCATACTCCAAGGAGAGAGCAACTCCTTGGATCACTCGAAGGATCGCTAATATTAAAAAAGTAAACTCAAAACTCAGCAAGTGAAATGGGGTTATAAGAAAAATAAAACTGGAGAACGCAATGAAGTTTAAGGATTTGGTAAAATGAATTTTTCGGCCCTCTGTATCAATTTTAGGGCTTAGAAAAATCGCAGAAATTGGGCGAATAAAAAAACCGATAAAGATCAGCCCTGCAGAAATAAAATTGAGCTGCTGATGATCAAAACTTGAGTTCCCCTTAAGTATGATAGGAAACATCAATGAC
>JACCDX011106897.1_pt1 | contig 10221 bp, 8 predicted proteins | sample 7449681 | NCBI WGS metagenome assembly JACCDX01 (sample SAMN15323450, study PRJNA562643) | freshwater metagenome | isolation source: river surface water | place: USA:Blue River Watershed | collected 2017-08-18
GCTGTGGGTGCCCTCCCACGGCCGCGCCTAGCTCGCGCCCTGGGACATGGGGTCAACCTTCCCCGAGGCGGGTCGGGACGACGCGTTCTGGGAGCGCCCCGCGGGCAACCTCGCGGAGCTCTGCTTCGCCGACGCGGACTGCGCGGCCGACCAGGAGCGTCGTCGGGACGTGCTCCCCGCGGCCATCGAGGCGGCTGGGCTTCCCGACGCCCTCGTCGCGGTGCGGGAGCGCATTCGAGCCGCTGCCGAGCAGGATCCTCTCTCGGCGTCTGTGACGCGTCGCGCGTGAGGACCGCGCAGGACGCGCTCCTGGCGTGGTTCGGTCGGTGAGCGCGCGAAGGACGCGCTCGCGGCCGCTTCGCCCTCGCGCTACGGGCCGCGAATGACGTCCCCGCGACCCGCCCGACCCGCCGCCGCTGACTACCCGCAGGTGGAGGTAGCCTCCCGCATCGAGCTTCGCGCCTGGCTCGCCGAGGCGCACGCCGCCTCGCGCGGCACCTGGGTCGTGACGTGGAAGAAGCACGTCGCGGACAAGCACGTCGACGCGGCTGCCGTCGCCGAGGAGGCCCTCTGTGTCGGCTGGATCGACAGCCTGCCGCGGGCCCTCGACGGCGACCGCACGATGCTGCTCGTCACGCCGCGCAGGCCGAAGAGCGCGTGGTCGGCGGTGAACAAGCAGCGTGTGTCGCGCCTCGTCGCGGAAGGTGCCATGACCGCCGCGGGCCTCGCCGTGGTCGAGGCGGCGAAGCGATCCGGGACCTGGGAGGCCCTCGACGCCGTCGAGGCCCTCACCCTGCCTGACGACCTCCTCGCGCGGTTCGAGGCGGCGACGCCGGCGGCGCGCACGAACTTCGACGCGTTCCCGCGGTCGGCGAAGCGCGGCATCCTCGAGTGGATCCAGAACGCGAAGAAGCCCGAGACCCGCGCGAAGCGCGTCGAGGAGACCGTGACACAGGCCGAAGTGAACGTCCGCGCGAACCAGTGGCGGGGGTAGGTGGTCGACCGCTCGTCACGCCTGCTCACGGTTCACGCGTTCCAACCCAGCACGTTCTTCATCGTGCCAGGGCCCGACGCGCGTGCCATGGCTCCACGTCGCAGCTCAGCGTCCCTCACCCAGGCGCTTCAAGCGACGCGCGACCTCGGGGTCGTGGCTCGGGAACACCCGAGTCTCCGCCACCTGGGCCCGAAACCAGCGCTGTCGTTCGCGAACGTCGTGCACGTCGGTGTGGATGCCCGCCGTCGGCGCGTCCGGATCGAGGGCCTCCGCCGTGAACGAGGTGTCCCCGATCATCCAGACATCCCCACCGTCCACCCCCAGCCGCACCGACAACGACCCAGGGGTGTGCCCGGGCGTCGTCACGACCTCAACGCGCCGGTCGCTCGTCAGGAACAGCGAGGTGCCCGCGCCACCGGCGCGTGGCGCCCCCTCGGCGTCCGCGTACCGAAGCCGCGTCGTCACATCGCGCCACAACGGGTGCATGGCGCCGATCGTCTGCGCCGCGGCCTCCTCCGCCGTGCTCGTCCAGACGTCAGCCCCTGGGAGGTCGGGGACCGAGCCGGTGTGGTCGACGTGCTGGTGCGTCAGCACGATGCCCCGGATCCGGTCGGGTTCCACGCCGAGGGCGCGCAGTCGTCCGGGCAGCGTCTCGTCGTCGCGCACGTCGAGACGAATGAAGCTCTGCACCAGGCGTTCGCTGACCGGGTCGAACGACCACGCCTTCGGGTCCCGGTACCGCGGGCTCGCGCCGGCGTCGATCAGCCAACGTCCCTCGGGGTGCTCGACGAGGTACGACCACACGGGCATCGGGGCCGCCCAGTCCCAGTCGAGGAGGATCGCCGCGAAGCGAAGCCCGTACGGCGTGGACTCGGGGAGCGCGCCGCCATGATGGCAGCGCTTCACGGTGACTGTTCCCGTGGGAACCGCGGTGATGCGCCCCGGCGCACCGCCGAAGCGGACGTCGACCGACGCGACGTCGTACCGTGAGGATGCGACGGGAGGCGCCTTCCGCGCGAGGACCGCGACCACCGGAACGAGCAGCAGCGCTGCGAGGAACGCGAAACTTCGTCGACGCAGCGTGGTCATGGACGTTCCTCGCCGGGGGATGAGCGATGCGCGTATGCCGCCGCGGCGGCCGTCGTCGCGCCCTCTGGCGGTTCGCAGTGCGAACCCTGTCGCACGGCCCACATCGCGCACGCTCTCCGGAGGCCTACGCCCGACCGACACCGCGTCGCTGAACCCTCCTACCCGGCGACCCCCGTCGCCTGGCCGGACACCCTGGAGTGCCTCAACGGTCAAACGCCGGGCATGGCGAAGGAGGTGCTCGTGGGCGCCACCCGCACCGTCGTGGTGGCCGGAGGGGACGACCCCATCCCGGACGAGGCGTGGCAGGACTTTTCGCCCGGCCTCGGCAACGTGAAGAACCAGAACCGGAACCTGCTGTTCGAGGACTCCTGCTTCTGGCGATCGCCCGCAGCCCCGGCCTCCTGCCAGGGGGACGCCTGCAGGAGCCAGGTCGAGATCAAGGGGTACACGTGGGTCGAGCTCGCCGAGGTGCTGGCGATGGACTGCATTCCGAAGGGCACGGCGAACTGCGGGGCGAAGGGCGTCCCCGAGGGCGCGCTGACGGTCACCGTGACCCGGAAGTGCCATGAGCTTGTCTTTGAAGGGGACGCCTGGATCCTGAGCGGGCCGTCGGGCGAGCGCGCGATCATGCACGCCATCGAGGCCGCAGCGCCAACCGGCGACGTGTCCCTGCCCGACGGTTGGACCCTTGAGCGGACGACGCTCACGGAGCCGCTCGTGGTGCACCCCTTCGGCGCGGAGGGGGACGCTGCAGGTCAGCTCTGGCGCCCCGGGGACGTCACGCGCGCCCGCAGCCACGCACGCAGCCCCACGAGGACGCCGCCGGCGACGGGCACACCCCACGCGGGAACGTCCTCCCGGGGCGGAACCGCGAGGCTCACGCCGGCAAGGATCATCATCGTGACCACGCCGAGCGCCACGGGCCTCCATGGCGAGGGGCGCCCTGAAGGCGACGCCGCGGTGGCAGGTGGCGAGGCGCTCGGGTCGTCCATGCCGACGGCTCGTAGCGCGTGGACCTCCCCCGCGCTCGAGGCCGCCTCTACGGGCGCTCGCGCGCGCGCTGGGGTGTGGGCTCCGCGCTCGCCAGCTTGACGCCGTCGGCGCGCAGCGTCGTGCCGTCATGGTGGAGCACGGCCTCCCGCCCGTCGACCCGCGTGTGGAGGCTCACGGGGCGGCCCCAGGCCCGCGCGAGGTTGGCGAGCACCTCGCTGGCGTGATCGAGCTGTAGGTCGACGCCCTCGTGGTGGTGGTGGAGCGCGAGCTCGCCACGTCCACCGGCGTCCGCATCGGTCACCTCGACGAGCGGCTGCCCGAGGTTCGTGAGCTCGCCGAGAAGTTTCTCCCGCAGGTCCTCGACCTCCCTGCCCTCCACGACCTTGGCCCCGGTCCGCCGATCGACCGTCCAGGCGTAGAGCCCTGCCTCCTCGCAGGCCTCGGCGGTGAGGAAGCTGTCGAGGAAGGTCAGGTCGTTGTGGGTGCGCCGCACCTCGAACGCTCGGCGAAGGCCGTGGCGACGCACGATGTCGCGGAACACGGCGAGACCCAGACGGTAGGGGTTGACGCGCTGCGACGACGGCGCGACCGCACCCGCGTGGTGATCGGCGTAGTCCACTACCTCCGCATCCTCGAGCAGGGGGCCCGCGCCCGCGAGGCCGGTCATCAGGCGGGTGTGCCAGAAGCTGGCCCACCCCTCGTTCATGATCTTGGTGCGGGCCTGGGGCAGGTAGTAGTGGGCCTCCTCGTGCACGATCGCGAGCAACTCCGCCTGCCACGGCAACAACCTTCCGTGCGCGATGACGAAGCCGAGCACGTCGCGCTCAGGCGTCGCCGGGAAGCGCCTCGGCGCCGTGCGTCGCGCCTCCGTCCTCGACTGCGCCTCGGCGATCGCCTCCGGCGGGTTGATCCAGCCCTCCATGTAGCCCTGCGCCGGAAAGCGACCGTCCGAATCCAGCTCTCGTGGACGCACCGCGCCCTGCGGCCGGTAAGCGCCGTGGAGGTTGACCAGATTGTCCAACGAGAGCGCGAGGTCCAGCCAACGCTCCACCTCGAGCGCACCCTGTTGATCGACGATCCGCCTCACCTTCGTGGCGTGGTCCGCCATGCGGTCGAGCATCCTGCGGTTCGTCCCGGCGTACCAGGCGTTGTTCTTGAAGAAGTCGGCATGCGCGTAGACGTGCGCCATGACAAGCTTCTGGTCGACGGGAGCGTTGCTCTCCAGCAGGTACGCCCACGCGGGATCCGTATTCAGGACGAGCTCGTACACCTTGTGGAGCCCGTGCTCATGGCCCTTCTGCATGCGCAGGAACTCCATCCCCCAGCGCCAGTGCGGATAGCGAACCGGGAAGCCGCCCTGGGCGGCGAGCATGTTCATCTCGTCGTGGTCGCAGAGCTCAAAGGCCACGTCGAAGAAATCGAGCCCCGCCGCGCGCGCGTTGGCCTCGATGCGCGCGCGGGCGGACTCCAGGTCCGCGGGCAGCCCCATCCGTCGGGCGGGCCGCATCAGCGCCCCTTCCCGAGGAAGTCCCGGATGGCGCCGACGACCGCGTCGCGATCGGGCATCCTGGAGAGGACGACGCGCTCGTCGGTGCCGACGTCCTGGCGCAGGTCGTTGAAGAACTGACCGCTCCCGTACTCGCTCTCCACCTGTCCGTAGCAGAACAGGTTCACCGCGGGCAAAAGGCGCCCTCGGAGCAGATCGAGGCAGCTGCGCGTGTCGGCCGCCGACCAGTTGTCCCCGTCGCTGAACTGGAACAGGTAGAGGTTCCAGTGATCGGGCGGGTAGTGCTGCGCGATGAGCCGCTCCACAAGCTGGTAGGCGCTCGAGATCAGCGTTCCGCCGCTCTCGCGGGTGCGGAAGAAGGTCTCCCGATCGACCTCCCGCGCGCTCGCGTCGTGGATGACGTAGCGCGTCTCGAGGTGGCGGTAGTTGGCGCGCAGCCACGTGTCGATCCAGAACGCGGCGAGCCGCACGATCTCCTTCTGGTCGCGCCCCATGCTTCCGCTCACGTCCATGACGTAGAGGATCGCCGCCGCGGACTGGGGCTCCTCGCGCACCTGCCACGTCCGGTAGCGAAAGTCCTCGTTCTGCGGTGAGAACCTCGGCGCGACGGGATCCCAGGTCCCCGAGGCGAGCTGGCGCCGGAGCGCCTCCCGAAAGGTCCGACGCGTGTGACGGAGGCTCCGCGGACCGGTGCGCGCGATGCCCGTGTACTTCTCTCGCAACGTCGACATGTGCTTCTGCCCGCGCGGCGCGATGCGCGGCAGCTGCAGCTCCTCCCCGAGCAGGTCCGCGAGCTCCTCCACGGGCATGTCGGCCTCGAGGATGTGCTCCGCGGGAGAATCGCCGGCGGGTCCTTCGCTGCCGGCGGCGCGATCCAGGGGCTCGCCGGGTGCACCCTCTCCCTGGCCGAGGCCTCCTCCGGTGTTCGCGCCGTGATGCAGCCGCGGGATGGCGATCTCGGGGAGAGGCACGGAGACGACGCGTTCGCCCTGTCGCGCGAGGATCTCACCGCTTCGGATGTAGCGCCGCAGGTCCTTGCGCACGCGTCCCTTCACTATCTGGCGGAAACGCTCGACATCGAGCTCCACGGGCAGCATTCAGACGCCTTCCTTGGCGTCGCCACGCGCGAACACGCTCGCCACATAGTGCAGGACATCGTTGGCGCTGTGGGCGTCGTAGCCGTAGTTCGCGATCAGCCGCTGACGGACGACGTCGATCCGGGCCTGGGTGTCCGGGTCCATGACATTGCTGACCAGACTGGTCAACTTGATGGTGTCCTTCTGGTCCTCGAACACCTTGAGCTCCAGCGCACGGGAGAGCCGCTCGTTCATGCGGTAGTCGAAGGCACGTCCCTCGAGCGCCAGGGCGCCGATGTAGTTCATCAACTCGCGCCGGAAGTCCTCCTTGCGGCTCGCGGAGATGTCGACCTTCTCCTCGATGCTCCGCATGAGGCGCTCGTCGGGGTCCTCGTCCTGGCCGGTGAAGCGGTTCCGCACGCGCTCCCGCTGCGTGAAGGCCTTCACGTGATCGATGTAGTTCGCGCACAGCCGCCGGATGGCGCCCTCGTCCGCCGCGATGGCCTTCTGGACCTCGTTCTTGACGATCTCCTCGTACTCGCGCTTCACGACGGCGATGAGCTCGCGGTACCGCTTGCGCTTCTCCTCGTCGACCAGGAGCGCATGGTTCCTCAGCCCGCTCTCGAGCTCGTTGAGCACCATGAACGCGTTGAGGCTCGGCGCGTCCGGGTCCCGCACCAGGGCGTTGCCGATCTTGTCCTGCACGTAGCGCGGCGAGATCCCGTCCATGCCCTCCCGGGTGGCCGACTTGCGCAGCTCCTTCACGCTGTCCTCGGTCGTGTTGGGGAGCGTGCGTCCATCGTAGAGCTTGAGCTTCTGCACGAGCGTGAGGTTGGCCTTCCGGGGTTCCTCCAGCCGCGTGAGCACGGCCCACATGGCGGCCATCTCGAGGGTGTGCGGCGCGATGGGCTTGCCCGCGCGCGCAGGCGTGAAGTCGCGCGCGTAGACCCGCGTCTCGGCGCTCCACTTCGTGATGTAGGGGATGTCGATCTTGATGGTGCGATCGCGCAGCGCCTCCATGAAGGCGTTGTCCTGCAGCTTTCGGTACTCCGGCTCGTTCGTGTGCCCGATGATCACCTCGTCCACGTGCGTCTGGGCGAACTTCTTGGGCTTGATCACGTGCTCCTGGCTGGCGCCGAGGAGGTCGTAGAGGAAGGCGACGTCGAGCTTCAGCATCTCGACGAACTCGACGATGCCGCGGTTGGCGACGCAGAACTCGCCGTCGAAGTTGAAGGCGCGCGGGTCGCTGTCGCTGCCCAGCTCCGCGATGCGGCGGTAGTTGATGTCACCGGTGAGCTCGGTGCTGTCCTGGTTCTTCTCGTCCTTGGGCTGAAACGTGCCGATGCCGACACGGTCCTTCTCGGAGAGGAGCAGCCTCCGCACACGGATGCGCCCGATCACCTTCATCCAGTCTCCGCCGCATTCCTCCATGGCCTGCTTGTAGAGGAAGCGGCTGACCGGATCGAGGTCGCCCTCGACGCGGATCGGCCAGCGCGCGCGGCCTGCGACCTGCTGGTTCAGCGCGTCGAGCACCTGGGAGCGGAGGTCGATGGGGATGAGCTTGAGCGGATCCTCGTGGAGCGGGCTGTCGACGACGGAGCCGTCCGGAAGTTGCCACTGGAAGGTGTAGAGGGCGCCCTCGGGCGTGCGGCTGTACGCCTCGAGCGCCTTCTTGAAGAGCCGCACGATGCTGGACTTCGCGCTGCCCACGGGCCCGTGGAGCAAGAGCACGCGGCGCTCGGGGCCGAGCCCCATCGCCGCGGCCTTCAGGACGTTGACGAGCTTCATCAGGTGGACGTCGATGCCGAAGATGGCGTCCTTGCCGTTGTCGTAGGGGTCGTCGAAGAAGCGGTAGCGGACGATGGGCTTCTTGTGCTCCGTCCAGCGATCGACCCCGTGGGCGACGACGCAGTCGTGCAGGCGCTGCCACGCGTTGCGCGTCACGTCGGGCTGGTCGCGGACGATGTCGAGGTACTCGGCGAAGGTCCCCTCCCAGTGCTGCTCGCGGAAGCGGTCGAGATCCTGGAGGGCGGCGATGATCCCGAGGAGTCCGGGGGGGCGTTCGAGGGTGGCGGCGCGCGACATTCGGTCTCCAGGTGGATCGTGTGCAGCGGGACGTAGGCACGCCTCGCGCGCATGACCGAAGAAAACATCGCTCGAACGTCGCCAAGGCACCGATCACCAGACGGAGCGCCTTGCGCCTCCCTGACGCGTGGCGAGGTTGCAGGAGGGAGGTGGGGATGCTCGTCAGCGTGGGGCTATGGCTCGCGTGTACGATGTCGGGGCAGGACGAGGACGCCACGGGCGCGGAGGCGCCGCGGGAGCCACGCTGGCGAGGAGACCCGAAGGAGGTCGCCTGGGCGTGGGAGGCCTCCACGGGCACCGTCGCCGTGTGCCCGGACGGCACGGGCGACGCGCGGACCCTCGCGGAGGGCTTGGCCACGGTGCCGGAAGGTGGCGTGCTTCGCCTGTGTGGCGCGCGTTTCACCGAGCCCCTCGTGGTGGAGGGGAGCGCGCGGGTGGTGGGCGCGCCGGGGACGGTGATCGACGCGCTCGGCGCGGGCTCGGCCGTCGCCGTGAAGCCGGGCGGCGTGCTCTCGCTCCACGGTGTCGTCGTCACCGGTGGCCGCGCTGACCTGGGCGGGGGCGTCACCTGCGAGGACGGGACCCTGACGCTCGACAGCGTCGTCATCGCCGGCAACCACGCCGCATCCGGCGGTGGTGTCGCCCTGACGCGGTGCCGTTTTGCGGTCCGCGGGAGTCGCTTCGAACAGAACGTCGCCGAGGGGGCCGGCGATGGCGGCGGCTTCCTGGCGCGGGGCTCCGAAGGCGTCGTCGAGGACAGCGAGTTCGTGGCGAACCTGGCGCACCGCGGCGGTGGTCTCGCCGTCGACGGCGGCGGCGTGACCCTGCGGCGCGTGGACGTTCGGGCGAACGCCGCGAGCAGGTTCGGCGGCGGAGCCTGGCTTCAGGGGGACGTGGACGTGCTCGCCACGCGCTTCCTCGACAACGACGCGACCTGGTCCGGCGGCGGCCTGTACCTCGAGGGTGGCACCGGCACGGTGTCGGGCTCCACCTTCCAGGGCAACGGCACGCTCGAGGACGGCGCGGGGGCGATGCTCTGGTCCGGCAGCGCCACCTTCGTGGACAACCGCTTCCTCGACAACGTCGCCGAGGACGACGCGGGTGGCCTGCGCCTCTTCGAGAGCCGCGCGCAGGTCGAGGGCAACGTCTTCGATGGCAACGTGGCGCTTCGGGGCGACGGAGGCGCCATCAAGGTGAGCCACGCCGCGTCGGCCCTGACCGGCAACACCTATCTCGACAACACGGCGGGCGGCTCGGGCGGCGCGGTCGAGGTCGATGACGACAGCAGCACGCTCGACGGCGAGCGCATCGTTGGCAACCGGGCCGGCGGAAGCGGAGGCGGTGTCCATGTGCACGTGCCCAACTGGGATGTGCTTCTGCGACGCAGCTGGTTGGCGGGAAACGAGGCGGACGGCTGCGGGGGCGGATTCGGAGCGGGGCCGACCCCCTTCACGGTCAGTTTGGAGGGGGTGCGTCTCGAGGGTAACCATGCCTCGCGCGGCGGCGGAGCGTGCTGGGCGGGTACGGGCACCCGCGCCGGGGCGACGCCCGCCACCCATGTCGGGGTCGTGGAGGGCGCGTTGATCGTGCAGAACCGTGCCGACGAGGGCGGCGGCGTGTACGTCGGAGGCGGCTCGGTGCTCGCGACGCACGCCACCTGGATCGCCAACACGGCCGAGGTTGGCGCCGTGGCGTCCCTCCGGACGGGCGCCCTGCTCGTTTCGGAGGCCATCGTCGTCGGCCATCGCGCTTCCCCCTGGGCGAGCACGACGAGCGGGACCGTGCAGGTGGACCGCTCGCTCGGGTGGGAGAACGACGCCAGCGCGGACGACCCGCTCGCCCAGACCGGCAACATGGTCGCAGCGCCCGGATTTGTCGCCTCGGAGGTCGGTGACTACGCGCTGCTGGGCGACAGCATCGCGCGGGACGCCGGGGCGCCCGCCTGCCTGGATCGCGACGGCTCCCGCTGTGACCTCGGGTGGACGGGAGGAGCCTGGGGAGGCCTGCCCTGGTGAGCCGGCCGCTCCAACGGGGAGGCGCATCGTGGCCGCCAAGGGGACCGCCACCGCGGTCGGGGTTCTCACGTGACAGACGAGAGGCTCACGCGTTGGATCGCCGCTCCTCCAACGTCGGACATTCCACGCGTCAGGGGCAGCCAGCCCGCTGCGCTCATGCAGACGGCACCGCGGCCATCCCACACCCGCGGCGCGCGGCCGTACCCAACGTCGCGTGCTCACTCCCCCACATCGTCCACGTCGACGCCGAAGTCGTCGCGCAACATGTCGCGCAGCGAAGCGTCCATCTCCGACGCCGTCGCGGCCAACTCCTCGTGGTGCGACCCACCCAGCCAAGGCCACGCCTGCGCGAGCCGCCGAACGTCGCGCCGGGACAGAGACGCGACCTGCGGAGCGTCCCGGGGCACGACGATGCGTTGGTCCGCATGGACGAAGGCGTGCGCCCCCGTGCGACGGTCGACC
>JACCDX010311105.1_pt1 | contig 10219 bp, 7 predicted proteins | sample 7449681 | NCBI WGS metagenome assembly JACCDX01 (sample SAMN15323450, study PRJNA562643) | freshwater metagenome | isolation source: river surface water | place: USA:Blue River Watershed | collected 2017-08-18
GTTTGCAACCAATATAATTTAAGGTATTCATCTAATAATATATGTATTAATATTTAAATCATTAATACATATTCAATTTTATTTTTTAATAACAACTTCTTTAGCAATATTTGATATAATTTTGCCGACATTTTTATCTGTTTCTTCTTTGGTAATTCCGGACATTGAGTTACTAACAATATGAAGCCATAAATCATTCACTTTTGAATCTGGATCTGTACATCCGGGATGTTGTAATTTCCATTCATTAATATTTTTCATATTTTCGTGGGCTATTTGTTTTATAGCTCGCGTTAAAATTAAGCTTTGTTCTTCCTCTTTATGCCATTCGTTATTTTCCTTAACAAACAATATTTCCCGTTTAGAATCGGAGCAATGAATTGGTCTGTAAGTGTAATCCATATTTTTAAGTTTTTGAAGAATAATATTAGAAACACCTTCAACATAACCTTTGCGTCCAACATATTCAAGGTCTTTTAATGTGGGTCTAATTGATTCAACAAATTCGCTAATATTCATTGCATTTTTACATGTTTCATTCAAGTAAAATTGTAAATTAAACGCGGTCTTGTTATGTGAGTTAGTATTGTTATTGCTATGTTGATTTCCAACTTTGGTGGCTAAATCTTGAATAGTTTTATTTTGGTCAATAATGATTTGCTTAAATTCTTTATTTTCATTGATTAAGGTTAGAATAAGATTTTTATCGGACATATTCATAAAGTCGCTGACATCATCGTCATATTGATGTTTACACGTTTTCTTATGTTTCCATAAGCTTGAATGATGTTTATATTCCTTATTACAATAAATGCATTTATGCTTTTGGAAATCAATGGATAAATCTGTAGTATCTTGTAGTCCATTTATAGCATTTTGGTGCTTTTGGGTTTGTGTATGTCTTTCGAAATCGCGTTTTGACTCGGTATTAAAGTCACAAATATCACAATAAAATTTTAATGGAGAAATTGGGTTTTCTTCGTAGTCTAAAGTAGTCATAAATTGGCATAATATATTTTTTCCTAAACTATTTACGCAAAATAAATTATTTTTTTATGGTAACAAATTTCAAATCTTCTTTTTTTAATTTTGTTACGTAATTCAATAACAAGTTAAATATGCAATTTAATTTTAGAATGTAGGTAATATTTGACACCATATATCGTAACAAATATAACCACATGGAGAAAAGTGGAGAAAAATGTAGTCTTTTGTAGCCTTTGTGACTGACCAGTCACAATTATACATATATAATAGTTTTGTCTTCAAACTATTAATGGTTTGTATTTTTAAATAAAAATAGGGTTGGTAAAAAATGGAGAATTTATGTAGTCTTTTGTAGCAATTTAGACTACATCATTTCTCCATGAAGGGATTCACTTCAAAAAATGTTCAGTCACAAAATATTTTACCCAAAAAAATAATTGTGACGATTATGGTCTAAACCCATTTTTTGATAAACTAATTTTGAAAAAGTCAATTGGTTTTTGAAAATGGACATTTTTAAAAATGTCCAAAATGAAAATCTGAATCACTTTTCCAATTTATACTTGCCAAAATCTCTTTAAGTTCTTTTTTTCATATATATTATATTTTTAAAACAACTTAAAGACAAAATATTAATATATTATTTAATTTAATTAATTATATTTAATTGAATTAAAATTTTACATCACAAATTATCACATATTTACAACGAATTTTGACATCATATTTGCTGGCAATTTTGGCGGACATTTTCTACATATTTTACGTCTTAATTAATGACATAATCGTCAACAAATTTGTTACCATATATGCTGTTAAATATAATTATCGTTAATATAAGAAAATACAAACAAACTTTGTCAGCATATATGCTAACAATTTTGATCATTATTTTGTTTACGACTTTTTAGACTACATTTGTAGTCTTTTGTAGTCCATTAGACTACATCATTTCTCCAACAATATTTTTATATAAAAAAAGTACAATCACAAATTTTTCTCACAAAAAAAATAATTGTGACGATTATGCTTTAAATCCATTTTTTGATAAACTAATTTTGAAAAAGTCAATTGGTTTTTGAAAATGGACATTTTTAAAAATGTCCAAAATCGATTTCTGAACCACTTTTCCAAATTAACTTCGCAAATTTTCTTTAAGTTCTTTTTTTCATATATTATATATTTTTAAAACTACTTAAAGACGGCAGAAAAGAATTGAAATTAATTTAATAATAATTAATTTCTATTATTAAATAACTTTTAATTATGGTTTTAGAAACTATTATGAGCATCTTATTCTTTGGAGCTGTTAGTTTAGCAGTATATAGAACTATTTTATGGGTTCAAAATAGAGCTAATCTTAGGGTTTATGCGGAAAATTAATGGATATTATGTTTTGTCGGCATATATACTTTTAATAAATCAAATAACATTTGGATTCTTAGATCCAGCAATTTTACATTTTTATGTAACTGCGATAATTCATTTGTTAGTTTTAATGTTACAAAATTCTTTATATATGATTGCTCATTTTCTAATACCTTTTGATGAATATTATTTATTATTATATTTATATTCTGTACCGCTTCTGATGTTGTTAATAATGCATAACGCACCGGTTCTTCAATTCTTTCAAAAATTTGTATTCTATTTTCTAAATTAATTATTGAATAATCTTCAATTTTAAAATCATCACTTGTTATTAATGGATTTTTTATATCTTCTTTGATGTATTTATATTCTTCCTCTGTATTACAATATTTACGTATTGTATCAAATATTAATGATTCTATTATCCTTAATTTATTATGTAAATCCAATGTTTCTAATTCATTCTTAAATACTTCATAATCACTATCTTTATTCTCATATATAAATTTAAACACATTTTGTGTCGATGTTATTGAATTTGATAACGTTGTTACTGAATAAAATAATATATTACAAGTTAACAACGGAACACTTGTATAATAATACAACTTTAGTGGATCCATTTTAGTATAATATATTATTTAATTTTTTCCCATAATTCCTTTGCTTCACCATCTTCCATTATAACTTCTGGTCCTCTATTTTCATTAATCCATTCAGAATACAGTTGTGCTTTTGATGTCGGTTTATCTAAAGATATTAGTGTTTTTAAAGCTTTTAATCTTCTTAAAAGGGGAAGTTGATTAGATTCTTGTTTTCTTGTTAGTTGCTTCCATCTCCATTCAAATTGAAGTGCTGCTGGCCAATCGGGAAATCCTGCAACGTGACAAGCACGAATCCAAACAATACCTTTTTCTACTTTTGCACCGGTAGCACAAGCACCTCCTTTTATTTCTTTATTATGCTGTCTTAAGCGACGATTTAAGTCAACTGTTGCTCCGACATATGTTGAGTTATCACTGGCTAATAAAAGATAAACATAGAATGACATATTATTATTTAATATTATAGTAATTTTAGTTTAAACCAATTAATTAATATATTTTAAGACAATATGAACAAAAATTTTAGTACATTAAATAATACAGTACAAAATATACCAAATAATTTTGATTATGAAACCTATATTAAAATTACCAAAAATAAATCATTAAACAATGTATATTTAGCATATAATCACTATATTAAAATTGGTCAGCATAACCAAAATATTTATAAATCATTTTGGAGAGAAATATACGGTATACCAAATGATTTTAACGAATATGTATATAAATTATATGTAAAAACACATTATAATGTAAATATTCCGATTACAGATAGTAAAGAATTATATAGTTTTTACTCAAAAATTGGTAATACTATTTATCCTATTAATGATAAATATTATAGAATATTCTATAATATTCCTGATAACTTTGATCCGATTATTTATGCGATAGTTTATCCTGAGGCATATAATATTGACAATAATAAAATATATGAATTCTATAAAAATAATAAAGAAAAATGTCCCCTTGATGAAATATACACAACTACACATAACAATACCTATAATTTTAAAAACACTGGAGAAATTAAAAAGATGAATAATAATAAATTTACTTCAGAATATTATGATTCTATTGTATTGTTAGATAATAATATTAAATTTTCATATAAAGCATTTAATAAAAGATATAATTTAAATTTAGATGAAACTAAATCAATAAATTTATATAATAATAATAAAAATAAATATCCTTTAGATGAATTTTATTATAAAATATTATATTGTATTCCAAGTACTTTAAATCAAAAATATATAGATGTATTTAAAAAATTATATAATTATGATGATTTGTATAACATAAATGATATGTATGAATGTTATTATAATTCACAATATAATATGTTTGAAGATAATGAATATAAAGATGAATCTTTTTATTTTATAAAAAAATATATTGATAATGAATTATTTATAAATGATACAATATTTTTATATGATTTTTCAAAAAATAGAATTACATTACGGGCAATTTATGATATTTATAATAATCAAATACCAAATACATTTAGTATATCATTTATTAAAACATATGAGTATTTAAATAATTATAGTGATTTTATTGATACAGATATTATAAAAAAAAATTTTTTTTTATTAGAACCATTTGTTAAAGAATATTTTCAAAATAACACAAATTTAAAAAATAAAAATTATCTTATTTATAACACATTTTACTATGGTAATATTAATATTGAAAATATATTTTTAAATTTAGAAAAATGGCATAAATTTTATGATTTATATTCTAAAATAGATTATTTTACTCATATGTTATGCAAAAATAAACCACAAGAAAATAACGACATCATCGAATATGCTTTTGTACTTATGGATAATTATTCTCATAATTATGTTAGTTTATTTCAAAATATATGTCAATTAAAATATAATTATAAATTTACTATAATAACTAAACAAAGCATAATGGATAGTGATGAATTTAAAAAATATTTTGAAATAATAAATAAAAGTTATAATATAAATATTTTAATTTATAATGAAAATTTTTCGTTTAATGATTTTAATAATTTATTATACAGTGTAAATTTTTGGGAAATATTTAAAGCTAATTATGTTGTTTTATTAAATTCTTTAGCAATAATAAAAAAAGATCCAATCGATATTATTGGTAATAATAAATTTATTGGATTTACTTATAACTATGGAAAATATGGAGATATATTAAATTATAATTTTAGTATTAGATGCGTTAAAAGTATGATTGAATTATTAAATAATGATAACAGTGATTACGTGAACGATGAAATATTTTCAACAGCATTAAGTTTAGATAGACCTTTAGAAAATTTTGCTCATAATAATTATTTCATAAAGTATAATCAAATGAATGAATACGTATATTTTATCGATGATGAAACTAGTTTAATTAATATACATAATAATTGAGTTATATGTGTTTTTTTTTCTTTTTAACTTATATATGGGATTATCGGAAATAAATATTTCTAATAAAGAAGCCTCAAAAGCAATAGTTTCAGATATATACTTAGCACAACAAGAATTAAGAAACACATATGCATCCCAAGATTTTATTTCAATTAATGAACTAAGAAATATATCTTCTAAATATAGCATTGAAACTATGTTAAGTGCATTAAATGCACGCATCGCAGATACCAAAGTTTCTTACAATGATATATTTTCAATTGCTGGTAACATAAATAAAACAACATCGTTTTCTACTCAAATTGCAACTAATCTTATAAAAGATATATATTTATATAAATTATATCAAGAGGTTTTTGATTCTACAGCTGCACTTGAAAGTTTTTGCAACATTGGAAATGCTTCTGTTCCTCCATCATCTACTGTACCTAACGCAGAAAGTAGATGGGCAGATATGTTATCCGGATTAATTAATTATTCTAGTACTAGCGATACATATGTTAAATTAGCTCAATATAAATTACCTTCTTCAAACAGTTTTAAGATTGGAAATATAAGTGTTCTTGCGAATGGAGGAGTTTATAATGTTTATGCTCCAAATAATATTAATATTGGAGGAGTTGGTTATAATTCAGGAATTAATAGTTTTTTTCCAACCGTTTCTTCATTTATTCAAAGATTAAAAAAAGGAGCTTATTCTTCCATAATTGCTAATTGGAATAAATCACCGTCAGCAGAAGATCTTGTTATTAGAACTGAATTAAATGATTTAACTAAAACAAGTTTACCATTAAATATGACATTAAACAATGGAATTGAATATATTACGGGTTTAGACACAAACTCTAACTTATCAGTATTATCTATTCAACAAATATCATCTATAGTTGATTTAGATTTACCTGTATCTAGCAATGGAATATCAACTGATTTATATAATGCAAATAGTAGTAATAACAGTTATAGAATCCCAAAGTGGAAAATATTTGCTGCTGCCGAAATAAACGCATCAATACGAAATGATTTGTTAAATAAAACATATAATGATATTTGGTCTTATATTCCAACAACAGTATTAGAAGGATTACCCGAAACAATTACTAGACCAGCATTTGATAATACAACAAATATTTATAAATATTCTACATATGTCAATAGAATAAATGTATTTGCAAATTTCGTTGGATTAACTACAAAACAATTAACCGATAAGTATACCGGAATTGATGCAACAACTGATTTTTCTGATATATCACTAATTTTAAGCAATCAAAATTTAATAAATACAAAAGTTGAATACCATAATTCTACATTAACTCAATACTATTCTAATAAAGATGTTCCAAGAACAGATGTTTTATCAGCTTGGAGACATTATAAAAATGTCTCTTTAACCACCAATTTATCGACATTACAAACACCTCAATTAATTGCTGATTACTTATCAGATGATTTTACAAAGGAATTTTCAAAATCCGCCTATTTTAATTTATCCGAATTAAATGATATAGAACATAGGTGGACTAATTATTTAACGGCGTGTAATGGAACCACTAATGTACCTTCTATAAGCATTGATGTTATATATGATGCATTAAAAATAATTGCTCAACACAAAATAAATATTAATAATTTAACAGTTAATGTACATTCTGGATTATTAAGATGGATTAATGCTTCAACATATTTTCCAAATAAAAGTGATTGTCCTGCAGGACAAACAGGAGATCAATTTTGGGGAAGTTCAATTGATGATTTAACTCAAGAAACAAATGCAAAAAGATTTTTTGCAAAATATATTTTAAATCCTGAAGGTCAACCTATGTTCAAATTATTAAATAATACATTAAACGTCAAATATTTCAGATATATGGTAAAAATTGGTACAAGTCAAACAACAAATGTAAACCAAGAACAAATTTATGGTTTGGATGGTGCTTGTGACGTCAATACCGGAACTCCTATCAGTAATTGGGGTACATCTGCACAAATTCAAGCAGCAATGGAAGGATTACAAGGTTGGAGTGAAAATCTTAAAATATCGAGAGATTTAGCTGCAATTAGTACTATAACAACATGGAGTGATTTAGAAACAAAAATTTTACCAAATTATACTTTAGAAAAAATCGTAAATTTACCTAAACCGCTACAAAAAAAATTAAATAATGAATATATTATTAATGTATCAAATGCAGATAAAAATTTGTGCGATACTAATAATAGACCAAATATGATTGCTGGTACTTATTTAGGTCAACCAAGTGGTTCATCTCAGTTAAATCAAAAATTATTTTATACCGCAATGTTATTTGATATTGCTAATAGTTCTGTAACAGAATACACTAGAGCGTCAAATGTTCAGAAATTAATTAATATTCTAGCTGATTCTACATATAAACAATTTTTAGAGTTACATATTAACTATTCACAAGAAAATATCGATACACATAAAGAAATGTTTACAAATCTTCTTAAACATAAATTTGTCTCTAAATTTGGTAAATATGGTAAAACAGCACAATGGAGAAATATTATTGTTAACACATTAAATATCGTATTTGGTGAAAGTATGTTAGATGAAATTATGGTTCCATCTTCACCAGATTATTTAACACTATCTAAATCTAATTTATTAAAAATTATTGGAGACCAAATACATTATCAATTAACCACTAAAATGGCTTATGTTGATCCTTTAACAAACAAACCTGAATTAAGGGAAAGTTTATCTAAATATGTTTCTGATATAAATACTAATCAACATTACACCAAAAATATAGCATTAGGTTTAGCAGTTGCCGCAAGAAGTGGTAATCAATATAGATTATCTAAAATCGAATTTGATGCACTTAAAAATGCGGGTGTATTAGAAGATACAATTAAAAGAATGATTGTCGCTAGACCAAATATAAATGGATACACTATTGGAGGAATTAATTTTTATGCACTTGTTGGACAAAATCCCACCACAGGAGCTATTTTGTTTGAATAAATAATATTATTTAATTTATTAATATTATTTATGCTTCTATTTAAAAGTGTTGCTTAATAATTTTTATTTGTCTTTACTTTTCTTTTGTTAGTTTGTTTACGTTTTTTTGTAACTGTTTTCTTCGTTTTAAACGCACCATTTACAAATTTCTCTATTCCAGCTTTATTTCCTAAAATAAGATTCACTATATCTTGATAAAATGACCTAAATTCTTTGTGATGCTTTTTAATATCTGAAAATGAAAACCACTTTATTTCTGCTTTTTCAAATATTTTTGTATCTTTTATTACCTTACTTGGTAACCTTTTTTGCAAAAATTGCTGATTATTATTATAAAAATGTGGCAAACAATTAAAATAATTTGTCGTACAAGTTGATTTTAATGGAAAAATATGACACCTATACGTGTCGTGTCCAGGAGAATTATAATCAATATTATATGTACCATATTTTGACAACATTTTTTTAACAGTTTTACTATCTCCTAAAAATCCCGTTAGTTCTTCACCTGCTTCTCTAACTGCGGTTTGTAAATATGTTTCATTTGCATCAGTACCTCCTCCAAAATCACTCCAACCAGGATTTTCATCTATGGCCCGTTCTTTCCCAAATAAAAAATAAATTTGTCCATTATAAATAGTTACGGGTAATATACTTGCTCCCATATATAATAAGGATTTATTAAAAAGAATAAAAAATATTAATAACTGAATATAATATAATGAAGACTAAAAGAAGACAACTAACTAACAAAAATAAAACCAAAAAAGTTAAATTACAAATTTTACCTAATAAAACTCCAAAACCTATTTATGATCTTAGCGTAAAAATACAAAATCAAATTTTTAAAAAGAAAGAAAAAGAAGAAGAAAAAGTTGTTAGTTCATATGCTCCAACAGTTAACCAACAATTAGTATCATTAGTATCTGTTAAAAGAGAACCATTATATGATTGTAATAGTGATTTAGCATTTAAACTTATGGAGCCACTTAAGTATGGTATAAATATAAAATCAAAAACTATAAAATGTTTACCAATTGATAATTCCGAAGTTATTGTTAACCAACTGAAAGCATTAAAAGCAAATAAACATATAAATGTATCAAAAATTGTGCCACCAGTGCAACATATGTCGAATTGTTGGTTTAATACAATGTTTATGTCATTTTTTGTTAGTGATAAAGGTCGTAAATTTTTTCATTTCTTTAGACAATTAATGATAGAAGGTAAACAATATAATGGTGTTAAAATACCGAAAACATTACATAATGCATTTAGTTTATTAAATTATGCAATTGAATCAACACTTACTGGAAGTGAATTTGCTTATAAAATGGATACAAATGCAATAATCAAAAAAATATATGAAGCGATACCAACCCAATTTAAGAGTTCACATCCATTTATAACGGATATTAATTTAGCAAATAATCCGTTGCGTTATTATTTAAGTTTAATAGAATATTTAGGTAATAGTCCATTGTTAGTTGGAGTACATAAATTGGAGTCAGATAATTGGACAAAAGGATTAATGTGGAAAATGGGAAAAGTGGAACCACATATAATAATATTAGAAGTGTTTGATGCCAAAGATAAAAAGCCGGGTGATTCGGGTAAAGTAACTAACAAGTTGAAAAAATTTAAATTGAATGGACATAAATATGTATTAGATAGTTGTATCATTCGGGATACAAATCAACAACATTTTTGTTGTACTTTGACAGCAGAAGGAAAAGAATATGCATATGACGGAAATAGTTATAAAAAATTAGTACCAATGAATTGGAAAAACAAAATTAATAATAATAGTGAATGGCAATTTGAAGGCACATATGGTAAAAATGGAAAAC
>JACCDX011670364.1_pt1 | contig 10218 bp, 7 predicted proteins | sample 7449681 | NCBI WGS metagenome assembly JACCDX01 (sample SAMN15323450, study PRJNA562643) | freshwater metagenome | isolation source: river surface water | place: USA:Blue River Watershed | collected 2017-08-18
CGCTTTTAGGTAGTGCTGATGAGTCTGGTAAAAAAGGACCATATAGAAATAACAAGTTATTTGATATGTGGGAAGATGCAGTAAATGATATTAGAAAAAATAGAAAGTATCAAGTATTCTTTACTAAAAATGCTGGTCTTAGATTACCAAAAGTTGCTGATCCAAACCCTAATAATCCAGATGATTGGGAAGTTAAAGATGATGCAGGTATTTTATTTAATCGATTTATAAATGATGTTATGGATGGTGATGAGTTATACAAAAAGACTGGTGAAGGATCTGTTAAAACATTCTTAGAGAAGTATTTTGGAGAAGGATCTGTGACCGCTTCTCAGGAAAAGAATGGTAATAGTGTAAAACCTGATTTAGAGGATGTTACTGATCTTAATAATCAAATACAAGCTGGTGCTATTGATCTTATATTTAAGCAAAGTGATAAAACTGGTGGAGAATATATTAATACATTTTTTGCTATTGATTATGATAATATAGATGATAATGGTGCTACTACAAAAGGTGGTAAATATTTCTTTTATGTTTCGGATGGGTTTAACTTAATTTTTAATGATGGATTTGATATGTTTAGTAATTTTCTTGTTGGTCCAAAGAGAAATATAGATAAAGGTGATCTTAATGATTTAGGATCTCGTTCAGATTTTCGCTATACGTTACTTACAAAAAAAGAAGATATTGCAGCAGGTAGCAATTTAAAATTTGAATATTCTGTTTTTAATAAAGAATCAATAAAAGAAACTAAAAAAATAAAAGTAAAAAAAGTTTATAGATTAGTTTATAAAAATGATGATGGTAAACTCTACAGATTAGAAGGAGATGCTTTGACTAGATGGTATAAAGACTTAGGAAGAAGAAATTATATTGCACCTCCTACTGCTGCTGGTGTTAAGGCAAAAGTTGATAAGAGTAATCCAAAAATTACAAAAATATAATGAGTCATATAAAAAGTTATAAATTATTCTTAGAAGAAGCAGAGTTTGATGTTTTAAGCTCTGATTCTGCTGATGTTAAGGTTGCAAAAGAAAAGATGCAAACCATGAAGACTTATATAACTGATTATAAGAATAAAAAACCACTAATCGATAAAATCTATACCGATATTAAAGATCCTAAAAAAATCGAAGATGAGTTAAAAAAAGTTTTAGGACAAACAGATGTTATGAATGGTAAAGATAGAAATCCATTTTTGGTTGAATATACACACGTTGCAAAACTAAATGCTGATGTTACACAAATGGGTAAAGATAACCTAAATGATAAAATAAAATTGGATGATTTTCAGCAGGAATTAAGATATTCTAAAGAACAAACGGTTAAAGATGTTGTTAATAAAAAAATAGCAGATGTAAATAAAAGAATGTTAGATAGAACTAAGAATATACAAACATTAAGTAATCAGTATAGACAAAGTTTGAAAGAACATACCGATAAAATGGGCAAGATTGAAAAAGAAATGTCCGATAATATTAAAAAAATATCTAATGTAAATCAAAAATAGAAAAAATATCATTTTTTTCTTTTAATATATACATTAAAATAAAAATAAAAAATTAAATATGGCAATTCAAATTGGAAAATACAAAAGACCTGGTATCTTCATTGAAGAGATTGATAGATCAGTTTTTACAACACCAACTGTTGAGGGTATTACTAACTTAGTTATGGGTGTTTCTAAAAAAGGACCTGTTAATACACCAATCAGATTGACTACTGTCACTGACTTAGAGGCTGTTTTCGGACCTCTAGATAGAAATTTAGAAAGAAAAGGTTCTTTTTTCCACAGAACTGTTTCAAAAATGCTTGAGACATCTCCTGTTTTTGCGATGAACTTATTACTTACTGATGACACATTGGATGTAATTGAGTATAAATCACTTTCTTCCTCTGCATATTATCTTAATGATATTAAAAGAGAAGGACCTTACAGAAGATTCTTTGACACGACTGGTTTCTGGAAAAGAGACACTGAATCTTTCATAAATTTAACAAAACCTAATACAGGATATTCAGAAAGAGCTTTTAGCTTTACTAACTTATCTGATAGATATGTTACCGTTTTTGTTATCAAATCGCAAAGAACAGGTTTCGATAGAACATTATTAGAATGGTATGGTTCTATTGAAAAAATGCCTTCTTACTTAAATCCACAAGATTATGCATCAGACTATTTAGTAGATGTTGTTGTTATTGCAGGTGATTGGACTGATTACAAAAATTTAGCAGTTGATAACAGATGGGGTCAATACTTTAATGCAGAAGGTTTAATCAAAACTCAATTGAGAGCTTTTGCTAATGATAGAAATATTACTACCTTAGCTTATGCAGAAGGTCTTTCATTAATTCCATATTTTAGAGATTTAGATGGTCAAAATATATTTATTGAAACTGCTATTAATAGAGGGACAGATCAACATGGTGTTTTCTGTGCATTTAATGCAGATTTAGTTGAAAAAGATTTTTACTCTGGTATAGTTGATTTACTTGGTGCTACACTAGTTGGTTCTGAGAAAAGAGAAATTGATTTCCTTTCTTATAAAGAAACTATCGTACAATCAGTGGATTATGTGGCTACTCCGTTAGACTTACCTGGTAATGTTGTTGCTTTATTTGGTACTTACTCATATAAAGATCAACAAGGTCACGCATTTGGTGATCCTAAACAAACTGGTATTGTTTATAATGGTGCTAATAGAACTGCTTGGTTTACAGAAGGTGCTATATTAAATGTTAATTTATCAGAAAATACAGGTGTTACTGGATCTGGTACTTCATCTTTTGTTAGAATAGGTTACCATGCTGATGCTGATGCATTTGCCGTTATTGGTGGTGAATATGTTGCAGTTGCATCTGGTACTTATTCAACAACAATGAGATCAATTGATTATCCTTATAGTACTGCAACTGCTAGTTATTTTACTGCATTTGTTTTAAGTACAAATGGTGATATTTCAAGTGTTTCTTCATATACTGCAGGTGTTAAACCAACTGTTAATGCTAGTGATTTAGTATTAGGTTATGTACAATTAAATGTAAATGCTAATGTATTTACTAGTATTTCATTTAGTTCAGTTACTCTAAGTTCTTCAATTGTTGATGATATAGTTGATCCAGGTTATGTTGATGGTGTTTATTTATCACAAGGAACATTTGGTGACTTTGGTTACGGTACTAACTCAACAATACATGATTACTATATCTATGATATGAGTAACCAAGTTGGATATTCAACTGGTGATATTAAAGTTGTATTCTGGGGTACTGATGCATCTATTGATGTTAAAAACTATGAACAATATAGAAAAATTAAAATGTTTAACTCTATAGTTTCTATTATAAATGGAACATTCAAAGATAGAGCTACTTTAATTATTTCTGAGGACGTAAATGGTAAGAAAATTAAGAAAAGCTTATCAGAGATGACAGTTACACAGGTTATAACAACAACATCACAAAATAAATCTTTTGTTATAAAAACAGGATTATCTGATGTAAGTTATTTAACTTCTGGTAGATTTACTTTATATGCAACTGATAATGAGTACATTTTAGGTTCTAAAGGTTTGAGAACTCATGATTTACCAGCAACTACAACAACTGGTGTTGTTGCTAAATATTCAGAATTCTATCAAAACTTTGAAGGAGGTTTAATAAACTCTAAAGATTATTTCTATGTAAATAGATTATACACTAATGAGAGCTTTGTTATGCCATCTCAGCCAAATAGAATATTAGAAGCTGGTGAAGCTAAAACAGTAAATGTTACATTTGTTAATGGTGAGACATCTCCAAGTCCTACTAATGTAGTAACTGGTTTAACTAGTGATTATGCAGGATATAATTATATTGTATTTGAAACTCCTACTTTAGGTGCTACTCAAGCTTATCAATCTTTAGACCTTCAAGTATTAGAGAAAATTAAGTTCCCAACTTCATCTGATAATGCTGTCACATTTACTATTGAGGAATCTGTTACACCAACACAAAGTCCAGCTCAGCTTGCTACAAGCTTAGGTTTCACTGGAAACTATATTGCTTATCAAGTTACTGAAAATGTTACTTATGAGCAACTTGAAGATGTTAAGATGATGTGGGGTGTTAATGCTGATAGTACTTACTTCTTAAAGATGTTTACTGATATTGATGGAACTTTAGAAGTATCTTTCATGACTGATAATACATTACAATCTGTTGTTAATGGAATTGATGTAGTTGCTAATTACGATATTCAAGTTCAGTCTGAATTATCTAATTTAAGACAAACAGTTGAAATTGAAACAGTAGCTGGTTATACAGAAGTTCCAAACAAGATTCTTGTTAATGGTTCAAGATATGCTGAAATTAAAGTTGGTGATTTCTTAGAAGCAGATAACTCTGATATTGCAATGGAGTTAGGTCAAGAATTCCAAAGAAATTACACTAGAGTTTTAAGTAAGAGACAATATGCTGGTAATACCGAATTAGCTGAAATTACTTGTGATGCTAAAATTAAAAAAGTAGCTTATATTAATGATAATGGTGGTTTAGATTACCAAACAACAAGATATTCAACAGTAGATCAATATGCTACTACTTATAAAGGTATCGCTCTTAAAGGATTTAGAATTAGACAAGCGTCAATGCCTGATGGTACAGAAGCTAAACAAAATCAAATCTTAAACTTAGTAGCTAAAGGAACACCTTTATTCAAAGCTTTAATTAACAAAGAAGCATTTGACTTTAGATACTTAGTTGATGCATTTGGTTTAGGTTTAACAGAAAGATCAAAACAACAATTAGTAGATATTTGTGGTGAGAGATTAAATGTATTTGGTTTCATTAATATGCCATCATTAAAATCATTCAAAAACTCATCATCTCCAAGCTTCGTAAATGCTGAGGGTGTTTTACAAGCTGAGTATATCGCTAAAGGTGGTAACCCTGAAAGTAACCCAGCATTCTTATATTCATTTGGTGATGGACCTGGTGTAACAACAGTTGGTTATTTCTTACCTTATGTTACTGTAAATGACAATGGTAGACCAATGTCATTCCCACCTGCATCATATGTAGCTACAACATTTATGAGAAAACATATCTCTAATGTTAGTTCAGTTACACCTTGGACAATTGCAGCGGGTGTTACAAATGGTAGAGTAACAAATATTGCTGGTGTTGAACACGAGTTTGATCCAACAGATATTGAATTCTTAAATGGAGCACAAATGAACCCTATCGTTCTTAAACGTAATAGAGGTTATGTGATCGAAACTGAGAATACAGCACTTACACTTTACAAATCAGCTTTATCTTTCATTCACGTAAGAGAAGTTCTTGTAGAGTTAGAAAGAGAGTTAGCAGCAATGTTACTTGATTACCAATGGAGATTTAATACTCCTGATGTTAGAGCTGAGATTAAGTTAAGAGCTGACGTTATCTGTGAGACTTATGTAAACAAAAATGGTTTATTTAACTACTTTAATAAAATGGATGATGAGAACAATACTTCTGATATTATCGACAGTCAAATTGGTGTATTAGATACTTATGTAGAGCCAATTAAAGGTATGGGTATCATCGTAAATAACATTACAATATTAAGAACTGGTGCTATTGCAGCAGGTGGTTTCCTTAATGCGTAATTAAATTACAATCTATATAAAAATCCTTAGAGAAATCTAAGGATTTTTTGTTTTTATATAACAAAACAACTTTATTATTTATTTATATAATAGAGAGGATAAATATCTCAATATATAAAAATAAAAACTTATTTATGAGTAATAATAAAAATGAAATGTCTGAAGAAGATTACTTAAAAAGACATTTAGGTGATGTTGAATCATCTAAAAAAACAAATATACCAAGTTCATTTTCTGACTTAGTAGAGCCACAAGCTGTTGAATCTAATAGAACAACTGACTTACAATACTTATCATTTGATGTTAAAGATTTTCCTTGTGGAAAATTTTATCCAGTTGGAACAATGTTTATGATTAGACCAGCTCAAGTTAGAGAAATTCAAGCTTATTCTATGGTAGATGATAAAAACATCTATGATGTAGTAGAAAAAATGAATGATATGTTAATGTCTTGTGTTCGTATCAAATATTCTGATGGTAGAATGGGTTCTTACTTAGATGTAAAAGATCAAGATAGAATTTACTTAGTTTTCTTAATTAGAGAATTAACATTCCAGCAAGGAAATTCATTATCAGTTAATGCTACTTGTGATTGTGGTCAAGAATTAGCAGTTGAGTTAAAAAGAGAAAACTTTAGATTTCATGATATAGATCCTAAATTAGATAGATATTTCTCACCATCTACTGGTTCTTTTGTATTCAAAACAGTTAATGGTAAAGAATATGAAATTACACCACCAACAATTGGTTTACAAAAAGCATTTACTGATTATATAATTAAAGAAAATGCAGAGAAAAAATCACCAAACTTATCATTCTTGAAAATCATTCCATTTATGTTAAATGGAAGAACGAGTATAACTTATGATGGAATTAAAGCTAAGTTAGATGAATTTCAAAATATGGATGATATTTCTTTTCAATTCTTAAATGCTGCTGTTGATAAGATGACTTTTGGTATCCAAAAGTTAGCTAAAAAATGTACGTGTGGCGAGGAGGTCCACACGGATATGCAATTTCCCAACGGAGCCTCAGGTATTTTCGTTGTTCATGATGCCTTTGAAGCATATCTTAAAGAATAAGCTTCAATTACAAAAGCACTTTCATACTCAAGAAATGGCAATGGATTTATGGCCATTTTGGATGTTTGAGGAAAATATCAAGTTAGTTAATGAGATTATGGAAGAAGAAGAAAAACATAGAAAATCTGATGAAGAGTCACAAAGAGCTTCTATGCCAGATACAAGTTCAATGATGAAAAATGCTCAAAATATGACAAGTAATATGAACTTTCCAAAGTTCTAAAAATAAAAAAGCCACTTAAAAAGTGGCTTTTTTTATTAATATCCAGAAACAAGTGGTGGATTAATTGTAAATTGATTATCAATGTATTCATCAATGAAGTAGTCATAAACAAAATCAGCTTGTAATGTTTCAATGATGTTATTTTGAGACCAATCCATAGAATAACCTTGTAACTTAGTAATTTGACAGTTTTGGAAAGTAACTCTTCTTAAAACAACACCTTTTTTATCGTGTTGATTAACAATAATAGTACCGATAATATCACTTTTATAGTGAAGAGCACCATTTTGAGAGTTGAATACTAAGTCATACCATGCTTTCATAGTATTCCAGTTCTCCATAGAACCTTGTTGATTAACATTAACCTGGAAAGGAATTGATAATACACCAGAGGTTTTAGTTGGAGTAGTAACAAACTCTCTTGTAGAGTATTTGAATCTTTGTTGTTTTGTTACAACGTCAAACTCTGTTAAGTTAAGATCAATCTTAGTTGAGTTTTGTAGCAATAAAATTGGATCTCTACCTTGTGCTTGTAAGATAACAGGTAAAATAAATGTTATCTCAAAAAGGTTAGTATATACAACTTCATCAGGTAATGTACCTGGTCCCCCAGGTGAACCTACGCCTTGTAATTGAGTAAAATGAGGTAAGGGCATAATTATATAGATTATTTTTTGTAATTTATTTTATATATTATTTTTTTTATTTCATGTATGTTATTTACATAAAATATGTTTAGAAAAATGTCTTTTCCACTTTTAGTATTTAATATATAATATATGAGATGTAATTATAGATATTGTAATAAAGAAATCAACTATGGTAGACCAGATAGAAAGTTCTGTAACAAAAATTGCAAAATGAAAGAAACTTCTATAGTTAAAGAAATAAAATCATTAAATATAAGATCTAAAAGGGGTAGAGAGTTTATATTAAGGTCACAGATAAAACATAATAATAAATATAAATATGACTTAGTAATTTACACTAATGCTAGAACAAAAGTTAAAATAATATGTCCAAATCACGGTGTTTTTGAACAAACTCCGGATGCTCATTTATATGCTGGTTATGGTTGTGAAAAATGTGCTAGGGAATCGCATAAACTAACTTTATTATCAAATGAAAGACTTTCTAATATAATTCAATTACATAAAAACTATTATCAATATAATGATTTATCAGTTACTAATGGATTTATTAATATTTATTGTCCTGTTCATGGTACATTTAGTCAGTATTTATATTTTCACGAGTATGGTCATGGTTGTTCTCTATGTAACTCAACGTCAAGAGGTGAGAAAAAAATTAAGTCCTATCTGGAGAATATAAATGTAGAATTCTATATGAATCACTCATTTGAGGATTGTAAGAATAAAAAAAGATTGAAGTTTGATTTTTACTTACCGTCTTATAAAATGGTTTTAGAATATGATGGTGAGCATCATTTTAAGGAGAATAAGTATTTTGGTATAGGTAATTTAGAGTATATAACAAATAATGATAGAATTAAAAATCAATACTGTGTTGATAACAACATAAAAATGTTAAGAATTCCTTATTGGGACTACAATAATATAAATGATATATTGGATAATAATCTAAAAGTATAAAGAACAAATACTTATTTTTTTATATAAAAATAAAAAGATATTTTAATGAGTAAAATATACTTGATTGGAGATACCCACATTGGCTTAGGTTATCCCAATAATGTTGATAAATGGTATAAAGTCCATAAAGAATACTTTGATAAGTTTTTAATTCCACTTCTAAAAAAAGAAATAAAACCCGGAGACATTATCGTACACTTAGGAGATTTATTTGATAATAGAAATATTATTCCAATTAATCTATTAAACTATGGCATGGATATAGTTGAAGAAATTGCCAAAATAGCTCCTTTACATATTATCATCGGTAATCACGATCTTTGGTCTAAAAGTGCAAGTGAGGTTAATTCAGTTAGACCGTTCAAATATATACCAAATGTTTCGGTATATGATAAAACTTCTATTTTAGAGTATAATGGTCTTAAATTACTAATGATGCCTTATATAGAAACAAAGAAAGAGCAAATTAAACTAATAAATCAATTTAACTTTTGTGATTATTTATTTTGCCATTCTGATCTTAATGGTTGTAAGATGCACTTAACGTCAGTTGCACATAAAAATAGCGATAAGATTGATGTTGAAAGCTTTTCGTCTTTTAGAAAAGTTTATTCAGGTCACATACATATTGTGCAAAGAAGTAAAAACTTTAATTTTGTTGGTTCTATCTTCCAAATGGATAGAAATGATTATGGAGATCAAAAAGGTATTTTTGTTTTAGATACTGATACCGGTGAAGAAACATTTATTGAGAATAAAATTTCACCTGTTTTTAAGAAGTTTAGAGTTACTAATGAGGATGATATTGAGCAATTAGATAATCTAAAACTAACAAATGATTATATCGATTTATCTATATCAAATAGTTTATTAGTAAGTAATCGAAAACTAAGAAGAAAATTAGAAGTTATACTTGAAAGTAATAGTTTCTCATCTATTGAGTATTTAGATGATATTGTTGAGAAAGTAGATGTTGATTCAGAAGTTGAAGTAGCCATCGATGGTGAAAGTATTGATATATCTATACAATTAGATTATGCTGATTATATAAAAGAATATATTTCTAAGCAAAAATATGATAATCAAAACTTTAAGGATGGTTTGTTATCTGAGTATGATCAAGTGATAGATATTTACAATGAGGGATATAGAAACAAAAAAGAATAAGTTAAACTTATTCTTTTTATTTTCTATCAAACATTTCTTTATACTCATTTGGTGCATTTTTTAGATCTAAAACAATCGCTTTAATCTTTTCAATGCCATTATTATATGCCTTGAATAATCTATGATGTCCATCCAAAATCATTGCCCAATTACCTCTAGTTCCTTTTGCTATAATAATTGGAAATCTCAAATCTGATCTCTCACTTCTTTCAATTGTTTGTTTATCTGTTTTACCTTCATGACAACACATATCATATATTTGATCAACTGGAATCTCTATTACTGGCGCATTTACAGATTTTAGATAATCCTGAACTTCATGTATAGTTATAGTAACTTCCTTACCATTTACATCAGCTATCCACTTAGTCTCTTCATAATCTTTATTTTCGTTTTTTACAACGAACATTTCATAATTTAGTATTTTCATTTCATATTTTGTTTTTTCTACACTGAAAAGTAAAGTAAGATTATAGTTCCTAATACACCTCCATAAGAAC
>JACCDX010875958.1_pt1 | contig 10217 bp, 5 predicted proteins | sample 7449681 | NCBI WGS metagenome assembly JACCDX01 (sample SAMN15323450, study PRJNA562643) | freshwater metagenome | isolation source: river surface water | place: USA:Blue River Watershed | collected 2017-08-18
CGCAGCAAGACCATTTGATTCTGACCGTTGCGTCACACAATTTGTCAGGCGTCTGAGGCAAGATGCTCACTGTGAGTAAGCAGCCCTTCAGCCTTGTACGACAGGTACTTCAGGCTACCCCGCTTACCTTGGATGCAGATCAGCAAGCGGTTGTTGCACATCGTGGTTCACCGATTGTTGTGCAAGGTGGACCAGGAACTGGAAAGACAACGGTATTAGTTGAAGCAGCACTTTCGCGCATCGGGGATGGACAAAACCCCGATTCAATTTTGCTGCTGACCTATGGTCGCGAGCGAGCATCTGAGTTACGTGATGCGATTGCACTACGCACGACCAAGACGATGTTTGAACCATTGGCTAGAACTTTCCATTCGCTGGCATTTTCAATCTTGAAGATGAAGGCAAAGGGAGATCCAGACCCGATTTTGCTCAGCGGCCCAGAACAAGAAAGTTATATCCGCGAATTGCTGAAAGGCGATATCGAAGATGGCTTTAAAGAATGGCCAGAGGACTTACACAAAGCCTTAACAACAAATGGTTTTGCCCGCGAACTTCGCGATTTGATTTTGCGTGCATCAGAACGTGGCATCGATGCAGATGAGTTGGCCGCACTTGGTAAGCAAGAGGGTGAAAAGTATTGGGAGGCAGCTGCAGCGTTTTGGAAGCGATATGTGAACTCAATGGTGATGCGCGAGTTCAGCGCACAAGATGCAAAGCTGCGTATCGATCCATCCGAGTTAGTTTCCCGTGCATCGATTCATCTGCGTAACAACCCTGATTTGTTGGATCAATTACGTAATCGATTCACAACGATCATGGTGGATGAGTTTCAAGAAAGTGATCCAGCCCAACGCGAACTTTTGGCTCTGCTTGCAGGAAGCGATGTCATCATCTGTGCTGATGCAGATAGCGCAGTTGGTCGATTCCGTGGCGCAGATCCTGATGGATTAGCAGCAGCCCTTGATCCATATCGTGCAAAAGAGGTTGTTCTCAATCGCGCGTATCGCAATGCAGCTGCGATCTTTGAAGTTGGGCATGAATATGTTCAGGGATTCCGCGGATCGCCAGTAACCCGTAAGCGCTCATGTGTGCCTGAAGTAGGCGGTTTTGTTGGGGTTCATCGCTTTAGAAGCGGGGCAGAAGAAGCTGCTTTTATCGCCCACCAGTTCCGTAGCGCCCATCTTCGCCAAGGGGTTTCTTATAGCGATATGGCGGTGATCCTGCGCTCTCCAGGTGTTCAAGCAGCTGCTTTGCGTCGTGCATTCTCACAAGTAGGAATTCCAGTTGCATCTGAATTACAAGTTTTAGCTGGCAATCCTGCAATTGCGCCATTTTTGTTATTGGCACGTGTTGCGATCGGTGCCCAGCCTCTGAATTTGGATACCGCAGAGCGTTTATTGATGAGCGAGTTCGGCGGAGCAGATTCAATCTCCTTGCGACGAATACGCCGATCATTGATTGCCGCCCGCCCGGAAGGAGATGAACGTTCAGGAACTCAGTTATTGCTAGATGCAATTAATGATGGCGAACTGTTTATTGAAGGCGCCGACAGTGTTCTTCGAGTTCATGCATTACTAAAAGGTGCAAAGGCAATTGCTCGTAACAAGACAGCCTTAGCAGATGACCTGTTGTGGTTTATCTGGGATAATGCGGTAACAAGTGATGGACAGAAATTATCTCATTCCTGGCGCAATCAAGCGTTGCGACCAGGAGTTCGTGGAGCAGCAGCAGATCGTGATCTAGATGCGATGATGCAGTTGTTTGAATCTGCTCAGCGCTTCTCTGAACGTTTTCCTTTGTCGGGTCCTGCAGCCTTTATCAATGAGATCGCAACTGAAGATATCGCTGGCGATGTCATTACCGCGAAAGGTGTCCGTCCAGATTTCGTTGAGATTCTTACCGTGCACAGCGCAAAGGGTCGCCAGTGGCAGGTTGTTGCAATCGCTGGCTTGCAAGAGGGAACCTGGCCAAACCTGAAGCAACGTTCTTCGCTATTGGGTGCAGAGCGTTTAGTAGAACGTAAGCGCAATCCTGATATTCCTAGAGATCAATTAGATGTCATCGCCGCTAATGGGCTGATGCAGGATGAGCAGCGTCTGTTCCATGTGGCTCTAACCCGCGCCCAGCAATCACTTTTCGTGACCGCGGTTCAGCGTGAGGATGAAGAGCCATCACAGTTCTTTGAAGCCGTCGAGGTAATGGTCAACAAGAGCGACGAGGATGAACATGTATTAACCGATGTTCCTCGCCCAATCACCGCACCTGCTTTAGTTGCCGAACTTCGTTCACAGCTCGATGGGCCAAAGGCAAAAGAGGCTGCAGCTCTATTAAAGGCGATGAGCGCTGAGGGTATTTACCTAGCTAACCCTGATAGCTGGATTGGTTCTGTTCCGATAAGTACCGATGCGCCTGTGATTGATCCTGACAAGGAGGTAATAGTTTCTCCTTCAGGTGCCGAAAGTTTTGTTGAATGTGGAGTCAAATGGTTCCTACAAAACAATGGTGGTTCAGATGGTGACAGCACTGCACAAGTTTTGGGTTCTGCGATTCACGCCTTTGCGGCAAAGATGGTTCAAGAGCCAGGCACAACTCGCGAACAGCTAATTGAGAATCTACAAAGCTCATGGAAGTTGATTGATCCTGAAAGTGGTTGGGTGAGCGCATCACATCTTGAATCCGCAGTCACCATGCTTGAAAAGTTTGTTGAGTACCACAAAGAGACAACACGCGAAGTTAAGGGTGCCGAACTTCGCTTTGATGTAAAGCTCGGACGTGCTCGCATTATTGGAACAGTAGATCGCCTTGAGGTCGAAGCTGATGGTTCACTATTCATCATTGACTTCAAGACCGGTAACACCGCTATTAGCAAAGAGGATGCCAAGAAGAATCTTCAGCTTGCTAGTTATCAGTTGGGTGTTCATGAGGGCGGTTTTACCGATGGTGACAAGAGTGCGGGAGCCGAACTTGTGTATCTAGGCACAAGTAGCGCAGGTGCATCGATCCGTCAGCAGTATGCGATCGACCTTGAAGAGACCAAGGCAACTATTGAAACCATTGGCGAGGGCATGGGAGCTGCAACCTTCTTTGCCACCGTTAATAAGCGCTGTAAAGGCTGCCCAGTAAGGAAATCCTGCCCTGTTCAAAGCGATGGTCGGGCGGTGATCGAGTGATGAGAAATGAATCAATCCAGCCTAAGTACACACCTGAAGAGATTATCGCCAAGCTTCAGGCACATCCAAAGTTTGGTTCTCAGATCAAACCGATCACAAAACATCAATCTGCGATTATCAGTAGCGGTTTAGAACCAGCGGTTGTTATTGCAGGTGCAGGCTCTGGCAAAACAGAAACCATGAGCAACCGTGTTTTGTATTTAGTTGCCAACGGTTTTGCCACCCCTGATCAAATCTTGGGTCTTACCTTTACCCGAAAAGCGGCTGGTGAACTTTCAGTTCGAATTCGCAAGCGTTTGCGACAGCTGTCGCAGTTGCCGGAGTTTGGCCACATCACATCAACCAGCACAGCGGTAACGACCTATCACTCATATGCTGGCAAGTTGTTAAGCGAACATGCAATCCGTTACGGAATCGATGCAGATGCTGAACCGTTGGGCGAGGCAGCTATTTGGCAGATCGCATCAGATGTCGTTCGCAACTGGTCTGATGATTCATATCGCAATGACAGCGCGGTGAGCACCGTCATCAAGGATTTGCTCGGGCTTTCTAAGTTGATGCTTGAACATCAGGTTAAGGCTTCTGACATCGAAGCGATCGGCAACGAAATGTTGGAAAAATTGCAGCTGCTTGCTGGAAGCACTAATGAAGATACCCGCGCAGTTGCTCGTGCGATGCGTCAACGTAATTCATTGCTGCCGATGGTTGAAGCCTTTATGGAACGTCGCAAAGCAGCAGGTGAACTGTCCTTTGATGATCAGATGTCATTAGCGGCAGATATCGCGCAGAACTTTGAAGATGTTGGCACTTTAGAGCGCGGCAAGTACAAGGTCGTTCTATTGGATGAGTACCAAGATACTTCGCAATCACAAGTGCGCATGTTGTCTGCGCTGTACGGCAACTTCGTATCCGAAACCGGCCACCCAGTTATGGCTGTGGGAGACCCGTCGCAAGCTATTTATACCTGGCGTGGAGCATCCGCTGGCACGATGGCTTCCTTCCATAAATACTTCCCAAAGGCGGCAGGACAAACGGGAACTGAACAGTTCTCCCTTCCAACAACCTTCCGTAATGACAAGATCATCTTGGCTGCAGCAAACACCATTAGCGCCGAGATCAAAGCTGCGGGTGGTCAACAAGTTGTAGAACTTGAGGCACGAAATGGTGCCGGCGACGGTGAACTCGCTTACGGAATATATGAAACAGTAGAAACCGAATCCCAAGCAATCGCTGAATACTTCAAGGCGTTGTGGAATCCAGAAAGCAATAAGTCATTTGCTGTTTTGGTTCGCAAGCGCAGTCAGATCGCATCCATTGAAAATGCGTTACGCGAGCAAGGTTTGCCAGTTGAAGTTATCGGCATCGGCGGTTTGATTCATATCCCAGAGGTTGCAGATGTTGTTACCTTGATGAAGATCATTACCGATCCTGATGCCGGTTCTTCCTTGATGCGTCACTTAACTGGACCACGCATTAACTTGGGTCCACGTGACATCGCAGCACTTGGTGCATTTAGTCGTGAACGCGCCAAAGCGATGCATGCAGATTCCAAGAGCTTCATTAAGAAGATCGCTGCAGGAAACCCTGATCAATTAGAAGCAGATGATCAATTTGCAGGGTCCATCATTGATGCTTTGGATGAGATCGCATCAGCCAAGAAGAGCGGCTTCAGTGATCTTGGATATCAACGCCTTGTCACCTTTGCCCAAGATCTTCGCCGTCTCCGCTCGCGCGCTGGTGGACAGATCACCGACTTAGTGTCAGAGATAGAAAACTACTTAACTCTGGAATCTGAAATTACTTTGCGCGAAGGAACTCAGACCGGTCGTCGCCACTTGGATAGATTCTTAGATGAGGCATCAAAGTTTGAACGAAGCGGTGGATCAGTTTCAGCCTTCTTGGATTGGTTGGATGTTGCATCTGATGAAGAGGGCGGATTAAAGGTTGGAGCCCCTGAAGTACGCACAGATGTGGTCCAAATCCTTACTGTTCACATGGCAAAGGGTGCTGAATGGGATGTTGTTGCAGTACCTGGCCTATCTGAAGGAACCTTCCCAGGTGTTAACCGCTCTGACCCGGATAACTGGTTGAAGAATGAAAAGCATGTTCCTTTCGCACTTCGTGGAGATGCACATGAGCTTCCACACTTCTCGCTGGATGGAATTACCAAAAATAGCGATGCATCAAAGGCGATCAAAGCTTTTGCTAGCCAATGTGTGGATCAAATCAAGATGCGTGAAGAGATGCGTCTTGCTTATGTTGCGGTGACCCGCGCGCGTGCGAATTTGATCTGCACAACATCGTGGTGGCGAGACGGTGCTAACTCAGTTTCTCCTTCACAGATCTTCAACTTGATCGCATCTGCAGCTTCCACACATGGTGGACGTTTGATCTCTGATGTTGCAGCACCAGATGATGATGCTGAGAACCCAACCCTTGAGAATCCATTGACCGCGGTGTGGCCTCGAGATTACTTAGGGGACAAGCGTGCACAGTTTGATGCAGCGATTGAATTGGTTAACGGATCTGATGTCCACCCACTTGTTGATTCACAAGACCCTGAAGTTAATTCGTGGATTATGGATGCCCATAGCTTGATTACCGAAGTTCGTAATCGCGCATCAGATGTTGTTGAAGTTCCATTGCCGTCACGTTTGTCTACTTCAACCTTGGTTGCTCTGCATGAAAATCCTCAAGAGCTTGCGTTGAATATTCGACGCCCCATGCCTCGTGGGCAAGATCAGTACTCACGACGTGGAACTGCCTTCCACTTATGGGTTGAACGTCAATTTACCGATGCTGCCACTTTGTTTGGTGATGAATTCTTGGATTACTTAGATCCACTCGATGATGATTCAAAGTTAGAGGATCTCAAAGCAGCTTGGCTCAAGAGCACCTTTGCCAATCGCACACCTGCACGGGTTGAGGTTCCATTTGAAACAACTATTGGCGGAGTACTAATTAGAGGTCGAATCGACGCGATTTATGCAGACGGAGATGGCTTCCAGGTAGTGGATTGGAAGACCGGTTCTAAGCAGTTAGGTAAGTCAGCCCAAGTTCAGTTAGCAATGTATCGCTTGGCATGGGCAAAGCTTTCTGGCTGTGATATTTCAAAGATCTCCGCGGCATTCCATTACGTTCCAACAGGAATCACCGACTCGCCATCTGATCTATTGGATGAGGCAGCACTGATTGCCTTGATTACCTCTATTGAGGACAAGCAGTAATCAAGCTTTAGAGAATTTTGACCCGTACCGGTAGGTGATCACTGACTCCGGTAACAACCGTTGGCAAAGATTCGTATTGATCGGGCTTCAAGGAATCGCTGAGAATGTAATCAAATTGAATCTTGGCTCCCCACGATGGATAAGAGTTTTGCTCAACCAGCGAATTCCAAGCAGATCGAAGAGCAGGTAAACCCTTTGGAAGGTTCATATCTCCAATAATCAAAGTTTGAGTTCCGTAGCGCTGCGAAAGTTCTGCCGCCCACTTCTTAATTTTGCGCAGCTGGCGATAATTTACAAAGGGCACAAATGACAAGTGGGTATTGATTACCGTCCAGCCATTCTCCAATGTTGCTGCCAGTGCAACGCGTGGTTCATCCGCAACATAAATCATTCGAACCGATTGTTTGCCTTTTTTGTTTTCTGCTGGAATCACCAATGGCATTCCAACAACAGAGTTTCCTAACTCCAAGCGATCCCAATGTAGAACAGGAATCTTTGACACAACTCCGATTCCATAATTTCCTTCAAGATTAGATTGGCGATTATCTTGGACATTGTTAGCGGTAATCACTGTGGCATCTAGCGAATTTAATTTGCGCCACTTTTCACCAGGTGCTCCAACCATTACAGGTGCAAAGCCCCAATGCTGCGTATTCATCGCTTCGGCAACTAGCGCGGTTTGTGAAGCTTTTCCTGATCGCGCTAACTGCTCATCAATCTCTTGAATTCCAATGACATCAGCGCCAATGGCTTGGATCGCTTCACCTAGCTTTTGTTGGTCGGCGGCTAGGTCATTGGTAGGCGGGATGGCCATTCCATGCAGCAGATTCCACGAGGTTACGAGCACGACCCAAGGCTAGTAGCGTTGCCTCCTATGAGCGCGCGCAACCCTGATTCCACTCCAGCTTCGCTCTCGCCTATCAATCGCGAAAGCGAATTACGCACAGATGCGGCCAAGTTAGGCGCACTTTGGAAAACCGCTCAGATTATTCATATGGTCGATACCCGGTTAAGCGCAGCAGATGACTCGCTTACCTTCATCGATGCAGATGCCGTTGCAGCTCTTTCTGATGTTTTTGTAGAAGGCGAACGATTCTTTTTGGGAATCGGTCGCGATGACAAGCAACCGTACTTTGCGTGGCGAACCACTTGGATCAATTCACCAGTTGATGACGGCACCGAAGATTTTGAAAAGCGTAAGTACGAAGGTTTCAAGACTCTTCGCGAAATCGGTGGCAATTTAGATGCAGATGATTTAGCACTTGCGATGCATGCTGTTGGTTTAGCGAACTGGCATGCGACTCATACCCACTGCGCGCGATGCGGAGCTAAGACCGTCAGCGATCTTGGCGGAAGTGTTCGAGTTTGCCCAGTTGATTCTGTGCAACACCATCCACGTACAGATCCAGCTGTAATTGTTTTAGTAAAAGATAAAGATGATCGAATCCTTTTGGGACACCAACCAGTGTGGCCAGCTAAGCGCTTTTCCACCTTTGCAGGGTTTGTTGAAACCGGTGAATCCTTTGAAGAGTGCGTATCTCGCGAAGTATTTGAAGAAGCTGGTGTCTACGCATCAGATATCAATTACTTAACATCGCAACCTTGGCCGTTTCCTGCATCGATCATGATTGCCTTTGAAGCGATTACTCATCGCCCAGAGGAAGCGCGCCCAGATGGGACTGAAATTACTGAAGTACGCTGGTTTTCACGTGATGAGATGAAGAAGGCTGTTGCTGCAGAAGAGCTTTTGCTGCCACCAACAATTTCCGTTGCACGTCGCATGATTGAGGCCTGGTACACAGGTGCAGATGGGTATACCCGTGATCAGTTACGCGGTGGTGAATCGTGGAGACCGTAGGAAACCCACGTGCAGAAGAGATTCTGGAAGCTTTAGATAATGAACAACGCGCAGTAGCACTTGCTACTCGCGGTCCTGTCTGCGTTATTGCAGGTGCAGGTACCGGAAAGACCCGTGCGATTACTCACCGCATCGCATACGCGGCAGCAATCGGTGTCATGGATCCACACAAAGTGCTTGCACTTACTTTTACTGCACGTGCTGCCGGAGAAATGCGCACACGATTGCGCTCATTAGGAGTTCCATCAGTTGCTGCTCGTACTGTTCACGCAGCGGCGTTGAAGCAATTGACCTTTTTCTGGCCACAGGTATTTGGTGGTCGCATGCCGGATCTGCTCACAACAAAGAGCGGATTTCTGACTGAAGCAATTAAGCGCGCTGAATTACAGGGTGAACTTTCAATTACCTCACGCGATCTATTGCGCGATATTGCAACAGAGATCGAATGGGCCAAGGTTTCTCAGATTGCACCTTCAGATTACTTAAGCGAATCCTTAAAGCGCACCGTTAAGCCTCGCATTAATCCAGAACAACTTGCCAAGGTTTACACCGCCTATGAGAGCGTGAAGCACCAAGAGCGCGCCATCGACTTTGAAGATGTACTACTTCTAACAACCGCGATGATTGAAGAAGAGCGCGAAGTCCGCGAACGAGTACAAGATCAGTACCGATTCTTCACCGTTGATGAGTATCAGGATATTTCTCCGCTACAGCAGCGATTAATCAACGCCTGGCTAGGTTCTAGACAAGAGCTATGTGTTGTTGGCGATCCAGCACAGACTATTTACTCATTTGCTGGTGCTACTCCTGTCTTCTTGAACTCATTCACCCAGCGCTTTCCAGAAGCTGAAGTTGTTCGTCTAACCACCGGTTACCGATCAACCCCAGAAATTATCTTCACCGCCAATAGCATTTTGCGAAAAGGTGCAATGGGTAGCGAGCTTGTCGCAATCAATGATCACGGCAGTAAGCCAACAATTAACGCTTACAACGATGAGCAAGCAGAGATCGCCGGAATCGTTCGCGATATTTCACAATTAATCTCTGAAGGAACTCCAGCACAAGAGATCGCAGTTCTTGCACGCACCAACAATCAATTAAATGGTTTAGAGAAAGCGCTTAACTCTGCAGGTTTGCCATACCAAGTTCGAAACACAGAACGCTTCTTTGAACGCAAAGAGGTCCGTGATTTCTTAAAGCAGGTTCGTACTGCATCTGTTATTCCAACTGAAGGTGTTTCATGGCTGGATGAACTGCGCACACTTGCTCAACCATTCCTAACTGGGGGAGCGATCGACGGAATCGCAGCGTTGCTTCACCTTGCACGCGAGTTAGATTCAGATAATGGATTTACTCCAAAGAACTTACGCACATACTTACGTGAAGTCGAAGATCGCGTTCAACAAAACAATCCACCAACAATGCCTGTGACAACCCTTGCAACTTTGCACGCAGCAAAGGGCCTTGAATGGGAGCGCGTTTTCTTGATGGGTGTCAGTGATGGAGTTTTGCCTCTTGAAAACAACAGCACCACAGGTGATCAAGCATCAATCGATGAAGAACGTCGTTTGTTCTATGTTGGAATCACTCGTGCGAAATCAGATCTTCGCCTGAGCTATCGAGGAAAGGCCTCTCGATTCCTCGCCGAGGCAGGCCTGGCTAACTAGCCTCACCCCTAAAAAGCCCGCTGATATAGCTGATTTACCCTGATTTACGCGGGGAATTAATTACCTTGCCAGTAGCAATCCCCATGCTTTACCCTTAAGCCTTCAACTTCATGGCGAAGTCGAAGCTTGAGTTAATTTACTTAGATCTTTCAAGATCTAAATACTGGAAAGGAAACGAATATGTCTAACGCATCATTCGTATCAGCAAACGCTTTGCGTTCTGCTGTGATTCCTTCTGCTCATACAACCAATAAGCCTTCTACTTGGCATACCGCAAAGCCAGCGTTTTACGCAG
>JACCDX011129203.1_pt1 | contig 10217 bp, 20 predicted proteins | sample 7449681 | NCBI WGS metagenome assembly JACCDX01 (sample SAMN15323450, study PRJNA562643) | freshwater metagenome | isolation source: river surface water | place: USA:Blue River Watershed | collected 2017-08-18
CCAATAACAACAATAGCGGTATAGTCAGATTTTTTACCCAGACTGTATGCAAAATCAATAGCAGCAAAGACATTTAATCTTTTGTCCCTATAGTACCAGAAGCCACTTTCTAATGTCAAGAACTTTCTATCGTAGTATTGAAATTTATCTTTACCGACAGGGACATTATCAGGATCAGAGGGGTCGTTATAGTATTGTGCTCTGAATTGGCTCTTATCTAAGTATTGACCACGTTTCTTTGCAAGGACTTTAATATCAAAACCAAACCATTTACCGTCTTTACGCTGTTGGCGAGGCCATAGGAACTCACCAGTACCATCTCCACGGTCTTCTACGGCTTTCTCAAAGATCTCGTAGATAGGTTCTTCCCCAATCTTTGAGCCATCTTTGTCGTAGAGTTCCTCTTGCATCTGCATCAGATCATTATAAAGATCAATAGGATGATACCGAGTACCAACAACCCACTCCTTAGCTTCAGCTCCTTCAATGGAAGAGAGAAGAGAGTATTGGCTTTTGACTTTTTCTCGTCCTTCACCAGAGTAAGCATTTTCATAAACAACGCAGTCATCAAGGACGGCAATATCGCAGTGAAGACCTGTGAGTGATGTAGTAAGGCCACCAGTAAAGATGGAAGGGTCACGAATATTCTCCCTCTTGCGGTCTGGGTGGTCTAACGAGATCTCACTAGAGGTCCACTTAGTGCGCTTACCCTCTTCAGGATGTACGTGTTCAGGCCAGTACCTACGGTAAATATCCGAGGTAAATAGACCTTTCATAAAGCCTAGTTGTTTTTCAGCTAAGTTAGCAGTAGCAGAAATATAGAGTACTCTTAGGAGAGGATTCTTAGTCAACTCCCAGACTACTCTGTACGCTACCATACGAGACTTCTGATGGTCCCGAGGGAATAGAACAAGTTGGTGGGACTTATGGTCAGGCCGAGTCCACCACTGTAGAAGCTCGCTGTGACACTGCCCCAAGACTTGCTCAGGAGCAATAAGGTTGACAAAGAACTCTAAGTCAGCCTCTGCTCTAGCTCTAATTTCTTCGATTAAGGACAAGTATTTCTCCGGTTATAAGAAGTAAAGTGGCAGGACTGATGCGGCTCCAAGGACAGTTACAATAAAGTCCCATTTATCTGGAGTCCCGTGTCCTGCTCTATCCCAAACTTCTTTACCTGCTGCAAGTACAGAGGATAAAACAAAGCCTACCCAAAATGGAAGGCCATACGCCACAGGAAGGGCTGCGAAGGCGATGCCCGCAAGAAAGTGGGCAGATTTATCAATCGGTGGCATCTTCATTTCCAAGCCCTCACTACAATGCGCCAATTAGCATAGGTAATTCCACGAGTACCTGTACTAAAGTTAATAATAGGAAGGCCAGAAGCCCCTACTTTTAGTTTGATTTGAGTTGCGTTCATGGCGATAGCAAGACCATTGTTAGCACCATCTGCAAAAGTTTCTGCTCCGATAGGGCCGTACCAATCGTTAACTGCGAACCCTTCAGAAGCGGTAACACAAACAAGCCAAACCTGAACATTTGCAGGAGTTCCGCCTAGGCCATGTGTTAGTGTGATGTCTGTCCCAGCTACAAAAGACCATTGAGCACTCTGGTACGTTTGAGTATGTGGAGAAGCCCAAGTAGGAGCAGACCCAGTACCGCCAGAAGTTAAGACTTGACCATTCTTTCCGTAATCTGCCCCAATACCCCATTCCCCAGCAGAACCAAGACGAAAACGTGTTCCGCCATTAACAATAAAACTCATGTAGTCATTTGCATGACTGTAAGAGATAGAGGCAATAGATGCGCTATCACTATCCCCCATAGCTAGGGTTGAAGCTCCATTGTTATTTCCAGCTCTAATTTGAAGGGATGCTGTAACTCCAGAACCAGTAGAACCATTGATAATAGCATTGCCCGTAAAAGTAGGGTCAGCAATAGGGGCTTTTAAGTCTAACTGTGCTTGGACGTTACCACTAATATTATCTAAAGCGTCTAGCTCAACATTCGTAACAGTAAGATCAGTGATGTCCGAAACTGCAAGACCACTCTTCACAAAGGACTTAAGTTGGTTTCCGGTAACTTTTTTAGAAGTACCACTATCGTTAGTCTCAAACTCTTGAGTCCCGCTAGCAGCAGAAGCCGCTGGGAGTTCAGAGATCTTAATATTAGCCATTAGTAGATCCTCTTCCAGTTTTCACTTATTTTCTTATACATTTTCTGAGCTTCTTTCCAGACACCAAGATGTTTAGCGTTAGGAGTCATTCGTTTCCAGATGCCATTTTGCTTAACGTAGGCTAAACCGTTGAACTGGGTTTTCTCGCTGCTTGCAGTCAAAGTAGCTTCTGACTCGTTAAAGATAACAGGGAAGGTTACTCTAATGTTACCATCTTCTGTTACTCTTGTGTCTCCTAAATTAGTAGTTCTAATAGCTTCTTCGTTAAATCCAGTAAAGACAGCGCTCTTTCTTTTAATGACAAGGACAGACAGAGTTCCAGAACAGCTCAAGGACGAAAAAGCCGTCTTAGTCTTGAAACCTGTTCCAGTTAAAGTAGAAGACCCTCCTAGACTCGCTGTAGAGGCCCGTAGAAGCCCACCTAGAGCTGATATGGAGGATACCCCCAGAAATAGAGAAGAGCCTAGAAACGCCTTTACACTACTTGTAGTGAGCACCCCTGTTCCAGTGAAAGAAGAGGACGTTTGTTTGTTGCCGACCCCTAAACTAGAAAGACTCCCAACACCTAATAAGGTAGTAGAACCGTTTTCAGTTACCTTAGGCCTAAGGACTAGTGTAGCTGCGTTCCATGAGTTGTTTGTGCTGTCGGTATTTAAAGCCCAAGCGGCAGGGTCGTAAGAAACTCCAGCAGACTGTCCCGTAATATAGCCAGAGCCAGCGGTGCTACCAGTGGTCGAACCAGCATTATTTACCTGTTGAAACCCACTCAGGTAAGCTGTTGAGGCTGTGGTATAGGTCCGTAGGGTTAAACTCGTAGCTGAGTTAGCAAAGACAACAATAACATTATTAGCTTTTGCTGGTGTTATAGCGGCAGGATTGGCATTACCTGTATCAATAGCTACTGCTGTGGTAGTTGTGACATCAAGAGGGACTGCCGTGTTGACACCCCTAAAAACACTGATAACTACTGTGCCACCTTGAGCTGTGGTGTTTTTACCAACAATGACTAAGGACGAATCTGGGGTGGCCCCCATAAACTTCCTAAATACAGCTGTATTAGCTGCGTTAGTGTCGTTAGCAAAAAGTTCAGTTATTTGTGTATAGCCTGAAGTTGAGATCTTTGCCGAAAGATTCGCATCACTGCTAACCGTGGATAATGAATACGAAACTAGGACTAAATCTCCTTGAACAAGGCCAAGAGATGTTAAAGAGATGCTTTGAGTTGCGGTAGAGATTGCTGTGATACCAGCAGTTAAACCACCTACGTAAGAGATAGCCATTAGACAACCTCCACATTAGAGTCGGCAATAGAGGCGTCTCCTTGAGTTACTGTCCATACTACTGCGTGGGAAGCTTCCTCAGTGGCGATAAACCCAACTTTTATTTTAGTCCCATTAACTTCAGGAAGCATGCTGGTTACCTCTAGCGAGGTTACTTCAGGGCCACCGCTAAAGCCAAGGACGAGAGAGCTATTATCTACTATAAAATCGTACTCAAGTCCTAGGGGTTCTACAGTTAACTTAAGAGAGAAACTAGGAGACTCAATAACAGAAGTTGCCAAGAGAGAACTCTCAGCAACCACATAGATGTTATTTTGGCTAGTTTGATTAATCATGCAATAGCGAGGTCAATAGCACCAACGGCGAAGAAAAGGCTGTCACCATCATCAATTAACTTAGAAGCATCCAACGCACCATGCCACAGTCTATTGCCAGCAGTAGAGGCATCATAGATGGCCATGTGAGTAATCGTACCCCAGCTTCCACCAGCAGCAGTAAAGGTCTGCGAGTTAGTGCTTGTAGTCGTACCAGCACCTGAGGTGGCAGCAGCAAAGGTCACAGCTTGACGAGAGTAACCAAGGCCAGAGACTTCAGTGCCTCCAGTGCTATCGTTAGTGGCGGAAGTGTATAAGGCCACGTACCAAGCAGTAGGGCGAGTAGCGGCCCCAGTGGTCACAAGCCAATCAAGTAGTAGTTTTTCAGAGTAGTCAGAAAGAGCAGCCATTTATTTTCCTTTTAAGTATTAACAGTAAACCAGACATCACCGTCTGATCCACCACTAGGGCCAAGAGTGCTTACAGTTACATTGTTAATTAAGGACAATAAATCAGCCCCATTAATTAAAACACCACCTACGTTTAATAAGTTGTACCCATTTAAATCAAGGTCGGCTCTCATTGCATTAGGAGTGCTACCGTCCAGAGAAAGGGTGTTATTAAATGCTTCTACTAATTTAGCGAAGTTATCATTTAATTGAGTATTAGAGGCGTAGCCTGAAGAGATATTAGTGAGGGAAGGAGATTTAGCCATTAATTAAGTAACCCCATTGTTTTTAATCTAGCCATATCTTTTTCTACTGAATCATTTTTATAAGCAGCATTGGCAGAATCAGCAATCTCAGCTCTGGCTTCTTTCTTTTGTTTAACAGTCCCAATTTCTTTCCACGGCTCTTCGATTAAATACTTGGCTGCGGTAAAAGCACTACGTCCATTCTCTTCAACTTCTTTAATAATTGCTTGGAAGGCCTTTTGTTTACGCTTTTGACTAGCTACTTTTCTCCAGTCTTTCAATTCATCAGAGAGGACAGGAGAGAGTTGTAGTTTTAACCAGAATCCAGTGTCTCCAAAGACTTCTTCAGCGAAGTGGACCTCCGAGGGGTCGTCTACGGTGAGCTTTACGAACAGCTTGTAGAGGGAAACAGCACCATCTTTGCCTTCTTTTGACAGAGAAAGGACAGAATCTTTATTATATTCAATAAACAAGTCCTTAGTACGGGCTTTACCGTTAGCGGCATAGAGGTCAGAGTGGGACAGAATGGGCATATGTTCTCCTTCGCCATCATTATAGACTAAGGACAGAAAGAATGTCAACATGTATTATAGGTATTATTATATAAAAGAGAATAAATATATCTTAGAGTACTCTAGGTACTACTAGTATACTTAAGGTAAGTAAGAGTACACCTTAACGGGCGACCCTTCCCGGAAGAAATCCTGCATTATGCTGTTTTTATTGAGAAAATCTTTAGGTGTAATACATGAATAGAAGCCAACCCCCCGACCCCCCTGCTCCACCCACAGCCTTTTGCCCTAGTTTTGTCCTCATATACATTAAGTTTATGCCGTAAGCGCCTGCTTACAAAGGGTAATTCATTTATGAACAATCGTTCAGTTAAGAATCATTCTCAAGTAGTAATACCATTCCAATACCAATTAGAATACTTAACATGTTAACAATAATCAGTTTTCCTTCACGCGCGCGTATGTGTGTTCCTATCCCCATTCAGGAACGATTCGATCACGGAATGTTACAGTCTTTGTAACATAATGTTACTTTACTTCCCTTTCGCTTTCCTGTCTAAGTAGGTCTATCGAAAGACGGCACCGACCAGCCGCCGCAAGGTAGAAACGGTCCAAGGTTGTGGGTTGCTTGTTCAAATACCCTCTAACCTGCGATAGATAGCAGGACCAAAGAACGGGATAAAGCGCTGCCCCTAGTAAGGCCAAGGCCTGAAAGGTAATGCCTCTAACCGATAAGAGCGAGCCTAGGCGCAAGCAAGACCTAGGGAAGAACGGAAAGAAAGTGGTTGACAAAGATTCCGAGTAAATGCCAAGGTTAGGGCAAGCCAAAGCTAAGAGGGTCAATAAACTCTAGACACAGCATAACCCTTCGGGGGCCTAGGTCTAGGTGCTATGGTGACAGAATAAATATGCCCGCCGACCGGGTAACAAGACGATAGGATATAAGGTCCCTAGCTAATCAAGGCCTGTGCTCTTTGACAATGTATAGGCAATGAAGCCTTGTGTCCTAGTCCTTATGGGCGATGATGGGTTACGCAAGCAAGGCAGAGCCAAATAAACGCAAACTGGTATGCCTGCCAGTATAATAAAAGTTTACCTTTTAAGGTAAGGAAGAAAGGCACTTGCTTAAAATATAGGGCAAGGGGATAGGTCATATTAAGACTTTAGAAAACCTCTTGCCCGTATTTGTTTTGTCTTATATCTCTTAAAATACTAAGAGGTATTAGTTAAAACAAGAAAAGGAAATAAACTATGTCTATGTTTGTTGAAGAAGTGAAGACCCTTAAAATCAAAGAGGCAATCAACCAACTGACCCATGATGGTGCAGATATTTCTGTCATGGGTTTTACCGCTTGTTCGATTGAACTAGTTATTGGTGCAGAGTATAAGGACCGCTGCGCTTGCTTGTTCTCAAAGAAGGGGCTTGGGCTTCTGATCGCTGATCTTCAAGCTATCCATGACGCAATGGGGAAATAAGATGGAATGGTTACTTCTTGCCTGCTTCATGGGGCTTATGCTCTGCGTGATCTTTGCTGAATAAGGAGTGTTGACAGAGTTTTACCCATCTTCTATAGGTGGGTAATGCTAAGCCAACAAAGGAGACTGACCATGTGGAAAGGTAATCTTATCTCGGCAGGTTCTAATGCCAAGACTGTAAAGGGTGACGGGAAAGAGTATGTCACGGCCATCATGTATCTGACCCCGTGGAAGTCGGCAGGGACTAACGTCTGCCCTATGGCTGAGCAGGCTAAGTGTATTGATGGCTGCCTGAATACCGCTGGCCGTGGTCAGATGAATAATGTCCAAGCTGGCCGGGCAAGGAAAACCCAATGGTTCGCGCAGGATCGTGCTGGCTTCATGGCCCAACTGCACAAGGATATCTTGTCCTTTGTTCGGTTCTGTAAGAAGAAAGGTGTTCAGCCTTGTGTCCGCTTGAATGGCACTTCTGATATCCGTTGGGAATTGGTGTCCTATACTGCCGATTGGGTTGCCTATGATAACCTGATGCAAGCTTTCCCGATGGTGCAATTCTATGACTATACAAAGATTGCTAATCGTCGCAAGGTGCCGGACAACTATCATCTTACGTGGTCTTATTCTGCCGCCAATGCGTCCTATGCTGCACAGTCTGTTGTTGCAAAGCTGAATGATATGAACATTGCCGTGGTATTCCGCAAGAAGCAGGACATTCCGGCTACGTTCCTGCACCTGCCTACGATTGATGGCGACCGTGACGACATGCGCTTCCTTGACCCCAAGGGTGTAGTTGTGGCACTGTATGCCAAGGGCAAGGCCAAAAAAGATACGTCTGGCTTTGTTGTGGGTTGACAGAGGCAACCTAAGAAACTGCTTTAACTTTGCCTTGTAAGGGTTTGACAACAAAGAAGGAATCGGGATTATGGAATGGCAGATTCACCGTGACGGGTTCTACTACCTTGACCTTGACAAGCATACCTTTGAGCTAGGGGAAATGTATGAGGGCAAGTGGCTCTTGAAACATTGGGGGCATGGCGCTAGATCAAGCAAGTGGCATGACGTATGCTCTGCTGATGAAGGCAAGGCTTTGGCTGAAAGGTTGGCAACAGAATGAAAGTCTTTGTGCTATACTACATGGGTCGAGGTGACGATAACGACAAGGTGATTGACATTTACTCTACACGGGAAAAGGCTGAGAAGCGGATCAAGCAATATACCCCTTGGGATAGGCCGTACCTGTATATTGAAGAAGAGGTTGTGCTGTGATGAAAGTCTACCTCTTGTGGTATCGGCAATCCTCTGGTGACTACGTGGCTGGGGTCTTTGACTCTCTTGAAAAGGCTATTGACAGGCGAAGTCAAGAGGACGATTGGGATCAACGCTGTATGGATATTGAAGAGGAGTACCTGCAATGAAGCACTCTACCGACTACTTTGACACAGAAGTTGAAGCCCAACGGGAAGGGGAAAGGTGCGAGGCCTTCATGGGTCTTGGGTATGACTACAGGTTCAAGGTATACTACGACAATAAGCTTGACAAGTGGGTGTTGTTCGCTTCATGGTGGTCAAGCTGTGATTAACGCATAAGGAGAAAAACATGCGTGAAGAAATTATCAAAGACGCCTTGCATCTGGCAGGCACTCGCTTTGTTACTGTTACCTTCTTGACAAAGGAAGGAAAGGAACGCAAGGTCAATGGGCTGCTACGTCCTTTGTCCAAGATGAAAGGAGGCACTAGCCCCTCTGTTGAAGCTGGATACACGCCTATCTGGTCCCCTCGCTTTGGCTGGCGCTGCTTTAAGACAAGCAATGTCACCAAGGTATCCACTGATAAAACTCTGATCCTGAAAGGAAACTAAAATGTCTAAAGAAATCGCAGTGAACGTGAAGTTTGGCAAGAAGCACATCGCCCTTATGGCAGCAACGCAGGGTGACGCCCAAACCGCTATGGATATGGTGATCGCAGGATTGTATTCGATTGCTTTCCATGAACCTGATGATGAAACCCTTGACCGCCTCTTTATTCTGATGAATGATGTGGTGAATGAAGCGCAAGAACGTGTGAAGGAGTTTAATAATGCTTGATGAAATCTTCAAGGCTTACTCGGACTGGATCGGTGCATACTTCCGCAAGGATATGAACGCAGGTTCTTACTTTGAGCGATACACCAATCTGCGTGACAAACTTCCTAAGAAGGAACAGGCACATTGGCCGATTTGAAGGAGTTGCCCAAGGCAATTAAGAAGGAGTTGATTGGGGTCAGCAAAGACTGTAGCAGGAATGTGGTGTTAGCTACTATCACGCTGCCTTCTGCTGACCTAATCGAAAGGGTTGCTCAGGAGGTCTTGGCTAATCTAAGCAATGCAGCGGGCGCCAGTGTTGTTATTGGGTATACCTTGATTGACACCTCTTGCTTTGCTGCCTTCTATGTGAAATAAGACTAGCGGCTGTGGTGAAATAGGTAAACACAACAGACTTAAAATCTGTCCTTCTGTGGGTTCAAGTCCCACCAGCCGCACCAAGATTGCATCCGTAGCTCAATTGGATAGAGCAACAGCCTTCTAAGCTGTTGGTTGTAGGTTCGAGTCCTGCCGGGTGCGCCAATCTTCAACAATGGAGAAACGAATGACTAACTGGAATGACGGAACGATCCACGGCTGGAACGGTGGCGATTGCCCTGTGCATCCTGAGACGGTGGTGAAGTATTGGACAAACTCTGGTGAGAAGTATCCGTTCGAAGCAAAGTGTCTGCGGTGGAAACACACTGACGAAGGGTTGGGTGACATCATCGCCTTCCGCGTGGTCAAGGAATACGTCGAGCCAAAGGTGATTTGGGTCAATGAGTATGAAGATGGATACCATACCGCTCATAACACCGAGGAAAAAGCCAAGCATAGTGCAAGGGGCCTACCATCACGCCTTATCCGCATCGCCGTGAAGTATGTTGAAGCTATTGCTGACGCAAAGGAGTGCAAAGAATGACCAAGATCGTAATTAACACCTGCTACGGTGGCTTCGGGTTGTCCTCTAAGGCGTTGGCCCTCTACAACGAATTGAGCGGAAAGAATGAAGAATACGACTGGGAAATCCAGCGCAACGATCCTTACTTGGCGCAAGTCGTAGAGACGCTTGGCAAAGAAGCGAATGGTTACTGTGCCAGCTTATCGGTGGAAGACCTCCCTGCCGGAACTCTTTACCGCATCGACGAATATGCTGGGTTGGAAAGCATCGAAACCATTGACAGCATTGAATGGAGCGTAGCATGATCGAAGAAGAACTGAGCATCTCGGACGCAGAACTGATCGCACGGCTGCAAAACAGCAAAGGCTGGCCGACACTTGGTAATGCTGCCGCCGACCGCATCGAAGCGTTGGTGAAAGAGCTGGATGAACTGCGCGCCTCCATTTTTGGAAGCACAGAATACACCAGTGACTTGCGGAATGGCAATTTCGTGGAAATGGCTGAGACGCTTCATGCGGCACAAAAGGGAGGTCTAGCCCGCGCCGAAGCCGCAGAGGCCGACTACAAGCGCGAAAGTGATCAGCATGACGCCACTGTGCAGAAGCTGCTGGTCGGTTCGGTCGCGCTGAAAGACCTTATTGAGCATACGCACTACTGCGAAAAGGAACTTACGGAGAAACTCCATCATGTGGAGTTCTGCGGCGAGAGTTATCCGCTGACTACCGCCCGCGCCTTCCTCGCCAAACACCAAGTATCTGCGGAGCAGAATGGGAGCCAGAAATGACCGAAGCACCTGAACGGATTTGGG
>JACCDX011792966.1_pt1 | contig 10217 bp, 15 predicted proteins | sample 7449681 | NCBI WGS metagenome assembly JACCDX01 (sample SAMN15323450, study PRJNA562643) | freshwater metagenome | isolation source: river surface water | place: USA:Blue River Watershed | collected 2017-08-18
AGGCAAGAATTCTTAGATTATCAATAAAATCCACGATGATTTACCTATAAAAATGTTCAATGTCGATGATTATTTTGCTTCAGACATTTTTTGAAGAAAAATATAAATCCCTAAGAACTCGCATCAAAGTTCCCACGCCCAGCTGTAACTGAGAACATATTTTCTTTATACCTAAACCCCTCTCTCTCAGCAAGATGCTTACGTTTTTCATACCGTCGCTCATCATGCTCAGTCGTCCCAGCTTCACGCCGTTAGCTTTTGCTCATTGCTGACATGCGATCACACGCTCTCGAATCAAGTTTTTTCCAACTCGCCGAGGGCAGCGAAAATGGAAAAAATCATGCGACCACTGAGTGTGCTGGCATCCATGCTCTGCTGCTGGAAGAACAGATCAATCTTCAACGCTTGAAGCTCATTCAGAATTTCGATCAAGTTCTGAAGACCTCTTCCCAGTCTGTCGATTGATCAGCACATGACCATGTCGAACTTGCGCTGTTTCGCTGCTTTCAGCATCGCATCGAGTGCTGGACGATCATTTTCGTCCCTTGGATCCCGAGATGCCGCTTTCGACGAACTATTGATAAATACTATAACCAAGTCGTTCGCAAAGACAACGAAGTTCCACCAGCTGGTTTTCTGCGGTCTGTTTGTCGGTTGAGACTCGTGCGTGGATAGCAACGATTTTTGACATGCCAAGTCCTTTCAGTGAAGTTGAAAGACTCAGACAAAGTTGACTGAGCCGAGAACTGAATCGCTCTCGGTATCACGCTGATCTGTTTTCACACATGCGTAGAGAACATGTGTAGAAATGAAAAATCCCGAACTTCCTATGTCTTTGAAATCAAAGGGAAATTCGGGATTTTCTATGTACTGGCGGGCTAGTAAATTTCGCATCACTAACCAACTCAAGTTATGATACATCGTTTTTTGGAGCTAGCGGGGATTCGAACATCAGAGGAAAATCACGGCAGCCGAGAACCATTACAAGCATCTGTCGTGGTCGCCGAATTGATTGAATACCGGTCCGCATATCGTTGGCATTCAATCAACTTTTCCCGAAAAATTGCACGACGTTTGCTCCAACTTGTTTTGCAAAATCTACCAGCCAGATGCTGCAATCAGGAAATACGTTGGGCCATTGCGCGTTTATTGCCACAGCCGATACAGCAAACCATACTACCCAAACAGCGTATCCGACCTTTTTCAAAGTCGTGTGTTGAAGAGCAATGCGATTCTGCAAATCACTGAACATTGGAAGCACACGGTTAGATATATCCGGCGGTTGCGCTGTCACTTTGTCGATCCGTAACTGCACCTCCTGCTTGATGACGGCGACAGAATTCTGCTGATTGGCTACGAGCTTCTGCATTACCCAAGAAAAAACAGTAACGCCGAACCAAATGGTGAGATTCGCAGCCATTGAGTCCGCTTTGACGCCAGCGCCAGCGATCAGCATTGCGGCTGGAAGAGCCAGCAATTGATTCTGAATATCCGCTAGGGTTTTGTTTAGCCGCAGCATATCCTCAACATTCTTGCTGTCCACCTCTGAACGAAGCTTCTCGAATGAAAAGTCGACGGTGTACAGAGCATAAGAGGACTTGACCCTGTCAACTAAGTCAGAAAATTTTGGCAGTAAATCAGCTAAGCGTATTACCGAAATTCCCTTGCATAGCTCCAGGACAGCCGAGCGGACAATATTGCGTTTTGCTTCGCGGTGATGGTCTGACTCAAAATAAGTCACACCGAACTCGGTCAGACCATTAAGAGGTAAAAGGTCGTCGGCACCATACTCAGGTCGGACCTCAATCTTAGATTCATAGCTCTTGATGAATACGATGCTTTGGTTAACCTCGTAGTCTGCGAAGGATTTAAGCAGCTCCCAAAGCTTGACCGTATCAAGGTAGTAACGGACTGACTCCGGCACAAAGTCTGTCTTACCATGGGTGTAACCGATATCTCGCACACTAAACTCAATCGGCACGCCACGCTGTCGCTGACCGGCTACCAAGGCCGCCATGTCGGGATAAACATCCCCCATCTCCGGATGAAACTCAATCAGGCGATACCGATCATCGGTCAAACCAAGCAACGACTTAGGAATTGCAGCCACAATGGCATCGAAGTTCAAATCCGAAGGCAATCGTCCTTGCCAGTTCGCCCCCGCAAACTCGACCTCTTCGAGATGCTCGAAGAGCCAAAGCGCCCAGTCATGAGCGCTGGTCGGTTGTTGAAGCATGATCTAGAATCGATTTCTTAAGTTGGTCGGGTGGAGATTGCAAAATGATTGAGTCCGTCCTCTCATCGTAACGAACGCGCTCAGCCCTGACATCTGCCACATCAAAAGATAGAGAGACTGTGCCTATCTTTCCATGCAATCGCTTGAGGGCGACGTAGGTCGGTCGATTGGGTTTAAAGCGCTCATCAAGGTTATAGCTATCACCCTCTGGCCGATTTCTGATGTGCTCAAGGAACGCATCGGGCTCTGCTGGGTTAACCGCCGCCGCGATTGTTGCCAGCGGCACTTCCTCTCGATTACTTTCAAGGCAATCGAATAATCGACTTCTCATTGCGGCTTTTTCTTCGCGCCGATCCTCCACAGACAAGTCGATCCTTCTATCGACAAAATCATTGGCTGCGCGCAGAACTGCCTCGGTATGGTGCTTCGAATCAGTAAAACTTGTACATGCCAAGGCTTGCCGGAAATATTCGCTCACCTCTGCTTGCCGCGTGCCCCCTTTGATGAACGTGAGGTAGGGCTGCTGATTATCTCTCCAGCGGGTAAGGTTAATCCGCGCTGCTTCGTTCAGGTGAGTCAAGTCAATATTCAACGTCTCGGTTAAGCTCAACGTACCAGCATCAATACCGGCACCTGGTTTAAGCTTAAGCATCGCGACAAGCATTAGGTCATGCAATTCGGTGCTATATCTTAAAAACAGCGCATAGCCGCCACTGGAGAGGAATGAGTCTTCCATCTGTCTGGATATTTGCTTGACGGCTTCGTGAGTGAAGATCATGAAGGGGGTCCGTCCATCAACGTACTCGCGCAAGTGCACTGGAAATCTATGTGCCGAAGGATCAACGCCGAGCGTTCCATTGCTGTTTGCTGACTTGGCGTACATGAGGATTAAACTTTCGCATAACCTCTGAAGCACAGCGTCTAACGGGAGTAACGTGGAACGCGGATTTACCGTAACACTCCCTGCACCACGCGTCTGGGCTGCTTTCTCCAAATGATGTATGGTTGCTTCGATTATCTGTACAGCCATAGTTTTTCCGTAGCGTTTCAGCTCAATAACTAGACTGTATTGTGGATCAAAACTCAATCATCTGAATATATATAATTTTGTTATGTTGACTAAAAACGGTCTGGACGAAAGCCACGGCTTCTCAATTCAGGTTGTTGGGTTGAATGACCATATCTAGAATGTTTCCATATAGGTAATTTCAGTTAGCCGCGCCTCGGCTTCCCGCCTTGTCACGAGCCCCGGCAGCACCTTTCCTCCGCCGTAAACCCATCGCCGTAATTCTTGTCGAGCCGCAGTCCAATTCCGCTGGTTTATTCGCCGCCGAAGCGTCGAGGTCTGCAAGCGTCCCGCGCCAAGGTTGAAGGTGAAGTCCAAAATGGCCGAGAGTCGCCCTCCGGGCTCGGCGGCGAGCACGGGGCAGTAACGAAGCGTAGCCGCCAGTGCTGTTTCCAGATCGCGCGCCAGATAAATCTCGGCTTCTGCCTCCGTGATCTCCGGATGCGTAGGGTCGCAGAGATGGCCGTAACCGATGGTCCAGTACCCAGCGGGACAGATGTAAGGATGCGCCCGATCGGGATCGTTTTTCGGTACACGGCAAAATCCCTCAAACCGCTTAGCCAATTCAATGGCTGCCGCTGGAACGGCGATCATAACCGCACCCGGTCAAACACACGACCCAGGAACCAGAAATTCAGCACCCCAGCCCATAACGCCTGATCTGCCTCCGTCCAAGCATGCAAGATGGCTGTTCCCCAAGTAGCCCCAGCGGTGACTGCCGCAGCGAACGCTGCCGTCTTGGCAGCGCAATACAGCGCCATAAACCAGTAAGTGATAACTGGCCGAACGCTGGTCGACAGCGCGTCAGCCCACTTCACTCCGGAAGGCCGCCCTTGTGCCGCCAATGCCTCCTTCAGCGCCTCAATGGCCCCAGTATTCCAGGCCGAATTTGCGGAGGCGCCGATCTCAGCCATACGTTGGGCTCCTCGCAGCTTTTCGAATTCCAGGGCCTTGTCCTGCATGGCCAGTTCATGGCCGCGCTCCCCTTTTCGATCAAGCCACTTCAAGATCTCAGGCGCCAAACGGAAAGCGCCACCCAACAGACCGCCGAGAAGTGTCTCGATCATTGGACACCCCCGTAGAGCTTCGGCTTAATGCTTGCCCCAACGATCAGCGCAACCAGAATGCCGGTGGTGAGCAGCTTAATGAATGTCTGCCAGGCAGTTTGTCTTGCTTGCCGCCACGCTTCGATCAGTCCTCGCAGATCCCGAATATCCTTAGCTGCGTGACCGTTCTCGAGCCCAAGTGCGGCTAACGCGCGCTCAGCCCCCTTCTCTGCCGCCCGTATCAATAACTCATCTAGGTCTTCGGGACGAAGGTTCAGAACCTCGGGAAAGTCGTTGTTAGTTGCCATTCTTGTCTCCAAAAAATAATGCCTGCCCAGAGATCTCCGGGCAGGCATTAAAGGGGGATTGCGGTGAGATTGATTGTTGTTCGATAAATTTACGATTTTCCAAAAGATCGCCAGGTGCGCGGGTCTAATACGCCGGTGGCGTAGTTCGGAACTGGCTCATTAAAAACGAGGAGCACATCACCTGCTAAAGCAATACGTTGCTCAGATCCCATATCACCCACCTTCACCGTTCCGTGATGAAGATGGCTGGGAAATACCAATAGCTGCCCTTCCTCGACAAGGACAATCGACTGGTTGGCATTGAGTGCATTCCGTTCCATAACCATCGAGCGCTGCCTGTTGGTTGATTCAGAAAATGCACCGTTGTACGGTTCGTTGGGTGAGGCCTGAATCTGGAAAGCAATGGCGTCAGCCTCTTCCGGCATCTTCATGTAATACACAAACGACAAATGACTTGTGGCATGTGAATGAACCGGAGTCACCGTAACGCTGTTTGTCGCACTAATCCATGTCTTGACGATATTGATATCTACACGTGATCGGTCATAAGCTAATTGATCGAGATAGCTCGCCACACAAAGCGATACAAATTCGAAGAATGGTCTCAAATTCTCATCGGTGTGTAGGTACACCTTCCCTGAACTTTCCCCAGAAATTAAGCCTTGACCGCTCTCGTGCGGAATACAGTGCTCAGGCATACGATCAAAAAACACACGCTTGTATTCCTCATGATGATCGCTGTTGAACATCCCGACAGCGGTTGGGAACAGGTAATGCAATGAGCAGTTCATCATTTTCAGCAAGTTGATAGCAAACCGGCCAACTCATCAAATCGAAGCCTACGAAAACTGAATGAAATACACGAGCGCAAATATGCGCGAGACATTCGCACTGCGTGAGGTTTCGAAACATTCAATAACCATGCCTCACCTTCTTTTGCCGTGAAGCTGCCTTGAGAAACAAGGATTTTGGTGTCTTCATCCGCCTCGAAAAATTCGGTAATTTCTTGTGTGCAGTTGATGTAGAAGTTAATCGCTGTTCGCCGACCAATATCGACATGTGGCGGCACTGTTGAGTCAGGGTGCGGTTTTTCCATTTTCATAAAGAAAACGCCCGGCACTTCGCGGTCCAACACGGCTTGCGGGAGTTGTGACAGCAATTGACTTGCGTAGGGATCTGGGACGGCATAGATATGAAGCGGTGTTGGCGGCGCAGATTCTTTTTCCCAAAGGGTATATTTGTAGCGCGCTCGATCCGGAACATCGGCAACCTGGGCCATACGCCATGCAGACGTATCGAAATCTGGGACCTCAAATGTCAATGCGAGACGACGAAAGTAGTTCATGTTTTTATGAGGCGAATAAAATACGAGCCGATATCAAACTTGCCCCAGTCCCATCGGGTCGGATGCTGATGGTGATAAGCATGCCGCCACTCTGATGTGGGCATTAATAGCTCTAGCCACTGCAGATCACGTGCGCCAATGCTTGAATGACTGATTGTTTGATGAGCTGCGGTAAAGAAAAAATAGATGGCGATCGGCGTAACGTAGCCATACAAAGCAACATTTGGCGAAATAAAGTACAGCAACCCAAACGTCAGAAAGCAAAGCAATGCGCCGTAATGAAGTAGGAATATCTGAAACGGATCGCGAGCAAGCCGAATAAGTACTCTTGAGTTCATACCTTCAGGAACTCTATAACGCCTGATAAAGAAAAACTGCCAACCTACGATGTGAGAATCTTTGTTCGTATCAGCATACTTATGATGTGTGTGATGTGCGTGCACAAAGGCGATAGGACTTGCATGAAAACTGAGCGTGCCTACGATTGCAAAACAGGACTGCCAGAATGGTGAGCATTCAAACGCCCGGTGTGTGTAATATCGATGCAGTCCTACAGACACAGAAATCTGGATGACCGTGTAGACAACGAAGGTCATTACCAGCCAAATTGCTGATACGTAGCCACAAGCAATCAGATAAAAAGCGTAAATAGCACCGCCTTCGCTAGCAAGGCAGGCGAGCGAAGAGTTCCATACGTTTATTTTGAAGATTTGTTTCATGGAAAAATCAGACCGAAACAATCTTCAATTGCGACTACTGTACGGCTACCACTTTTGAATTCTATTTGTCGAAGATCGCGAATGATTGAGCTGTCAATTTTTAACTGACCTTGGCAAAGAGAAAGCTTAGTGCCTTGTGGGAGTGTTGTGCTTTGTCCCGCTGGTAGTAAAAATACTTGAAGCCTATCAATCAGCAGAAGTAATGGGTTGGCTGGCTTTGGTTGAGGCACACAGAAAACGGTCGAATCTTCGATGAAATTGGCACGCCATATGCCTGCCGTTTCTTTGATCATCGTATTGCAGTAGCCTGGGCTTCGCACCGATACTTCTTCAGTATCGATGTTGACTTGGTTGACCAACCCTTTCGTGTAAAACCAGCACGTTTCAAACGGCACAGTCACGTTAACAAACCCATCTGCATACAGTTCATCATTCAAAACTTCATTCTTTGAAATATGGTGCCGTATGATGGTGTAGCCAAATGCAGGAAATGCTTTTGTATCCATGCTAGACCTCGATAATAGTTTGCTCGTCGATGGCTTCTCGCTCAGCTGCATCGTGCGCGGCCCTGATCGTCCAATAAGAATTCAGGACAGATTGATAGACATCGAGGTTTTGTATTTTTTCATTTCTGTCGATGCGGCCTGTTTTGAGATCCAGAATTTCTTGGTCTCCCCATGTGCCAAACCACTGCACAGCATGTACATCAGCCGCTACGTTTTTCATATCAACGCCGATAAAACCTACGCCATTCACTGAGCAAAACGTATCCGAAGGAATAATTATTGCCCGCATAGGTAGAGTCATTTTTTTGCCTCCATGTTGATCTGTGGGTGGACTTGAGCACCAGTTGCCGCTAACAGAACTTGCTGCCCCACTTCATTTGCCTTCACCATCTCATTTCTGAAACTCTCGACAGCCGCTCCGGTTGATCGCTGTTGCTGGCTGTTTTCAATTAATAAAACGGGAAGCCACGCTACCGCGCAAGACCATTCATCGACATCTTTTCCGGTGTTAGGGTTGTGACCACGCACTTGAGTAAACCAGGCGCAATGCAACCCGATGCAATCTTTTTTTATAAGCGGGCAGAAATTGCCGTTCTTTAATTCCATAGTTTAATTTTTAGTCGCGATAATCACGTCAACATACTGCACAGCAAGGTTGATCGAGTTGCCAGAAAACGAGTGGTTATGTGATCCACCGCCCCCTGTGGCAGTCGTCGTAATGTTGCTTGCTAAGGTTCCGCCTTGCCCCCCTGGATAGGTAGCTCCCCCTTTGGTCGCCACGTAATGGCGCTGCGTGTGTGTGTGGCTGGGTATCTGGCTCTCAACGAGAGTCGTGCTGCCGACGACGCCACTTACGCCTTGCGATGTGAATGCAGATGTAAATGCAACCGATCCACCAGAACTCACTGCGCCATTCACCACGCGCAGTGCTTTATCAGTGTGTGTCGTATCCTTTGTCCATCCAGTGGGCGCGGCTGTTTGTTGGAATAGCAGCCGTGTCCCAGTGGCAAATTCCTCTGGTAATGTTTGCCAGCTTGGCGGCGCTGCATTTCCAGCCGAGGTCAGCACCTGGCCAGTTACACCGAAATTGGCGCCACCTGCTCCTACAGCACCTGCAGCATTAATAACGACATGGTCTGTGTTCCCCGCACCCAGAATTAAACTCTTGCTGGGGTACGTGTTCTTGACGTACGCATCACCTGTCGCTCCTTGGCCGACTGACAGGTAGTTCGCCGCTGTCAGGCCCCAGTAATGGAAGGCGCCGGCTGCTCGTACCTGATATTGCAGACCGGTTGCCGTATCTCCTGCCTTGTTCAAAGGGGTGTAGCCCAAGCGCGAGGCGATATCGGTGTAATAGCTCGGGAGCTGGCCGCCTAATGCGGCCGAGTCACTGGCGCTTGTCGCTGCAATAGCAGCAGCCACGGTGGTGCTGCCACTACTGAGATCTGCCAGCAATATCCATGTTGCTGGCGCTGCATTTGTCAGCACATAGAGTTTTTGCTGATCCGTGCGCCAGCATTTCATCCCGATTAGAAGCTCGGTCGTTGGGAATGCCGTGCCACTGGAATTGGAAAGTGCCGTCTTATCGTTATTCAATAAGGGCGACAGTGAATTGGTCAGCGTCTCAGAGGACGGTATGATCGTGAAATTTTGCATCTAGCACCCTTGAGCCAACCAGGAAAATGAGCCTGTCACACGCGCGCCGGTCTTATCCTCCAAAACGGCTGTGAAGCCAGTGGTGGAAGGGGTACCGAGTAATCGCGGGATGGCCGTCGTGGTTCCCCCTTTGTGCGTGATCGTCACTTGGGGCGTAAATCGAAATGTTCGAGAAAACTGCACCGAAGCGCCGACCGTGGCATTCGTGACTTCGGCAATTCCCCGATCAAAAATATCTGGCACATCGATGGTCAGCCGTAGTGCATCGATGTAGCCGCGATCGGCGTTACTGGATTTCAGGATTGCTCGAAATAGCGCTCGCTGGTAGGTGTAGTCGCCCTGGATAAAATCCCGGAAATTGGTGTATCCAGGCGGATGGCCGTTTTCTACGATGTTGATGAAATCTTCTTCCGTAATCGCCAGAGTCGAGATGATCATGTCGCTGATCACGCCATTGGCATGTCGCCGGTATTGTTCAGCAAGCGTTAATGCTTCAAAGGTCGAAAGGCGGGAAGATCGCTTCAAGGCGTCAATGAATGTCAATCCTTCAGACAGAGCTTTTCGATAAGCCACTGTTCTGCCGAAGACGTCAGCCATGGCCACCACTTCTGCGACGCGTTTGAGAACACTCATTGATGCGTTATCGCTCGCTGATAAGGCCTCATTCATGGGCTTTGTAGCTTGCTTCGTCGCACTATCTGAAATACGCAAGTTTTCGCTGACTCTGATGATGTAAGCGATCAGGTCCGCGTACGTCTCCGCGAAACTAATGGCTTCCGTCACTGCCTTGGAAACTTGTCGGGCCAGCGCCTCTGTAGAGCCAAAGGCTTGGCTAATGGATTTTGTCGGCTGCCGGTAGTGCAAGCCAATAACTGGCAGCGTCTCAAATGGCCGAACCGTGCTCTGACGACCCAGATGCTCATTCCAGGAAACCGTTCTGCTAAATGCCTTGGTCAATGACTGAGCCAGGTAATCTGCTGCCGAAAGGGCTTCAGCGATTTTCTTTTGATTGGCTTGTGACAGATTTTCGGCAAAGCCGATCGATTCGACCCACCGCAGAACATACGCAATCAGATCCGAATAGGTTTCGGTGAAACCGAGTACCTCGGTCTTTGCCAAGGCGACCATCCTTCGGTCGGCTTCAGTGAAGCCAAATGCTTCACTGGATGCTTTGATCTTCTGGCGGTTCGTACTTTCCAATAGCGAGAGGCTAACTGCCACCGCGAAGGCATAGACCGCCGGGTAGGCTGTATCCCAGCTTTTGCCGGCACTGGCACTGGTCCACGTAAAGCTGCCCGTACCCCAGGTGTAGCGTTGTCCCTGGGTTTCGGCCAC
>JACCDX010227745.1_pt1 | contig 10216 bp, 7 predicted proteins | sample 7449681 | NCBI WGS metagenome assembly JACCDX01 (sample SAMN15323450, study PRJNA562643) | freshwater metagenome | isolation source: river surface water | place: USA:Blue River Watershed | collected 2017-08-18
CTCATCGATGATTTCGAAAGCGGCAGTTTTTTGCCCTTGTAACCTAACCGGGTTCACTGAATTAACTAAAGAGATCGGATAATTATCAGCCAAGTCTCTAGCCAGAGTTAAACAATCATCAAAGTTTCCATCAACTTGAAGTATTTTTGCACCGTGCGCAACTGCCTGCGCCAATTTACCCATTGCGATTTTTCCCTGTGGAACCAGAACGGCGCTAGTTAAGCCTGCCTTAGCCGCATATGCAGCAGCTGATGCACTGGTATTTCCAGTCGATGCACAGATAACCGCTTTAGACCCACGACGTAATGAATCTGTAATAGCCAACGTCATGCCGCGATCTTTGAATGATCCGGTCGGGTTCATTCCTTCAACTTTTAAATAAACCTTTGCCCCAACTCGCTGCGAAATCTCGCAAGCATAAACAAGTGGAGTTCCCCCCTCACCCAAAGTGACAACTACATCAGAATCTGCAATAGGCAAACGCTCGCGATACTCGGCAATAATTCCGCGCCATTGGTGTGCCATTTAGTTAGAGCCACCTTCGACTCGCATGACGCCAACAACATCGCGTACTGCTGGCAAGCTCTTTAAAGCAGCAAGCGTTGCTTGAAGTTTTGCATCAGTAGCTTTATGGGTTCTGATAATTAAGCTTGCTTCTTCGCCAACCCCATCTTGACGAACAGCTTGGATTGAAACATCGTGTTTAGCGAATTCACTGGAAACAGAAGCTAATACACCGGAAACGTCTGCGACCCGCAAATTCAAGTAATAAGCAGTTTTAGCTTCGCCAATTGGTCGAAGTTCTAAGTCGGCATATGTACTTTGCGCCGGCCCGATACTTCCAGCTATTCGGTTTCGGCTTGCGGCAACCACATCACCCAATACAGATGAAGCAGTAGGTACACCGCCTGCGCCGCGACCATAAAACATCATTTGTCCCGCTGCTTGGGCTTCGACGAAAACCGCATTAAATGCATCGCGCACACTAGCGAGCGGATGAGTTTGCGGAACCATTGCAGGGTGCACTCGAACGATGACACCTTTTTCATCTGCAGACTCTTCCGCTATTGCTAACAGTTTGATTACATAACCAAGTGATTTTGCGGCGGCAATATCTGCCGCGGTAACTTTTGAGATACCTTCTCGATAAACATCCTCCGAAGTGACATCTGTATGGAATGCAATGCCCGCCAAAATTGCGGCTTTGGCTGCTGAGTCGAATCCTTCAACATCTGCAGTTGGATCTGATTCGGCATAACCAAGTGCCTGTGCTTCAGCCAAGACTGAGTTGTAGTCGGCGCCATCGGCATACATTTTGCTCAAAATAAAGTTTGTTGTGCCGTTAACAATGCCCAAAATTCTTTTTACTTTGTCGCCAGCTAGTGATTCACGAAGCGGACGTATAAGCGGTATTGCGCCAGCAACTGCAGCTTCGTAATAAAGGTCTACCCCTTTTGCCTCGGCAAGTTTATGTAAATGTGCACCATGTGCAGCAAGTAGTGCTTTATTTGCAGTTACAACGGAAGATCCATTTGAAATTGCTGCTTCAATCAATGATTTTGCTGGCTCGATGCCGCCGATTAATTCAATGACAATATCTGCACCAGAATTAGCCAACTTCTGTGAATCAGTTGTAATCAATTCTGGGGAAATACCAGCTCGGCGTTTATTCGAATCACGTACGGCAACACCTTTTAATTCAAGCGGGCGACCGATGCGAGCCGCTAAATCCGACGCTTGATCTACAAGTAATTTGGCTACCGCCTCACCAACTGTGCCGCCACCTAAAAGAACAACAGAAAGTGGCGTACTCATCTGTGCTCCTTATATATAGGTACTTACTAAATTCTTAAGGTTTAAGTCTGGCAGAACTGAACAAGTAGACCAAAATCTATGTTTTAACTAGATACCTGGATCTAAAGCAAGCAAATCATCAAGAGTTTCGCGCCGCAGTAAAACTTCAGATTTGCCTTGGTTAACGCTAATTACTGCTGGTTTGGGCAAGTAATTGTAATTACTTGCCATCGCCCGGCAATAAGCGCCAGTTGCGGCTACCGCAAGTAAGTCACCGGGCACTAAATCACTGGGCAGGTTTGCCTCTCGAACAACTATGTCGCCACTTTCACAGTGTTTACCAACCACTCTAGAAATATGTGAGACGGCAGAAGATTCGCGCGACGCAATCGTAACTGTGTATTCGGCATCGTAAAGGGCAGTTCGAATGTTGTCACTCATTCCCCCATCGACACTGATGTAATTACGAGTCAAAGCATCAGAAACATCAACTGGTTTAACTGTTCCAACTTCATAAACTGTTATTGCTCCGCCGCCAATAATTGCTCGCCCAGGTTCTACTGCAAGTTTTGGAATTGGAAAATTAACTGCAGCACATTCTGTGGAAATAATGTCATGTATTGCTTTTGCCATAATTTCCACATTTAGTGGATCATCATCTTCTACATATGCAATACCCATTCCACCACCCACATTTAGCTCCGTCACGGTGAAATCAAATTTTTCTCGCACAAGTGCGGCAAACTCAATGACGCGATGTGCAGCAATTTCAAAACCAGAAGCATCAAAAATTTGCGAGCCAATGTGCGAATGTAAACCCAAAAGGGATAGACCAGGCGCAGCAATTACGCGTTCGACTGCATCTATGGCCGCACCTGATGCAATGGACAAGCCAAATTTTTGATCTTCGTGTGCAGTTGAGATAGCTTCATGGGTATGCGCTTCAACGCCAACTGTGAGTCGAACCAATACTTGGACGGTAATGCCATTGCGTTGGGCAATTTGATTTAATCTTTCAATCTCAATCAGGCTGTCCACAATAATGCGCCCAACTCCAGCTTTTACTGCAGTTTCTAACTCGGCAACGCTTTTATTGTTTCCATGAAAAATTATTTTTTCTGGTTTTACTCCTGCTCGAAGTGCTACCGCTAGCTCTCCTTCGGTGCAGACGTCTATCCCTAGTCCTTCTTCTACTAACCACTTCGCGACTTTGGTGGAAAGAAATGCTTTACTTGCGTAATAAACGTCGGTCTGAATTTGTCCCGCATTAAATGCAGATGCATAGCTTCGAGCCCGATTTCGAACATGTGCTTCATCAAAAATAAAAAGTGGGGAACCAAATTCCTTAACTAACGAACTAACGCCAACGCCACCGATGGTCAGTTCGCCAAAGTCACTTCGTCGGACTGAATCTGGCCATATCTGTGGATTTAATTCGTTATTGAATTGCTGCGCCATAACTACATTCTTTCGGGCGCTGTAACGCCCAATAAAGTTAAGCCATTTGAAATTGTCTGTCTCGTTGCAGCGCACAACCAAAGCCGAGCAATGTTTAAATCATCAACTTTTTCATCGCCTTGCGGTAATACTCGACAGGCTGCATAGAACTGGTGATATGCGGTTGCTACTTCTTCTAAGTAACGAGCAATCCGGTGTGGTTCTCGAAGTTCAGCAGCAGATGCCACAACTCTTGGATAGTCCGCAAGTAAGCCAAGTAAGTTACTCTCGCGGTCATCACTTAGCAGAGCTGGATTAAATTTCGTCTTATCCCAATTTGTTGCTGGCAAAATTCCAAGTTCTACTGCATTTCTGATCACTGATGCTATTCGAGCATGCGCATACTGAACATAAAAAACTGGATTGTCATTAGTGCGCGAAACCAATAAGTCAAGATCAAGAACCAGCGGTGAATCAACTGGATAACGAATCAAGGTATATCGCGCCGCATCCACGCCAACTTCATCGACTAAATCTTCAAGGGTGATGATATTTCCGGCTCGCTTAGACAAACGAACTTCTTGGCCATTCTTCATCATTTTGACCATCTGGCCGATCATCGGTTCGATATTTTCATCTGGGTTATCCCCTGCGCAGGCACACACCGCGCGCAACCTATTTACATATCCATGATGGTCTGCACCAAGTAAATAAATACAGTTATCAAAGCCACGGGCTCGTTTGTCAACGTAGTAAGCAGTGTCGGAAGCAAAATAAGTTAATTCACCATCAGCTTTTACAAGTACTCGATCCTTGTCGTCACCAAAGTCTGTTGTGCGCAGCCAAGTTGCTCCATCTAATTCAAAAACGTGACCTTGTTTTCGAAGTTTTTCGAAAGCCCGCTCGACTGCACCGCTTTCATGCAAAGTTCGCTCGCTGTACCAAACATCAAAGTGCGTGTTAAATAACGCGAGTACTCGTTTTTGATCAGCTAGTTGCAGTTCATATGCTGCTTCCCGAAAGGCAATACTTTTATCTGGTTCAGGCAAATTTGAAATTTCTGGTTGCCGAGTCAAAATTTCATTTGCTAAATCAGAAATGTAAGCACCGTGATAGCCGTCCTCAGGAATCGGTTCACCATGAGCTGCAGCTTTAACCGAAGCGCCAAATTTATCCATCTGAACGCCGCGATCATTTATATAAAATTCTCTGGCAACCTGCGCGCCCTCTGCCTCAAGAACTCGAGCAATTGCATCACCCACCGCTGCCCATCTGGTGTGCCCAAGATGTAATGGACCAGTCGGATTTGCTGAAATAAATTCAACATTAATTTTTTTTCCAGCAAGTTTTACGCCTCGACCATAGTTTTCACCCTGAGTAACAATGCTGGCTGCTAACTGTCCTAGGCTGCCAGCTGTAATTGCTAAATTAATAAATCCCGGACCAGCAATCTGTGCCTGCGAAATACTTTCGGATTTAGAAATTATGGGTAATAAGATCTCAGCTACTGCGCGTGGATTTAATTCTGCTTTTTTAGCCAATTGCAACGCTATGTTGGTTGCCCAATCACCATGCTCTGGATTCTTCGGGCGTTCAACAACAATATCGATTGGAATATCGCTTTGCGATAACTTAAGTTGGCCAGACTCGATGGCACTCTTCACCGCAGCCTCTATGTGATTGGCTAACTCTTGCGGTGTCATACGCCAAAAGCCTACCTAAAGTTCAAGTCGAATTAGCACTTACTTTCGGTGCTTTAGAGCGCTTTTTAGTTCGGCAAAGTTTATTTACGTCGAATGATCTGGCTTACTGCGCTGACTGAATTGCTTCGGTGGACTTCTTGCAGCTGCACGATCTTTTCGGCATCGCGTGCACGCAACGCCGCCACCATGTCGCGGTGCTCGTGCTCCATTTCGTGCAAATTAGTTGGCGAAGCGAAATAAACACCGCGATAGGCATCAGTTGCATCCCACAAAGTGCGAATCATTCGAACTAAACGTGGCAGGTTACTTGCTTCAAAAATTGCAAAATGGAAGCGACGATTGGTGTCGGTTAAATCAGAAATCTTTCGCGTTTTGGCCGCTTCTTCGACTTCAGTCAAGATATTTTCAATGTAATCAATGTCTTGGTCACTTAGCAGTGGAACTGCGATTCTAAGTGCTTCATCTTCGAGAATTGCTCTGATGCGATATACCTCTTCAAGGTCTTCTACTGAAAGATTTGCGACAAAGTACCCGCGATTTGGAAAATGGACAACTTGTCCTTCACCTTCAAGTACTCGTAACGCTTCTCGAATCGGAACTCGACTTACTCCCAAAGATGCAGAAAGTGACTCTTGGACTATTTGTTGCCCAGGTGCTAACTGACCCGAACCAATCATTTCGCGCAACTCATTTAAAACTGACTCTTGTGACGAGATTGGACCGTTCATTTTTTGCCTGTTTATTTTTCAGTTAGTTTTTCGCCAAGTGCTGGTGGAGCCGATCGATATTCAACTGGAGTTTTACTAAAGGTTATTGGGTTTGCCACTTGTTTGCGAACCTCGCCGTTGTGAATTATTTCAACAATTGGATTGAGTTCCATTTTTTCGGCTAGGTCAAAAGCTTCTGCCACATTATTTATTGGCCCACTTGGCACGCCCGCATCCGTCAGAGCTTTCCACCAGTAATCTGCACCTTGTTTACTTAGCTTGCTAATTAGGACTTGATTCAATTCCTGTCGATGTGAAACTCGATTTGCGTTCGAATTAAATTTTGGATCAGTTGGTAACTCTGAGCAGTCCAAGACTTTGCATAGTTTGGCGAATTGACTTTCATTGCCGACCGCCAAAACAATTGGCCGGTCTGCCGTTGGATAGACCTCGTACGGGCTAATTGATGGATGGGCATTGCCAAGCGATTTAGGAATTACTCCACCTGAAACATAACCGCTAGCTTGATTTACAAGTCCAGACAAAATGGAACTCAGTAAATTAACTTCAACTGCTTGCCCTTGACCCGTTTCATTTCGGTGATTTAAGGCCGCCAATATTCCAATCGTTGCGTGTAAACCAGTTATGACATCGACTAGTGCAACACCAACTTTTGATGGCTCTTCTGAATTGGCGCCAGTGATGCTCATCAATCCGCCCATAGCTTGAACCAATAAGTCATACCCTGGAATTGCAGCGCCAGCTTTTGAACCAAAGCCTGATATCGAACAGTAAATTACTTCGGGATTAATTTTCGAAACGGTTTGATAATCCAAGCCCAGTTTTATCGCATTTGATTGCGGAAAATTATGTATAACAACATCTGCTTTTTCAATTAACTTTGCACCCTCGCGTTTGCCACCCTCTGTAGTCATGTCAATTTCAATTGAAGATTTATTGCGATTGACGGCTTCAAAGTAAGTTGCTCGACCTGCGGCATCCTGAGGTGGAACCCAGTGCCTAGTGTCATCACCTGACTCGGGGCGCTCGACTTTAATTACTTCTGCGCCCATATCGCCAAGCAACATAGTCGCGTATGGTCCCGCTAAAACTCTGGTGAAGTCGGCTACTACTAGCCCTGACAATGCACCAGACATATATGAATTGTATCCAATTAAGATTTACTATGACCCTCATCGTTTGGCATAACGCAAAAGTGTGGCTTGGCAACAATGAGTGGGCCGATTGCATTGCCGCAAAAGATGGAGTCATCGTTGCGGTCGGGCAAAACGCGCAAAATTTGTTATCAACCGCAGATCAAATATTTGACGTAGCCAGCAGATCTTTACTTCCTGCTTTTGGTGATGGCCACGCACACCCAATTAACGGTGGAATTGAAACGTTATTCGCTCCAGTTAATAAAGCGCGCTCACTTGATGAGTTATTAAAAATTGTCCAGAAATATGCCAACGAAAATCCTGATGTAGAAATTATTCGAGGTGAAGGTTACGACCCAAGTTTGGCGCCGCGCGGTGAATTTCAAGCAAGTTGGCTTGATTCAGTGGTTAGTGATCGACCTATAGTGCTTCGAGCTTTGGATTACCACACTGCCTGGCTGAACACTGCGGCGCTGAAGTGGTGCGGCATAACGGAAGAAACAAGTCAGCCGTCACTCGGCGAAATTTGTCTGGATGAGCTCGGTAAACCTTCTGGCACATTACGAGAGTGGGGTGCCTGGAATCTTGCTTACCAAAAACTTCCCCCACTAACCGATGATCAAAAATTAGCTGCAGTTAAATATGCGACAAATTACTACGCAAGTCATGGAGTCACTTGGCTACAAGATGCATGGGTTGATGATGAGATATATCAAAGTTGGCTAATAGGTGCAAAGGCTGGAATTTTAAAGCAGCGAGTTAATTTAGCTTGGCTAGCCAGCCCATTGGAAAACTGGAAAGACTCGATTCCACTCTGGAAAGAACGTCGCGAATATTTAGCAAAAAATTACGCAACACAATTAAGTGCAAATTCAGTGAAAATTTTTGTGGATGGAATTTTAGAGGGTGGAACTGCCAGCGTTTTGGAAAGTTATTGCGACTGCCCAGGAAATGGGATTCCAAACTGGAGTGAATCTGAATTAACTGAATTGATTGAAGCGGTTATTCAAAATGGTTTCCAGCCCCACATTCATGCAATCGGCGATGCAGGAATAAGAGATGCATTAGATGCACTTGAGAGCGCAAAGAATAAATTTGGTTCAACTAACAATGCGGTAATTGCGCATAGCCAACTAATTTCACCGCAAGACCGAATTCGGTACAAAGAAATAGGTGTTATCGCAAATTTCGAACCGTATTGGGCGCAATTAAGTGAAGAACAAGTTGAGCTAACTATTCCACGCATTGGACTTAGCCGTGCCGAACTTCAATATCCAATAGCAACGATGCTCAAACTTGGTACCACTGTTTCATTTGGTTCTGATTGGCCAGTAACTACCGGAGCACCGATTCTTGGAATTGCTACTGCAGTAACTCGGCAAACCGAAGATGGCGAACCAGCTGGTGGTTGGGTACCCGATGAACGAATTGACCTAAATCAAGCTATAGCCGCATACACATCCGGTGTGGCTGCTCAAGCTGGCGAAAGCGAAAAATGGGGGCAAATTAAAACCGGCTTTCGGGCTGATTTAGTGGCATTCGATTGTGATCTAACGCAAGTACCCAGTAAAGATTTATTGCAAGCAAAGGTGACTAACACTTGGTTGGCTGGAATTAAAGTGTTCGATAGTCAAGAATCGTCTTGTGGAACTAACTCCCTCTGAGCAAGATCGGCTCTTACTGTTTTCGGCTGGGCAGTTAGCTAAATCCAGGCTTGCCCGTGGTTTGAAATTAAATAAGCCAGAGGCTGTGGCCATCATTTCAAATGCAGTAATTGAAGCAGCGCGGGATGGAGCCACCCACAGTGCTGCACTTGCTGCTGGTCAATCTGCTTTATCAAAAGATGATCTATTGCCAGGTGTCGCCGCGTTGCTATCCGGAATTTCGGTTGAAGCGGTTTTTAGTGATGGTCGACGACTTGTGGTTGTTAATTTTGAGAATTCAGAAAACGAATATCCAGGAAAAGTTACCCGGCTAGCTGCTTTCCCAACACCAACTACTCAACCGGTAAGTCTTAAAGTTAAAAATGAATCCGCCGTACCTATCTCGGTAACTTCACATATGCACTTCATGGAAGTGAACCCAAAACTGCGATTTGTTCGTGAGGCAGCTTATGGAATGCGGCTAAACATTCCTTCTGGAACGCACGTGGATTTTCCGCCAAACGAAATTGTTGAAGTGAACTTAATTCCAATTGAAGGCGATCGAATCTTGATTGGATTTGCCGGAATTATTGACGGAGAACTTGATCAACCCAATGGTTTAGTTAAGGCAATAGCCCGGCTTTCTGAATTTGGCTACTTGTCCGGAGAGCCGTCATGACACCAGAAGAACTAAGAATTGCGCAGGAAGACATTGCTGTCCATGGCGCTCGCGCCGGAGACTTTGTGCGACTCGGTGACACTGACTTAGTAATTCGCGTTGAAGCGGATGATCGTGCTTTTGGTAGTGAACTACAAATGGGTTTTGGTAAAAGTGCACGAGATGGAATGGGACTGAAGTCAGTTAATAGCGCGCAATCATGCGACTTGGTTATTACTAACGCACTTTTAATTGATGCGGTGCAAGGAATAAAAGTTACGTCCATTGGAATTCGCAATGGTCGAATTAGCGCAATAGGTCGACCTGGCAATCCGGACACGATGGACAACATAGATGTCGTAGTTGGATCGGGAACTGTAGTAATTCCAGGCGAAGGATTTATTGTCACCGCAGGCGGCATCGATACACATGTCCACGCACTATCTCCGCGGGTTTGTGATGCCGCATTATCAAGTGGGGTCACCACAATAATTGCCCAGGAGTTTGGACCATTTTGGGGTGTCGGAGTTAGTTCAGCTTGGGCCCTTGCGCATGGACATGAAATGTTCAGCGCCTGGCCAATAAATGTTGGAATACTTGGCCGGGCTTCGGCAAGTACCACTGCCCCACTGGAAGAAGCCTTAGCCGGTGGAATTTGCGGTTTCAAAATACATGAAGATACTGGTGCGCATCCGCGAACTATAGATACTGCATTAACTTTTGCAGAAGAACATGACTTAGCTGTGGCGTTACACACTGATGGCTTAAATGAAATGCTTGATGTCCAAGGCACGGTTGCTGCGATTGCCGGTCGAGCAGTTCATGCATTCCATGTTGAAGGATGTGGCGGCGGACATGCGCCCAATGTGTTACAACTTGCCGGACGCGAAAATATTTTGGCATCGTCAACTAATCCAACTTTGGCTTATGGAATAAATGCTGCTGATGAACATGTGGCAATGATTATTTCGGCGCATGGCATGAATGCTGATTTACCAAGTGATGTAGCCCTAGCTAAACAACGAGTTCGCAACGCAACTATGGCTGCCGAAAACAGACTGCACGATATGGGAGTTATTCCGGTAACTTCTTCCGATGCACTGGGTATGGGTAGGGC
>JACCDX011395847.1_pt1 | contig 10216 bp, 11 predicted proteins | sample 7449681 | NCBI WGS metagenome assembly JACCDX01 (sample SAMN15323450, study PRJNA562643) | freshwater metagenome | isolation source: river surface water | place: USA:Blue River Watershed | collected 2017-08-18
CACCACGTCCGGCTCCGTGCGGTTCAACGGCGTGAATCTCACGACGGCGGACGCCGCCGCCGTGCAGGCTGCCCGCCGCGGCATGCCGATGGTTTTCCAGGGTCCCTTCGCGTCGCTGAATCCCCGCATGACGCTGTTCGACACGCTCGCCGAACCGCTTCGCGTCCACCGCGTCGCCCCGGCGGATGAAATCCCGTCCCGCGTCACGCGCCTGATGGAGCGCGTGGGCCTGCCCGCGACGGCGCTGCGGAAGTATCCGCACGAGTTCTCCGGCGGCCAGCGGCAGCGCATCGCCATCGCTCGCGCACTCGCCCTCGAGCCGCAGCTGGTCATCGCCGATGAACCGGTCTCGGCCCTCGACGTCTCCATCCAGGCTCAGATTCTCAATCTCCTTGCGCAGCTTGTGCGCGAGATGAATCTGTCCCTGCTTTTCATCGCGCACGACCTCTCGGTGGTGAAGCACATCTCCGACCGCGTCGCCGTGATGTATCTCGGCAAAGTCGTCGAACTGGGCGCGGCCACGGAAGTAATCGATCGGCCGCGGCACCCTTACACGCGCGCGCTCATCAGTGCGATTCCGCGGGTCCACGGCACCGCCGCCGGACCGCGCATCGTGCTCGGCGGTGACCCGCCCTCGCCGTTGAATCCGCCAACAGGTTGCGCGTTTCATCCGCGTTGTGCACACGCCACGGCCGCGTGCGCGGCCACCGTGCCGACCCTGACGGCCGATCCGAGCGGCCACACGGCGGCGTGCCTCCGTCTCGCCGAGATCGGTTGAGCGGCTCGCAGGTCAGCTCGCCGGCAGACCGATTTGCCGCAGTGCTTCGTAGCAGGCGACGCCGGCCGCCGTGGAGAGATTGAGCGAACGGAGCGCGCCGTTGACGTGCGGGATTTTCAAGCGGCGGTCGTCCCCGAACTCGTCGTGGATCTCCGGCGGCACGCCGGAGCCCTCGTTGCCGAGCACGAGGCCGTCGCCGGCAGCGTAGCGCACGTCCCAAAACGTCCGCGTCGCGTGGGTCGTGAACAGCCACAGCCGCTGCGGTGCGGCCGGACTGGCCTTGAACGCCTCCCAGCTCTCATGCTGGTGCACATCGAGCGAATACCAGTAGTCCATTCCCGCGCGCTTGAGGTGTCGGTCCGTGATGCGGAAGCCGAGTGGATGGATCAGGTGCAGGCGCGACTTCGTGATGGCGCACATGCGGCCGATGTTGCCGGTGTTGGGCGCGATCTGAGGTTGGTAGAGGACCAGGTGCAGCATGCGGGGAGCGGTAACCGCCTTTAAGCTGGCAACGCCCCGACGGACGTTCCATCCCAATGTTCCTCTCTCGCCCGTCGTCGCCCGTCCCCTGTTGGATCCCTCCTCGCAGCCCCCGCTCCCTACCCCCGCGCCCGTGGTCCCGGCGACGCCCGCGCCTTCGCGGGCCGTGCTGTTGGTCGATGACGAAACGGCCTACCTCGATCTCCTCGAGCAACTGATGAGCGAGCACTTGTCGTGTCAGGTGCACAGCTTCAAGAGCGCGGGCGACGCGTTGAAGGCGCTCGAGACGCTGCGCGTCGGCTTCATCGTGACCGACTACCACATGCCGGACATGGACGGCTTCGAGTTCCTCAAGGCCGTGCAACGCCTGCACCCGGAACTCCCGTCGGTGATGATCACCGGTCACAACATCGAGCTCACTCCGGAAATCACCACGCGCCTGCCCGGACTGAAGGCCGTCGTGAAGAAACCCTTTCGCTGGCGGGCGCTCGCGGATGCGATCGCGTTGCACTGGGACGGCTCGCGGCCGCCGTTCCCGCCCTGAGCGGCGCGGTCAGGCGCGGCTGACGGTGACGCGCAGACCCTCGTTGTCCGCGTAGAGTTTGAACACCCGGCACTTCACGTGCGCCGACGCGAAGCCTTGCGTCATGGCCTTGGCCACGCGCGCGACCTTGGCGGGACGCGCCACGCAAAGCACGCTCGAGCCGCTGCCGCTGAGCCAACCGGTCAGCGCCCCCGCTTCGACGCCCGACTCGATCGCCAAACGCGCGCCCGGGATGAGCGGCAGGCGATACGGCTCGTGCATGAAATCCGCCACGGCGTGTTCCAACCGGTCGAACTCGCCCGTCAGGAACGCAGCCGTCACGTAGGCCGCGCTGTTGACGCTGCGCACGGCGTCGAAATACGGCAGCTCCTTCGGCAAAATACCGCGCGCCTTCTTCGTCTCGAGTTCCTGCGACGGCGAAGCGACGACGAACACGACATCCCGTCCGATGCGCTGGCGCACGACGCCCGTCAGCACGCCCTTCTGCGGGTCCATGCGACCGACGCAGAAACCACCGAGGACCGCCGGCGTGGCGTTGTCGGGGTGGCCCTCGAGCTTGGTGACCAATTCCGCCAAGTCATCACGCGACAAGCCGGCGCCGGAGAGCGCGTTCAACCCTGCAACGATGCCGGCGCGGAGCGTCACGCTCGAACCGAGGCCGCGCGACATCGGCACGTCGCCGGTGACGCGGAACGAGAAACCAAAATCGTCCACCTCCGCGCGCGGAAAAAACCAACTCGCCGCCTCGGCCGCCATGTCGAGACCAGCCACCGCATCGGGTGCCGCCGCGTGCACGCCCGGCTCGGCGGTGCGGGTCAGGTGCACGGTGTTGTAGAGGTTCAACGCCAGACCGAGCGTGTCGAAGCCCGCGCCGAGATTCGAGGTGCTGGCGGGCACGCGAACGGAGACGGATCGGGGCAGGCGCGAGGCGCGGCGGGGTTTCATCGTTTGATGGATTTGAGGGCGCGGCGCGCCTCGAGGTTGAGTTCGCGCTTTTTGACGTCGTCGCGTTTGTCGAACTGCTTCTTGCCGCTCGCGGTCGCGATCTCGACCTTCACGAGGGCCTCCTTGAAATACATCCGCAGGGCCACGATCAGCCGTCCGCCGGTCTCGACCGCCTGCTGCAACTTGCGGATCTCGTTCGCGCGGAGCAGCAGCTTGCGCGGCCGCCGGGGCGCATGCTGCGAAAGGCCGCCGTGCGAATACTCCTCGATGTAGGCGCCGTAGAGCCAGACTTCGCCTTTCTCGATCCGGCAAAACGCGTCCGCCAGCTGAGCCCTGCCCGCGCGGATGGACTTTACCTCGGTGCCCACGAGCTTCACGCCGGCCTCAAACTTATCGTGAATGAAGAAATCCCGCAGCGCCTTCGGGTTGCGCAGCTCGGTGTAGCGGGATGAGTCGTGGGCCTTGGCAGCCATGGGAGCGGGCACTGTTGCCCGTCAGGCGCGGGCGTCGCAAACAAAAGAAGCGCGACCGGTGGGTCGCGCTCCGTCCTAAATCGTCAGGGTCAGGCGCTCAGGCCTGCTGCACTTCGTAGCTGATCTTGCCTTCGATGATCTCGCGCAGGGCGATGTCCTCGGGGCTCAGCTTTTCGAGCGACTCCACGAGCGGACGGCTGCCCCGGCGGAGCTGCTTCACGCGGCGGGACACCACGTTGATCAGCACGTTCGGGTCTTGGATAACCTTCTGGGCGTCCTTGATGTATTCGTCTCTCATGGTTCGGAAATTGGAACGGCAAGACCTAGGTCGGAGCCGGGGGGCGTCAAGGGGGAAAATCTTGCCGTTGCGGCTCCGCGGCGGCGGCGTCATCGTCCGCCCATGATCATCGCGTGGACCACCACCGAGAAACGCGCCGACGCCGAAACGTTGGCGCGCGGCGCCGTGGAGCATCGGCTTGCCGTGTGCGCGCAGGTGGAAGGCCCGATCACCTCGCACTACCACTGGGAAGGGAAACTGGAGACCGCGACGGAGTATCGCATCTGCTTTAAGTGCCTCCCCGCCAACGCGCCCGCCCTCAATGCCTGGGTGCACGCCCGGCATCCCTACTCGACCCCGGAGTGGATCGAAGTCGCCGCCGAGAGCGTGGGCGAAAAATACTTGTCATGGGCTATGGCTAACTCTACCACCTCCCCTTTCCCAACTTCGTAACCACCTCCGAAACGTCTCCTTTTATGTCCCAGCACAACAGCCTCAAGTCCTCCGGCGGCCTCGTCGTGAAACGTAATGTCCTCAAGCGCTTCGAGCGCGTCGCCATCCTCAAGAAGCGTGGCCAGTGGAAGGAAGGCGATCGCGTGCAGGGTATGCGCAAGACGAAGCCCGACGTTTGATCGGCTCCCCTTTCTTTGCCTCGGGCAGGTTCGTTCGCGACCCTGCCCTTTTTCATTTTCACCCGGAACCAGCGCCATGCTCGAACTCGTCAAGAAGCTCGTCGACTTCATCCTCCACATCGACCGCCACCTCGCGGAGATCATCTCCGCCTACGGCCTGTGGACCTACGCGATCCTGTTCGCGATCATCTTCGTCGAGACCGGGCTCGTCGTGATGCCGTTCCTGCCGGGCGACTCGCTGCTGTTCGCCGCCGGGGCCTTTGCCGCCAAGCCCGAGACCGGCCTGAACGTCCACGTCATCGCGCTCTCGCTCTTCATCGCCGCGGTCCTCGGCGACACGCTGAACTACTGGATCGGCGCCAAGGTCGGCCCGGCGGTCTTCAAGCGCGAGGATTCAGTCTGGCTGCGCAAGAAGCACCTCGATCGCGCCCATGAATTCTTCGAGCGCTACGGCGGCCGCGCGGTCATCCTCGCGCGCTTCGTGCCCATCGTGCGCACGTTCGTGCCGTTCGTGGCCGGCATCGGCCAGATGACTTACCCCCGCTTCCTCGCCTACAACGTGATCGGCGGCTTCCTCTGGATCTACTTTTTCACCTACGCCGGCTTCGCGTTCGGCAACCAGCCGTTCGTCCAGAAGAACTTCAAGCTCGTGATCCTCGCCATCATCTTCCTCTCCGTGCTCCCGATCGTCATCGAGTTCGTGAAGGAGTGGCGTCGCGCGCGCGCCAAAACGGCTTGAGTTTGGCCGCCCCGGCCGAATGCTGCGCGCGTTCCCTGCGAGTGTAGCACAATGGATAGTGTAGTGGCCTCCGAAGCCATTGATCCGGGTTCGACTCCCGGCACTCGCACCAGTTTTCCGCCGCAGAGTGATTGAAAACTGTCCGCCGAAACCCCGGCGAAGGCGAACCTCGCTCGCCGGAAAATTGGCGAAACAAAAAAGGCCGGCTGCTCGCCGGCCTTCGTCATTTCCGGACACCGCAACCGCGGCGCCGCCTCAGATGTGGATCGCCTCGTTGTTCGTGGCGGCCGCGGCTTCGCCGAGCGCCTCGGAGAGCGTCGGGTGAGCGTGGATCGTGTGGTGGATATCCTCGATCGTGGCTTCGAGATTCATCGCCAGGCCATACTCGGCGATGAGCTCGGTGGCCTCGTTGCCGATGATGTGCACGCCGAGGATCTCGCCGGTCTTCGCTTCGGAGATGACCTTCACGAAGCCTTCGGAATCGCCCGACGCCACGGCCTTGCCGACCGCGGTGAACGGGAACTTGCCGACCTTGTAGGCGAGGCCCTTTTCCTTGCAGGCCTTCTCGGTGAAACCGGTGCTGGCGACCTGCGGTTGGCAGTAAGTGCAGCCGGGGAACTTGTCGACCTGCTTGGGCTTCGAGTGACCGAACATGCCGTTGACGGCGTTGACCGCACGGAAAGTCGCGACGTGCGCGAGCCACGGCGGGCCCTGGATGTCGCCGGCGGCGTAGATGCCGGGGACGCTGGTCTGGTAATTGGCGTCGACCTTCACGAAGCCGCGGTCGGTGTCGACCTTGACCTTGCTGGAGAACAGGCCGTCGATCGCGGACACGATGCCGATGGCGACGAGCACGGTGTCGACTTCGATCTCGGTCTTGGCGCCGTCCTTCACGAGGTCGAGCTTCACGCTCTTCTCGCCGACGCGGATGTTCTCACTCTTCGTGGCGGTGTGGACCGCGATGCCTTGCTTGGCGAAGCTGCGCTCGAGGGTCTTCGCGACCTCCTCGTCCTCGACGGGGAGGATCTGCGGCAGCATCTCGACGAGCGTCACCTTCGCGCCGAAGGCGTTGAAGAAATAGGCGAACTCCACGCCGATGGCGCCGGCGCCGATGATGGCGATCGACTTCGGGCACTCCTTGGCGGCCAGGGCTTCGCGCGAGGTCATCACGCGCACGCCGTCGACCGGCAGGCCGGGCAACGCGCGGGGCTTCTGACCGGTGGCGACGAGGATGTTTTTCGTGCGGAAAAACTTCCCCTTATTCTCGCCGTCGACGACTTCGACCATGCCGGGCACGGTCACTTGGCCGCGGCCGACGATGTAATCGACCTTGTTCTTGCGGAAGAGGAACTCGATGCCCTTGGCCATCTGCGCGGACACGCCGCGCGAGCGCTCGATGACCTTGCGGAAGTCAAACGACGCGCCCTGCACGCTGAGGCCGTAGCTCTCGGCCTTCTGGATGGTGCGGTAGAGCTCGGCGCTCTTGAGCAACGCCTTGGTCGGGATGCAGCCCCAGTTCAGGCAGGTGCCGCCGGCGCGTTCCATTTCGATGCACGCGACCTTCTTGCCGAGCTGACCGGCGCGGATGGCCGCGGCGTAACCGGCCGGGCCACCACCGATGACTACCAAGTCGTAAATTGCGTCTGACATAGGCGAGGATTGTGAGCGGCGAAAGTCGCCCCCGCCCCGGGACGCGTCAAACGGAAACTCCGTCCCCAAGCCGTCGAGCCGCAAACCGCCCGCTCCCACCTGCCGCTACGCTCAGATGTCGATGACGTCGTCGTCCTTGCGGCGCGCCGGCGGCGGCCCACCGGCCGGCGGACGCGGCGGAGTCGCCGCCGATTGCAGCACGCGGGTCAGCGCCAGGTTGGTCACGCTCACCACGAGCGCACCCAGCATCGCCGCCCAGAAACTCTGCACCGAGAAACCCTCCACGAGTTTGCCGACGAAATAGAGCAACAGCGCGTTGATCACCCACACGCCGATGCCGAGCGACAGCACGATGAACGGCAGCGTGAACAGCACCAGCAACGGCTTCAGCACCGCATTGAAAAAGCTCAGCAACAGCACCACCACCGCGAGCGTCGTCCCGCTGTCGTAGCGGATGCCGGGCACGAGCGTCGCCGCCAACACGACGCCGAGGGCGAGGATCGCCCAGCGCACGAGCAGGTTGACGAACGGGTGGTTCATAGGCTCCATGACCGTTACCCCGAATTTTGACGGAGCAATGAAAATCCTGATCGTCCAAGACTACCTGCGCAGCGGCGGCACCGAACGCCACGCCGTGTTCCTCGGCGCCGCGGCCGCCAAGGCCGGGCACGAGGTCACGCTGCTGACTTTCCGCCCGCGAGGCGCGCTCGGGGACGACGCCGAGAACCAACCGTTCGCCTTCAAATCGCTCCAACCTTTCGACCTGCACCTCGACTGGTTCGCGCCCGGCCTGCTTCGCGCCGCCGCCGAGGCCGCGCCCGATCTCGTGCTCTGCATGGGCCGCATGGCGAACTGCTACGCGGGCTTCATCCAAGCCAAGCTCCCGCACGCCGCCGTCGTCTGCACGATGCGCACCGGCAAGTCCCTCCCCTACCTTTTCCGCCGCTCGCTCCGCCGCTGCCGCCACGTCATCGCCAACAGCCACGTGGCCAAGCGCGTGCTGACCGATGACCACGACCTCTCCGCCGCGAAGGTCACCGTCATCCACAATCCCGTCCTCCGCTCGCACGACGCCGACGGCGCGCGCAACAACGCCCTGCGCCGCTACTACGGCGCCAACCCGAGCACCGTCGTGATGCTGAACGTCGCGATGTTCCGCCCGGAGAAAAACCAGCGCGAGCTCATCGAGATCTGCTCCCGTCTGCCGGGTTATCTCGACTGGCAACTCTGGCTCGCCGGCGACGGCGTGGAGCGCAAACGCTGCGAACGCCTCGCCCACGACCTCGGCCTCGGCGGCCGCGTGCGCTTCCTCGGCTACCAGCCCGATCCAACGCCGCTCTACCTCGCGTCCGACATCGCCGTCCTCGCGTCGCAAAGCGAGTCGCTCTCCAACTTCCTTATCGAAGCCCAGCTCCACGGCCTGCCCGCGGTCTCCTACGACATCGTCGGCTGCGGCGAATGCTTCGTGCCGGGCCAGTCGGGTTTCCTGCTCAAGAACAAGGACCACGCCGGCTTCGTCGACTCGCTCGACAAACTCATCCGCGAGCCGGGTCTGCGCCGTCGGTTCAGCGACGCCGCGCGCCGTCACGCCCGCGAAGAGTTCACGCCGGAGCGCCAGATCAAGGCCCACCTCGCGCTATTCAACGAGCTCGTGAAGGTCTGACCCTACGAGGTGGTCGTCGCTGTCCCCAGCGGCGACCAGCCCGCGCCCGCGCCGCCCGACTCAAAAAACACCGCTTCCTGACAACCCCTTGTCAGCAGTCTCGCGCCGCGGCGTCGCGTGAGTTGCGTTTCGTTTCCTCGTGCTCATTCGTCACAGCGGTGCGTCCCTCCTCGACTGAATCCATCCGCCTGCGCGGCGTCCGCCAGAACAACCTTAAGGGCTTCGACCTCGATCTGCCGCTCGGCCGCTACATCGTCGTCACGGGCCTGAGCGGCGCGGGCAAATCCTCGCTCGTCTTCGACACGCTCCACGCCGAGGGCCAACGCCGCTACGTCGAGACTTTCTCCGCCTACACGCGCCAGTTCCTCGACCTCCTCGACAAACCCAAGGTCGACTCCGTCGAGAACATCCGCCCCTCCATCGCCATCGAGCAGACGAACACGGTGAAGACCTCGCGCTCCACCGTGGGCACGATGACCGAGCTCACCGACTTCGCCAAAGTTTGGTTCAGCCACGTCGCCGAGTGCTTCGACCCCGCGACCGGCGAGAAGGTCGAGGACGACACACCGCAGACCATCTGGGCAAAAACCCACGCCACCCACCCGGCCGCGACGCTGCTCGTCGCCTTCCAGATCAAGAAACCCGCCAACCTCGCGTGGCCCGAGGTCCTCACGCCGCTGAAGAACCAAGGCTACACGCGCGTCCTCGCTGCCGCTCCTGTGGGCGGGGTGCCCTCACCCCGCGACGCCGCGTCCTCGTCTGCGACCACCGCGCTCGCCCTCGCCACGCTCGAAGACCTCCTCGCTTCAACCTCGACCCTCGACGCTCGTCTTTCGACTTCCGTCTTCGTCGTCCAAGACCGCCTGCGCATCGCGACGGAGAACAAGTCGCGCTTCCTCGAAGCCACCGAGACCGCCCTCCACTTCGGCCAAGGCGAGGTTTTCCTCTTCGACGCCGCTGCCTTTTCCGGCCCTCAGCCCTCCGCACTCAGCGCTCCGCCCATGCCCCTGGGGCATTTTTCGCGCGGACTCCATTCGCCGAAAACCGGCCGCACCTTCCGCCCTGCGTCGCCGGCGCTGTTCTCCTTCAACTCCCCGCTCGGCGCCTGCCCGCGCTGCCGGGGCTTCGGCCGCGTCATCGACATCGACTACCGCCTCGCCATCCCCGACCACTCGCTGTCGATCGAGGACGGCGCCATCAAACCGTGGGAAGGCGAAGTCTACGGCGAATCGAAGCGTGACCTCCTGCGCTTCACGAAGAAACAGGGCATCCCGACCGACGTCCCCTTCTCGCAACTGACCGCCACGCAGCGCGCGTTCGTGATCGATGGCTCGCCGGGCTACGACGGCGAGACGAAGGCGTGGCCGCAGTATTGGTATGGGTTGAAGGGCTTCTTCCGCTACCTCGAGAAGACGACCTACAAGATGCACGTGCGCGTCTTCCTCTCGCGCTACCGGGCCTACAACGAGTGTCCCGATTGCCGCGGCACCCGCCTCCAGCCCGAGGCACTTTGCTGGAAATGGCGCGGCTACACGCTCCCGCAGCTCTATCAGCTTCCTGTCAGCGATCTCCTCGCCCTTGTCCGCACCCACGGAACGTCTGGGGGCGGGATGCCCTCACCCCGCGACGAAGCAAACTCGTCCCGCCACCAACGCGACCTCGCCTACGACTCCATCGTCACGCGCCTGCGTTACCTCGAGCAAGTCGGCCTCGGCTACCTGACGCTCGACCGCTCTTCGCGCACGCTCTCCGGCGGTGAAGTCGAACGCGTCAACCTCACCTCGTGCCTCGGCACGTCGCTCGTCGACACCTTGTTCGTCCTCGACGAGCCCTCCGTCGGCCTGCACCCGCGCGACATCGACCGTCTCATCGGCATCATCCGCACGCTGACCGATGCCGGTAACACCGTCGTCGTCGTCGAACACGACGAGGCGATGATCCGCGCCGCCGACCACGTCATCGAGATCGGCCCCGAGCCCGGCGCGCGTGGCGGCGAAGTTGTTTTCCAAGGCACCGTCGCCCAACTCCTCCGCTC
>JACCDX010254410.1_pt1 | contig 10210 bp, 2 predicted proteins | sample 7449681 | NCBI WGS metagenome assembly JACCDX01 (sample SAMN15323450, study PRJNA562643) | freshwater metagenome | isolation source: river surface water | place: USA:Blue River Watershed | collected 2017-08-18
ATCCGCGCACATCGTTGGATGGGGGATATAGCCAGTGATGGCAAGGGCGAAATATTAATTTTGCAAAACTAGTTTTCACTGGTTTCGACTGCTCATCCGATACCAAGCATATTTCACAACACATCTAGTTTTGCTGTCTTAATCAGCAGAATTTTGGGCAAAAAAAAGCCACTCTCAAAAGAGTGGCTTTTTCGTTTGACGCCCTTATCCTGCTAACACCATGTTCTTGTTCAGCAAGTTTCCAAGAGTGATTTGAGAAATAGTGATACCAGCCCAACCTGTGTCAGCAGCTTCAAGATTAAAGTATGTATTGTTAGCTAACTGACCAGTGAACGGGTTCCAAAAGAAGTAAGCATTGGTGTTTTTAGGCGCATCATTTCCATGGGCATTAACGAAGAATGGGGGAGCGCTGCTGAATTGAGTCCAATCCATCGTATTACTTATCACACCATTGTTATCTAAGTAGAACAAATCGGTTGTACCAAGGTTGTTAAGTTGCACATTAAAGTCCTTGGTGCTCACATTTGTAAACGTATTGGTCACACTCGCTGCTGAGTTATAGTCCGTCCAAACAAAGGCAAATTTTTGAGTACTGGCATCAATAGAGACGATTGTTGCAGGCTCTACTGAACCGCGACCTTCCAAATCCACCCAACGGTATGAATCAACCAAGTTTCCGCTATTATCCATCACTTTAGATAAGGCTCCTGATGCACCGGCGGAGGCATCTGGCGTGACTGTGCTAAATCTAATCGGATTACTTAAAGCCAAACTTGTTATGCTTGTATTATCCGCAAAGCGAGTGTTAATAATGCCCGCACTCGCTGTCACTTCATAATTATTAGCAAAGTCAAAATCTACGCCTGGATTGATAATCAACTTACCATTGCTAATACTGACGCTGCTATTCACGTTTGGTAAGGCGGTACCACCAACACTGGTCGTTACCGTCGTAACTCCACCAGTAGTCGATAAGGTCAATACGATGGTATTTGTCGTATTCTCACCTCTAAAGCCTGTACCACCCGAGCCTGTACCACCCTTATCTGTGATAGTGATTGTCCCATTGGCCAAATTGTGCGTAGCCCCAGCCGAGCCATTATTAATATCCAACACAATATTAGAGGTCACACTCAAATTATTCACTTCGGCTCCAGACAATGCCGTAGCACTCAGGTCAGTGGTTCTGTTCTCCACAGTCCTAGCTGAGAACGTACCCGCCTCATTCCCCGCGGTATCTTGAATATCAGTGACATCGTTAGCAGTATTGGTGTAGTTAATCGTTGGTATGGTTTCATTGGCCGCAAAGCTTTTGTTCAGCGTCAGTATCACATTGTTGCCTGTGACTGTTAGCGCCGTTGCTGCCAAAGTGCCACCATTAGTAAAGCTGAAATCTGAAGTTGTAGGTAGTTGGCCAACTGTAGTATTGAGATTTTCATTAAACGCTAGAGTCAACTTATCACCAACCAAAAAGGCATTGGTTAAGGTCGGTGCAGTTGTATCTACTGTCAGATTAATACCTCCTGTTGCCGTTGAATTTCCAGCGACATCTATTAATCTTAAGCTTACAGACTCAGTGCCAGAAAAATCGCTTGTAATAGATGCAACAGTAGAAGCGACATTGGCATCAGCCCAACTAGCGCCGGCATTGGAGCTCCATTGCAGTCGCTCGCCGGACGCTACAGCACTATTCATTGTCAGCGTAAGCGTCTCATTGCTACCGCTTGGATTGACCGCTATCGTTGAACCAGAACCTATTGCTTTTTGTGTCACGCCACTTATGGTGCTCGAGAATGAAGATGAACTGATGGTCATCGGGGTTGGTGCTGTGGTATCTGCAACAAGTGTGGTTGCAGCTTGACTGAAGCTAAATCCAGCACCCAAACTCAATACATTACCGGCGATATCTTTGATATTGGCGCTATTTAAACTTGTTTTCAAATTAGCAAGATTTAGAGTAATGACCCCATTTTCTCCCGCTACAATGGTATGCACCAACTGTATAGAGTTCCCAGTGCCCGGCTGTAAAAAACTAGCGTTCACTGCACTAGTGCCAATAGTCATAACATTAGTGACGGTATTGGTTGGTAAGAATATGAGATTGCTGAGTGGCTCACCTAAATCTATGGTGTAAATCACTTTATCTCCTGCCAATAACTCATTGACTGGCTTAGCTTGATCCGAGGCAGTGAAACCTGCAGCCAGCAGAGTGCTACGCGGTAATGGTGCGGTATTGTCTACCGTAATGACTTTTGGGGCACTAAGGCTGGAGGTATTTCCAGCGCTATCTGTCACGAATGCAGTAAAACTGTAACTGCCCTCCGCGCCAGCATTGATTGAGGATTTATTGGCAGTTACCGATACTGAAGTGGCGCTTGCTGGAATAGTTACGTCACTCAAGCTGGTGCCTGCTAATCTTAATTGCAGCTTGCCGCCATCTGGCAAACCGCTTACCGCAACGTCAAAGGCTATCGAAGTCTCAGTTGCATTTAAGAAATCATCGCCATTAGCTGCCACCGTGATTGCACCTATACTTGGCGCAACAGTATCAAGATTGAAGCTGCTGGTTGTTGCTGTCGCTGCGTTACCTGCAAGATCAGTTGCAGTGGCTGTCACATTTATGGTTCCATCACCCAGTGTTGCAATGTCATCGGCGCTGAGCACGATGCTTTTTGCTGATGTATCTGCCACATCAATCGTTTTGGTGACTGAAGAACTTGCTCTAGTAAAAACAACAGATGCCTTTCCAGACTCAGATAGTTGTATTGTGTACAAGCTTGCCTGTGCTTCTGCGCTAGTCGCCCCATCATTAATAGCACTATTCTTAGTTAGAGTGAGTGTTGGTGATACTGTATCAACTTTTGCCACTAGGGTATTTGAATCAATTGGAGTTCCCGTTGCGTTTGGGTTTGCATAATACTTAACTGAAAAATTGTAATCCCCATCAAGAGTCGTACCATTTCCCAATATAGATTTAGAAATTGTGATTGTTTTAGATCTGCTGGAGGCGTCGTTGCTATCGAGAGTAATAGGCATCCCTTCGACATTGGCATGATTGACGACTTTTAGGATATTACCGCTCACAAAATTATAGGTCGCGGTAATCACAACGCCCGTATCGGTGGCATTGACATATAAATCACTGCTATCAATAGCAACCCGATCCACAGCATTGAAAGTATGAGTTTGCGAACTCGCAACCAAACTGCCATCACTGACACTCATGGATAATGTAGCAACACCCGTAACGCTTGGGTTAAATTTAAGGGCATTTCTTAAGGCTGTATTAATCGTACTGGCTGAACCCGTGACTTGAATCCCTGCTAAAGTAGGATTGGCATCAGCAATGCCAGTCAAAGTACCGTTAGTCGTTGTAATCGTGAGAGTCAAACTATCATTATCTTGATCTGCTACAGAAAAATTTTGCGTAATAGGAGTATCAATACCAACGACAACTTGTTGAGTTGATATGGTCCCGCTAATTTCGGGACTCTCATTGACATTGGTTACCGTAACACTGAGATTTTGATTAGTAGTATTGCCAGCCTGATCGGTTGCACGCACAGTCAAGTCATACACACTAGTGTTTGCTGCTGAACGAGATATATCAAAATCGCGGCCATTAGGGCTAGCCCATGACAATACTCCACTCGCGGATCCAATACTGAACAATGCGGCGTCAGACCCACCCACAATACTCCATGTCAAAGCACCAGCGGCTGTGGAGCGATTATCTGTAGCAACCAATGAGGCGACTGTTTGAGTGTTTTCTGCGACATTCCAACTATTGGCACTCGAAATTGTTGGCGCTGTGTTATCTAATACATAGTCACCTTGATTTAAAGTAACGGCTGTTGCATTTCCTGCAGTATCAATAATTCGTGCCGTGATAGTGCCCGCTCCCGCCCTTAAGGTAACTGCTGCTGCAGAGGTTTGATAAATATTATTATTGACCCCACTCACTGCAGTTGCTACCCAATTTGTTCCGCCATCCGCAGATACCTGAAGTATTTCATCTGCCGCAAGCGTGAGGGGGTTTTGCAAATTCAAAATGACTTGTACGGCAGAAATTTTTGTTAAACGATCCGTTGAACTCACACCACTATCATCGCTGGTGGGGAAAGATACGCTGACGGTTCCACTAATTGCGCTTGGTGGCGTTGTGTCTAATAGGTAATTTTTTTGTGAGTCTGTTAATACAACATTAGATATATTGCCTGCTGTATCAATCACACGCGCTGCTAAGGTATGTGCGCCTGATTGCAACGTGACTCCAGCAGCTGTGTAAATTGTGTTACCCGGATTGGCGGGAGCTGCAGCAATCCAATTCGTGCCATCTGCCGAAATTTCAAATCTTTCACCAGCCGCTACTGTGAAAGCAGAGCCGAGATTCAGGGTAATGTTTTGTGCTGCAACACTGGTGATTTTGTCAGTAGTAGACAAACCAGTATCAGCGGAAAGCGTTAGGGTGGTTACTGAAGGTAAAGGTGATGGAGCAGTCGTATCTAGCGTATAAGCACCATCATTTAAAGGAGCCTCAGTAATGTTGCCCGCTAAATCAATCACTCGAGCTCGGATGGCTTGATTAGCACCACTCTGCAACACAACTTGAGCCGAGGTATAAGAGTTGCCGGCCCCCTTATTCATCGAAAACCAAGTGCTTCCATTATCAGCGGAAACCTGCAAGATATCACTTCCCAAGGTTAATGCTGCTGTGGGAGTGATAATCACATTCACCGATGACTGATTAGTAATTCTGTCGATACTGCTAAATCCAGTGTCTTGCGAAGGAAGGAAACTTACACTGCTTGCAGGCCCTGGCAAACTGCTTGGCACAGTATTGTCCAGTGCATAATTGGTCAATATGCTATACATTTGAGACCCTACCAGTGTTCTTCCACTAGAGCCTGTCAATGTGATATTAGATAGGCTGAGTTGGGTAAATACTAAATTGTCGCTGTTGATTCCTGCTGGCAAAGTGGCCTGATAAGTCAGTACCGTTTTACTGTCTTCGACCCCATCCGAAACCGAAGTAAGGGTAATCGGCACATCTAAACCATTCATAACACTTGTTTTAAATTTTGGCACGACAGAATTGATATCAATCACAACTCCTGAGGGTGTCGTCAATAATTGACTGAGCTTCACTTTGATAGTTACGCTATCGTTGGCTTTCCCATGCAAGCTATCGCCTACACCGTCGGTTATTGTGACAGCATCTGCCACGGGGTCGTTTGAGACTGTCATCACAAATACTTGCTTAGCATCCTCTACACCAGCATTTGCATCACCGTCATTGGATGAGACAGTAAATGTGTAGGTAGAGGCCGATGAAGGAGTTCCTGACAGGGTTCCCGAATTTAGCGTCAAGCCTACAGGCAAACTAGTCGATGTATAACTAATCGCACTTCCCTCTGGGTCTTTAAATAGTGTGTTTAAATTGAGTGAATAAGTTTGGTTTAATGAAACCACTTGAGTGATGGTTGTTTGCGCAGGATTCCTTAAAACAACTGGCTCGTTTAAATCCGCCACATTCACAGTCACCCTTTGTGAGCTGCTATTACCCAGCAAATCTGTGGCAATCACATTAAATGAATAAACGCTTTTCACTTCATGATCAGGAGAGGCTTTGATTTTGATTACCCCTGTGGAAGCATTGATCTCAAAATTGGTCGCATCAGTATCAGCAAGCGAATAAGTCAAACTGGAATTATCGGTAGCGCTTGCCGTCATGACCTCCGTTGCTGCTGGAACATTCTCGTTAATATTGGCGGTACTTGGGCTAGTAAACACCGGAGGTTCATTATCTAGGAGGTAATTGGTGGGAATGTTCAGATTCCGGAAATTGCCCATTGCCCTTGTACTTGATTGGCCGGTCAAGGTCACATTGCTCAAACTCAAATTGGTCAATAAGATATTCGATGAACTCACACTGGCTGGCAAAAGAGCTTCAAATGAAATTTGCTTACCATTGAGCGTAACAGCATCAATTGGGGTCAGCGTAACGACTGTGCCATTCACCATATGCTTGAATACTGGAAGAAAATTTGTGCTTGTTAAAGATTGTGCACCGGATATTGTCACCAACTCAGATAAGCTGATTGTGACCTTGACTCTTTCTCCAGCTGCACCTGCAGAACTTGGTCCAACCACATGCCCCGGAGCATCCGCAATACTCACGGCGATAACTTCTGGAGTGTAGGCAACACTAAATTCATAAACACCTTTTACTGGCACTCTACGCTTGTTGTTATCCGTCAAGCTATAAGAAATTGTTGCCTTACCTCTGACAAATCCGTCTGGCAGCGGATTGGGGCCGCTAAATTCATTTGGCGTAAAAGTCATACCCGCCAAGACCCCGTTAATTTGAGCGACAGTGCCATTCAGGGTATAAACTTGACCAGACTTTATGATGCTTTTCCCAGTAGGGGTCAATCCACCTATCACACCACTATAGGGAGTTAGCTTTAGAGTAATCTTGGTGCTTGCAACGTCCTCATCATTCACTGAAATAAGTGGTGAATTATTGTTAAATAAATTGAAGGGTTGGTTGAGATAGGCCGTTACTTTTTGTGCAGGGAAAGTACCAACATAAGTAGGCGCTTCCGGCAAATCTTTTACTCTCAGCGTCACTGGTTTCGCAACAGCAATATTCCCTGCACCATCCACTGCATTTACTGAAAAATTGTATATATTTTTGGCACTTTCATAATTTGGTCTAGCATTAATACTTACTTTGCCATTGCTTGAATTAATGCTGAAAAGACTTGCATCTAGGCCGCTTAAGCTATAAGTAATTGGGGTGGCGTCTTTACTTGTGGTAGCAGAATAAACCACTGATCCTGCCGATACATTTTCTTTTACTGTAGCAAGCCCAGCACTGGTAATTCTTGGTACGACTTTATCAATGGCATATGCACCACTCACGAGCTTCTTAGGCTCAAATACAAAAACGCTTTGGCTGGATGCGCCAGTAAGAGAGAAGTTATTGGCAAATGTCAAATTGGTCAGTGTGATGCTACGTGCATCTGGTGTATCAGCTTGTAAAGTCGCTGTGTAGAAAATCGAATTATTAGATGCACTACTAAAACTCACCCCTGTCAAAGCTGATTTACCAACAGCAAAGGTGGGAATGATATTGGTATTTGTAATCGGCGCTGAGGTTGCAATAGATTCACTAAAGTTAAGCGCTAAGGTAATCACGTCTCCTACTTTACCCGCTTTGCTATTGCCTACACTATCGCTGATCTGCAAAGAGTTAATGACTGGTTTAGTCAAGGTTTTATAGCTGTAGGTGCGATTTAATGCCCTGATTCCATCGGTCACCGAAACGGTAAAACTTCCAGTCCCAGCAGTATCAAAACTAGCTGTTCCGGTAATAGCGCCGGAAGGACTTATACCCAAGCCTTTTGGCAAATTACCTCTGATTAAAGAAAAAGTTAGCGCAGCTCGCTCCGGATCGGCAAAGTCAGCCGTGATATTCCCAGGATCTATCGTACCTTTCACAAAGGTAAGACTTCCATTGCCTTTTACTCCCGCTGCTAACTTGATGGGCTCGTTCACATCCTTCACTGGCAATTTGATATTTTGTACGGAAGAATTACCAGCCGCATCAGTAGCAATCACACCAAAGGAATAGTCAGATTTAGCCTCATAGTCGGCAGACTTTTTGATAGAAACCTGACCACGCTTGTTGATACTCAATAAACTGGCATCCGCACCGGTTAAGCGGTAAGTGCTAGCGCCAGCAACAATCGGGGCATATACAAATCCTGCTCTAGCATTTTCATTGATTGGCAGAGCGGTCACTTCAGGCTGTAAAAATGAGGGGGGGGTTATGTCAAAAATATATTTGGCAAAGGGCTTTATGCTAGGGTTGATAACAAAATCTTGGCGCTTAGCGTTTTTTAAAGAATACCCAGTAATATCGATTGACTGTAAAGAAATTTTTAAGTCGGCGGAATTGACTTGAGGCAAAACAGCAGTATATGTGAGTGTTTTTGCAGATGCTTTGTAGCCTATAAACGCAACTTCCTGCAACAGATTGCCATTCCCTACCCAAAACAATGGCCTTACGCTACTGCCGTTGATGGCGGCTGGAACTCCTTCTTTGGTGAGAAAAATAGATTCACTTAACTTGAGCGTAATTGTCACTAAATCATTTTGTTTACCGGTAGTTTTTGAACCAACACTATCGCTGACTACAATGCTCTTTACATAAGGTTGAGCCATTTAAATTCCCTTCCATGAAATTATGTATTAGGTCTATTTGTTGTTATTGGGTCACTACACAGAAGAGATGTAATGACACTATTGAAGAAGATTATATTACTAAATGAAGTATTTATGCTACTTTTGTAGAATGATTTTTTGTGGAATAAATTTTTCGCAAGCTGACGACACCCAAAAAAATAATATCTTATTGTTTTATATATGAATATAAATCAGGCGTCGTGATTGAGAATAATACTGCGAAGATTTTGAATCAAAAGAAGTGAAACCAATATGATGTCTAATTCACCGGACTCACTACATACCCAGCTTTACGCAAACGATTTAATAAACCGTCTTCTCCGCCAAGGTGAGATGCACCAACTGCAGCGAATACTCGTTGCTGTTGGCTTTGTGCCAGAAAACTATCGGCCATGGTTTGATTACGCTCAGTAATCAATTTCTGTTTCATCCGTTGCCAGAGGGGTTTGGGCAACATGCCACCAGTAATTTCATCATCCACGGCAGCAATTTTTTCTAACTGGCCAGACTGATAAACTGAAAGGAGTCGTTCAAAATCCTTTTCTTTATCTTTCTGACTGCGCTTCAACACAGCACGCAACATCGCCAATTGTTCGTCCATGCTGAAGCTATCTAATACTGAGAAGTGAGTTTGCGTATTTTCTAGACCTGCGACCAATTTGCCTTGTTCATTGGCATCCGATAACAATATTTCATCCATAGAGTACATGGCCTTGGGTTTGGGCAAATCAAATATCACTGCCAACAACCAAGGCTTCATGCGCATCGCGGCCTCGATATGCATGGAGTGATAGTCCGCCAACTCACGAACACGGTCGAATTCTTGCTCAGTTAACATGGAAGAAATATCTCCCTGCTTCAACAGAAAAACGGCTGGGCTACGTGGTGGCAAGGCTTCCAGCATAAAAATTTCAGAATTCTTAAAAGCTTCTTTCAGAACTGGACTAAATTCAGTGATACGTTTGTCATCGCTATGCATGGTGCCAAGCAAATAGCTGGTAGCCCCCTGCGGAGACTCTATCTTCCACAGCAAACCTTTATCTGCAGCCCAAGTGGTGCTAATTAAGCTAGAAGTAACAAGCCAACAAAGGGCAAGCAAAAGACGGATGAAATAGGACAAGATAATCTCCCAAAGGCAGTTAAAGTGACAAATCGCTAATTGTGACTATATGCAGTAGGTGAAGGTTCAACCTTAAATAGACATCGTCATTGCAGCTGTTATGAGGAGCGTGGGAATGGCTTCTTGGATGGGAACTTGGCCGCGCGACCTTTCGCCAGCGTTTTGGCGGCTAATTTGCCTTGTGATTTGCCACGCGTAGCAACTGCATTGGCACCCAAGGGTTGATAGGCTGGCACTAGATGTTTTTTACCGTTACCAATTAAATCCGCTCTACCCATATTTTTCAGTGCCTCACGCAACATCGGCCAATTGGCTGGGTCGTGATAACGCAAGAATGCTTTATGAAGACGACGCACGCCACCTGCTCTTGGAATAGGAACATCCTCGCTATCCGCAGTCACCTTGCGCAATGGGTTTTTGCCAGAGTGATACATTGCTGTTGCCATCGCCATTGGGGTCGGCGTAAAGGTTTGCACTTGATCCAAGCGGAAATTGTTTTGCTTTAACCACATCGCCAAATTCAGCATGTCCTCGTCCGTGGTTCCCGGATGCGCTGCAATAAAGTAAGGGATCAAGAATTGTTGTTTGCCTGCCTGCTTGGAGTACATCTCAAACATTTCTTTGAATTTGTGATAGCTGCCCATGCCGGGTTTCATCATTTTGGACAGCACATTGTCTTCAGAATGTTCAGGGGCAATTTTTAAATAGCCACCGACGTGATGTTGAGCTAGCTCTTTGACGTACTCAGGCGAAGTCACTGCGAGGTCATAACGCAACCCTGATCCAATCAAAATCTTTTTCACGCCTTTAATATTTCTGGCCTTGCGATAGAGTTGA
>JACCDX011075499.1_pt1 | contig 10208 bp, 9 predicted proteins | sample 7449681 | NCBI WGS metagenome assembly JACCDX01 (sample SAMN15323450, study PRJNA562643) | freshwater metagenome | isolation source: river surface water | place: USA:Blue River Watershed | collected 2017-08-18
CAAGGTACTCAAGGTACTCAGGGAATCCAAGGTGTTCAAGGTACTCAAGGTACTCAAGGTACTCAAGGTGTTCAGGGCATCCAAGGAACTCAAGGTACTCAGGGAATCCAAGGTGTTCAAGGTACTCAAGGTACTCAAGGAACACAAGGTGTCCAAGGAACAACCGGACCAGTAGCGGGATCTGCAAATCAAGTTGTTTATAAGGATGGTTCAAATAATCCAACTGGATCTGGTAATTTAACTTTTGATGGTACTAATCTTTATGTTGGCGGTAACGTAACAATTGGTGGAACCAGTGTTCTTATTGCTTCCTCAACATTAACTGTAAGAGATAAAGATATTATTGTCGGTTTAGCAACTACTGCAGGTGGTGTCGTTATTTCAAACGATATTACAGCAAATCATGGTGGTATTGCAGTTGCATCGACTGAAGGAAGTCCATTATTAGATATCAGTGCAGGTGTTGGTACTGATGATATTCCATCCACATATAAGCAAATTATGTGGATTAAATCAGACACCTTTACTGGACTGAATACTGATGCCTGGATAACCAATTATGCTGTTGGTGTTGGTACTTTTGATCTTCCTAGTGGAACTAGACTTGCTGCTGGTGGAATGAAAGTTACTGATACAACAGTAAGTACCCCACAACTTAATGTTTCTGGTGTTTCTACTTTTAGTAATAATATTAATATTGCTTCAGGTGTTATTACTACCACTGGAAATGGTGGTGTTGGTATTGGAAGTTTCTTACGATTAAAACCACACCTTGGTGAAGGTGGTGAAATTGCATTTGATTATGTTAATGGGAATGCTGGATATTATCTCGATGTATCTGCTGGAAATGTATTCAGACTTGCAAATTATGATGCAACAGGTGTATTTACTGTTCTTACCAACTCTACAGAAAGATTAAGAGTTTCAAATGCTGGTAATCTTGGAATTGGAACTAATAATCCAACATCAAAACTTGATATAATTGGTGATGTAAAAGTTCTTGGAGTTTCTACATTTACAAATGCAAATAATTCAGCAATACAAATTAGAAGTGGAGCATCTGGGAGTTATACTGCCTTAGGTATTGGAAGAGTTTCTGAAGAAGGAACTATTGCAATTGCATCGGGTGCTGGAATATATGCAAATAATGCTGCTGCTGGTGATATAGTTATTCGCAATAATAATGCGAGTGGTAAAGTTTTATTTACCAGAGCAGGTGCTAATGCTTCTCTTGCGGTTGATGGTGATAATGTTTTAGTCGGCACAGTATCTTCAACAGGAACAGCATCACAACCACTTCAAGTTACTGGTGGTGCTTATGTGAGTGGTAGTGTTGGTGTTGGAATCACAAATCCAACTACGGCTAATTCTGGATCTATTGAATCTGCAGGAACAGTTGTATCTCGCACTAATTTTGCTGCTCTTACTGCTGGAGTAACTCAAACTAATAGTGGTGCATTTATCAGATCTACGAATGGATTTTCCACCCCAACTACTCCAAATTATTCTTTTTGGTATAACGACCAAACTGGAATTTATCATCCAAGTTCCAATAACATTGGAGTTACAATTAATGGAACTGAAAAAGTAAGAGTTAATACAACTGGTGTTGGTGTAGGAACCAATAATCCAACGGTTGCACTACAACTTTCTCCAACTGCTTCTATCTCTAATGTTGGTACTGGAATAACTTTACCAGGAACTGTTGGTTCGGCACTTACCGTAGCACAATTTTTACATGCTAATACAAATACATCATACATAAGAATTAAAGCAACAAGAAATGCTACTGGAAGTGATTGGTTAAGTGCATCCACAAAATTACTTCAAGTTACTGATGTAACAGAACAGGGTTATATTGAATATAATCCAAATGGTTCCACCGCTGGAATGGCATTTGGTCAAGGTTCAACTGAATGGGCAAGATTTACTTCTGCTGGTAATTTTGGAATTGGTGTTACTAATCCATCACAAAAATTTGAAGTTTCTGGAACTTCCAGATTTTTCACTTCGGGAGCAGGTGATGTTACTATTACCCATTCAAGTCTTGTTTCTTCAATAAGGGGTGCATCAACTGTTCAATTAGCATTAGGTGCTAATAACAGTGAAGCAATTAGAATTAGCACTTCTGGTGATGTCGGCATAGGAACCACAAATCCAACAGCAGTAGTCACATCAGCAAATACTTCAGTTCTCGCTGCTGGTATTGTTACTGCGTTTAGATATTTTGGTGATGGATCTCAATTGACTGGCGTATCTGGTGGTATCACAGTTTCTGATGATACTTCAACAAACGCAACCAGATATATTTTATTTGATGATGCAACATCAGGTTCTGTATCTACAGTAAATGTATCATCATCAAAACTAACATTCAATCCATCTACTGGTACTCTATCAGCAACGGTATTTACATCACTATCCGATAGAACTCAAAAAACTGATATTACTCCAATTACAAATGCTATAGAGACTGTAAAACAAATTCAAGGTGTTAAATATAAGTGGGTAGATGATCATAGTCAACCATCAATCGGTGTAATCGCACAAGAGATTGAAAAGGTACTTCCTGAAGTTGTAAATACAAATGATCAAGGATTGAAGACAGTTTCTTATGGAAATATTGTTGGATTACTCATTGAAGCAATTAAGGAACAGCAAGTTCGTATAGAAGAGTTGGAGAGAAAGTTAGATGTCTAATGAATTCTTTTCCCCAGAAGGAGATATTGAAAATTATTTTGTGAGTGAGTACTGGTTGATTGATCAGTATATTGGTGATCAGTTGTGGATTTGGGGTGCTGGATCTCTTGGAGCACTTGGAAATAATGCAACAACCAATAGATCCACTCCAGTCACCACATTTGCTGGAGGAACCAACTGGGAACAAGCAAGTGTTGGAAATAGTTTTACAGCAGCAATCAAGACTGATGGAACTTTATGGGTTTGGGGTGGTGGATCTAGTGGAAGACTTGGAACAAATGATGCAACCAATAGAACTACTCCAGTCACCACATTCGCTGGAGGAACCAACTGGAAACAAGTGAGTTCTGGAGGTTATCATGCGGCAGCAATCAAAACTGATGGAACTCTATGGATTTGGGGTTTTGGTGATAATGGAAGACTTGGAGATGCTAATACAATCGGTAGATCCACTCCAGTCACTACATTTGCCGGAGGAAACAATTGGAAACAAGTAAGCGTTGCAAATGTTCGAACAGTAGCAATCAAGACCGATGGAACCTTATGGACTTGGGGTTCTGGAGGTAGTGGAGCACTTGGAAATGCAGCAACAACAGGTAACATATCCACTCCAGTCACCACATTTGCTGGAGGAAACAACTGGAAACAAGTCAGTGCTGGAAATAATCACGCAGCAGCAATCAAGACTGATGGAACCTTATGGATTTGGGGTTCTGGAACTACTGGAGCACTTGGAAACGGAGCAACATCCGGTAGTGTATCCACTCCAGTCACAACATTCGCTGGAGGATCGTCCTGGAAACAAGTGAGTTGTGGAAATGGTTTTACAGCAGCAATCAAGACCGATGGAACCTTATGGATTTGGGGTGGTGGAGGTAGTGGACGACTTGGAACAAATGATGCAACCAATAGATCTACTCCAGTCACAGCATTCTCTGGTGGAACCAACTGGAAACAAGTGAGTTGTGGTTCTGCTGGTGTTGGATCTCATACATCAGCAGTTGAATCAGGAATCAACGCTGAATACCCCCTCTCATAAATACTTAAAAAACGATAATGGAAATAGCACTTATTCATAACAATTCATTACAACTTGGACCATTCGGAATGAATGTGCGTTATATTAATCAAGAGTTAGAAGAACTCGAAGTAGAAGAGAGAATTTCCCCTCAAAGTTTTTCTTCACTTCCTATTCATTTTAGTGATGGTCTCACACATCTTGTTGAAGTTGAAAAAAGTATTCCTCAAAATGATCCAAAGTATCATAATGTAGGAAACTTTACTTGGGAAATTATTGAAGAGAATGGTGTTCCAGTAAAAGTATTATTAACTCATCCAATTACTGATAAGACTCTAGAGGAAGTCAAAGCACTTCGTAAGCAAGAAGTTGCTCCTTATAGAAGAGAAAAAGAAAATACTATAATCACCGTAACAATAAATGGTACTGAAGTACAAGTAGCAACCTCAAGAGAAGAAAGAGTTCTTTTAGCATCTAAACTTTCATCATCTCCAGGCACTCATAATTATAAATTTAAGAACACTTGGTTGGAAATTACTACAGAAGATCTCCAGTATGTTCTGAATCAAATTGATGCAAAAGTTCAAGAAGCGTTTGATTGGGAGTTAGCAAAACTTCAAGAGATTGATGCTTGTGAAACGATTGATGCTGTTTATGATGTTGTAGTTAGAGAAAAACCAGAACAACCTAAAGAAATAGTAGAACAAGTAGTGGTAGAATGAAATGAGTTTAGAACCAGTAACTAACTTTAAAGATAGTAATGGTGTTGATCTAGGTACTAAATTAGTTACTAAAGATTATTTGATTAGCGTTTATCCTGAGATTGGACAGCAGATTGGTATTCCTCCTGAGTTGTGGACTTGGGGTAATGGATTTCAAGGAAGACTTGGAAACGCATCAATAACTGATAGATCAACTCCAATCACTACATTTGCAGGAGGAACCAACTGGAAACAAGTAAGTGCTGGTAGTAATTATACGGCAGCAATCAAAACTGATGGAACCCTGTGGATGTGGGGTTATAACGATACATTTGGAATACTTGGAAATAATTCTACTACACCTGCAGTATCCACTCCAATCACTACATTCTCTGGAGGAACCAACTGGAAACAAGTAAGTTGTGGAGGTTATCGCACCGCAGCAATTAAGACTGATGGAACTTTATGGTCTTGGGGGCAGGGATCCTTTGGGAAACTTGGAAATGCTAATACAACTGATAGATCCACTCCAGTAACCACATTTGCTGGAGGAAACAACTGGAAACAAGTGAGTGCTACAGGTTCTCATACGGCAGCAATAAAAACTGATGGAACTCTTTGGGTGTGGGGTGCAGGAGGTTTTGCACAAATTGGAGACAATGGATTTGCAAGTAAATCTACTCCAGTCACCACATTTGCTGGAGGAAACAACTGGAAACAAGTGAGCACTGGATATAGACACACAGCAGCAATCAAGACTGATGGAACCTTATGGATGTGGGGGCGTTCGTCTGAAGGGCAATTGGGAAACGCAGTAGTATCGGGTAATATAAGCACTCCAGTCACTACATTTTCTGGTGGTACTAACTGGAAACAAGTGAGTGCTGGTGTTAACCATACGGCAGCAATCAAAACCGATGGAACCTTATGGACTTGGGGTAGTGGATCTAATGGAAAACTTGGAAATGCATCAACAACTGATGTATCCACTCCAGTCACAACATTTGCTGGAGGAACCAACTGGAAACAAGTTAGTAGTGTTACAACTGCATTATCAAGTGGAGACCATACAACAGCAATCAAAACCGATGGAACCCTATGGACTTGGGGTAGTGGAGGTAATGGACGACTTGGAAATGCATCAACAACTGCTGTATCCACTCCAGTCACTACATTTGCTGGAGGAACCAACTGGAAACAAGTAAGTGCTGGAAATCTACATACAGCAGCAATCCAATCAGTAGACTTCGCAAGTTTCTAATAAATACATAAAGATACATTCAATATTCTTTATGAACCCTCTTGAGTTGGTCACAAAAACTCTATATTCGTTTGAAGAAAAAGAACTCACTGCACAAGTTCTTTCAGCATTTGGTAAGAGAGCAGAAACCTTTGAGCAGTATAATGATGTTGCTAAAATTTTCTTTGAGATTAAAGATTTCACAAATGCTATTACTTATGGTGAGAAAGCACTTAAGTTAGCAAAATCAAAAGAAGAAATTTATATCACAACAAAAAATCTGATTAACGCTTATAATCAAAACAACTATCCAGAGAAAGCAATTACTCAGATTTCAAAAATCAAATCACAAAATCCTCAAGATACTGAACTTCTTCTAGAGGAAACTTTTTCATACTCCGCTATTAATCAAAAAGATAAAGCAGAAAAACTTTTATTCAATCTACTTCAAAGAAAATTACCAGAAGATATTGAGAGAAAAACATATCATAACTTATCTGGACATTATTTTCGTAAAGATGATTTGTATACAGGACTTCAACATTTTCTTAAAGCAGGAGAAGTAGAAGCATATAAGAATAGAGAACTCCCACCAATTCCAAAGTGGGATGGGAAAGTTACTCCAGGACAGACAATCGTGATTGATAGTCAGTGTGGAGCGGGTGATGAGGTCATTCATGTTCGCTTTATGAAGCATCTGAGAGACCTTGGAATGAATCCAATCTGGACTTCTACCAGAAAAGAACTAGTGGAACTTTTCAACTACAATGGTTTCAATTCTGTTTGTGTTTGGGATAAACCAGAATTTCCAAAAGATTCTAAATGGGTTTATGCTCTTTCTCTTCCTTATTATCTCAATCTTAAGGTAGAAGATTTAGGGCAAACTCCATATCTTAAACCACTACCAGAAAAAGAAAAACAATATTCATATCTTCAGGAAGATCAAAAATATAAAATTGGAGTATTCTGGAACTCTGGTTCTGGATTTGAACAAGCACATTTTCGTTCTATTCAATCAGAACCACTATTTGATGTTCTTTCACAAACTTCAGCATCTTTATACTCACTTCAACTCCCAGATCAAACACCACCTGAAGGATATGATGTAAAAACTTTTGATATTCCTAATCGCAATTTTACTGATACATTTTCACTTGTGTCTCAAATGGATTTGGTGATTACTTCTTGTACTTCAATTGCTCATGTAGCAGCAGCACAAGGAAAAGAAGTTTGTGTGTTTGTACCGATTATGGAATATTATGTTTGGACAAGTTCGACAGGGAAAACTTGGTGGTATGGAGATAATGTTCATCTCTTCCGTCAAAAGAAACCAAGAACCTGGGAAGAACCTTTGAAACAATTGGGAGAGTTTCTAAATGATAGAGGAATATAACCTTTCCTTTCTCAATCTAAATATTATCAAGAACAAACTTATTGAAATAGAAACCAGTCCTCATGGACTTGTAAGCAAAGGTGTTTCTACTTATAATCACGGAATGCCTATTTTAATGTATCCAGAACTCACTGGATTGAGGAATATTCTCAAACAATATGTTAGAATATACTGCAGTAAGTACAATATTCCAAGACTCAAATTTATCAACAGTTGGTTCAATATTTCACAACCAGGAAATGAACTCAAAGCACATAATCATGGAGAAAGTATTGTAAGTGGAGCATTTTATATTTCTGGAAAAACTCCATTGATATTTCCAGACGATTCAATCAATCCTTATCCAGGTCTTTTGGTTATTTTTTCAAGTGATTTGGTTCATTATACAGAAGAAGAAACTGAAGAAAGGATTATTATTAGTTTTAACACAGATTATGAAGAAAGCACTCGTTACATTGGACATTAATTATAACCAAGAAATCACTAAGTTTACATATCCTTATATGAGGAAGTATGCTGAAAAGATTGGTGCAGACTTTATTATCATTAATGAAAGAAAGTTTCCATATCTTACCTGCAATATGGAGAAGTTTCAGTTGTATGAGATTTCTGAAAATTATGACTGGACAATCTTTCTGGATGCCGATGCATTAGTTCATCCAAACTGCCCCGATCTAACAGAAATTTTTCCCAAAGAGTATGTAATCTTCAATCGTCATGATTATTATCCATTTCGTTTCAAACATAATAACTATATGAGACGCGATGGTAGAAACATTGCTGCTACAACTTGGGTATGTATCTTTAGTGATTGGACAAGACACGCCTGGAAACCACATGATAATCCAGAGCAGTTTGTTGATCAAATCAATCCAATGGACTTGGAAAAGAACTTTGGTTATGAACCACATCACATTCTTGATGATTACTTAGTCAGTCGCAATATTGCTAAGTATGGTTTGAAGGTTGAAAGTTTTTATAAATTGATTCCACAAGATGGAAAGATGAACTACTGGTTTAATCATGAGTTTTGTGTAAGTGATGAAGATAAGGTTAGACTACTAGAAATGTGGACTGATAAAATTGAGAAGGGTTCTTACAAAGAAGAAAATCAAATCGAAGAGCAACTATGGGCATGGAAGAGAGGATTACTATGAAATTTTTATTTTTAGTTGGATCAGCACTCAAACATTTTCAGGAAGATAAGTTTAGTGCCTATGATGAGGAGCAAAGATTTAATCAGACACTAGAGACGATTGAATGTATTCGCAAAAAAGTTCCTGAGTCTTATGTTGTTGTATTTGAATCTTCTTGTAAATCTATCAATGAAAAACAAAAAGAAACTCTTAAAGAAAAGGCAGATTTGTTTTTAGATTTTTATGATGAACCAGTAATTAAACAACTTTATGAGAATCTTGAAAAAAGACCAGAACTGATTACTTATGGTAAATCATTACTAGAAACCAGAGGATTACTGAACACTCTTTATACAATAAGAAAGCATAATCTATTCGGTGATAGTCAAAGAGTTTTTAAATTAACTGGAAGATATTTACTCAATGATGATTTTGATATTCAAGACTATCAAAGTAAGTTTCTTGAAGGTAAGTATGTAATCAAAAGGTATGAATATCTTCCCCAAGAATCAGAAAGTTTTGATGAGAAAGAACTTGAGAATGTTTATGCCTATCTCTATGGTGCGAAGGGCATGATGATTACTGGAATGTGGTCTTTTGATAGAATGTTATTTAATGAGGCAGTTGAATCACTTGAGAAAGCATTTGTTTATATGGAAAAAATGATTCAATATACTGCTGGAACTGATGTTGAACATTCATTATACAGGTTTATCAATAAAAAAAATATTATTAGTATTCCAAATCTTGGTATCACAATGGTCAAAGGAATGAGTGGTGAAAATGGTGGAGTTTATCAAGCATGAAAATCGCAGTCTTTTATCATACATTCCAGAATGATATTTCTGCTTTCATTTATCAGCAGCAAATCAATCGTCTTTATGTAACTGGACTTTTGAATGCTGCTGATTATGTTCATATTGGTGTGAATGGAAACCAAGAAATGTTTCATATTCCATCCAAGGCAAAGGTTGTTTATAATCGAAATTGGAAAGAAGAAACAGAAACAATGATTGCTCTGAAAGACTTTGCATATGAGAATCCAGATTATAAAATTTTATATTTTCATATGAAAGGTGCAAGCAAAGGAACATTGATTGCTAATGCTTGGAGACTGATGATGGAATATTTTGTAATTGATAAATGGGAAGAATGTGTAAGATACTTGGATGAGTATGATTGTGTTGGTGCAAATTTAAATCCAGTTGGTGAAACTTTGTGGAATGATGGGACAACCACAAAACCCGTAGAGGGAACTTATAATTTCACAGGAAACTTTTGGTGGGCAAATGCGAAACATATTCAAACATTGGATCATAATTTTCTTTACAGTAATTATCGAATAGATAGAGAGTTATGGATAGGAAGTAATCCTAATTCAAATCCAAAATCAATTTATCAACCTGGAATTTTTGATTCATATACTCATTATTATAAGGAGGAAGATTATGTTTCGTGAATGTGGTGAATGTACTGCTTGTTGTTCTTGGTTGATTGGTGATGCTTTTGCTTGGAAGTTTGGGTGTGGAGAATCTTGTAGATTTTTAGAAGAAGGTGGTTGTGGAGTTCATAAGGCACGACCAGAGGTTTGTAGAAACTACCAGTGTGCTTGGTCTCAGCATTTACTTCCAGAAGAAATGAGACCTGATAAATGTAATGTATTAGTTTCTGTAGAGCAGAATGAGAATGGTCAATATCTAAAGGTACTTGGAATAAATAATAAAGAAATAAAAACTGAAGTTAAACAATATCTTCAAAAGTGGAGTGAGAGTATGAACACTCCTGTGATTTTTATAGAATAAAAGTCGTTTTCAAGAATTCAAAATGCCTACCTTTTACAACTTTAGAGAAAACGGACTTAATTATAGTTTTGATGATATTTTTGTACCTGCTGATTGGTTTCGTGATGGGGGGTTATGGACTTGGGGTAATAATAGTCTTGGAAGACTTGGAAACGCATCAACAACCAATGTATCCACTCCAGTCACTACATTCTCTGGAGGAATTAATTGGAAACAAG
>JACCDX010210003.1_pt1 | contig 10204 bp, 9 predicted proteins | sample 7449681 | NCBI WGS metagenome assembly JACCDX01 (sample SAMN15323450, study PRJNA562643) | freshwater metagenome | isolation source: river surface water | place: USA:Blue River Watershed | collected 2017-08-18
CGTGTTTGTTCAATCGCTTGGTTTTGATACAGCTCTAAATTTTTTTGATCTTGAATTAGGTCTTCAGTTAGTTTGTCGTCAATATTTTTGTGTGTTGTTGTTGATAATTCTTGTTCACACAAAGGGCAGCAGGAATTATTTTTTTCTGAAAGTTTAGATTTTTTTTCTTTTGTATGGCCTATATTTGTCGTAAGCACCTGTATCTGAATGTTAATTTTTTCTAAATCTTGTATAAGTTTTGGTAATGACTCTTCTTCTTTTTTTAAAATATTTTGTTTTTCAATTATTATGGTCAGGATGTTTGTGTGATCATCTATTTTTTGTTGTAGTTGAATTTGTTCTTGATTGCAATTATGTAAATTTGTTATTGTGTTGGTAAGATTAATTTTTTGATAATCTATTTTTTCTTGAATAATTTTCATAGCGTTTTCACGCTTTTTTTCTACAGCTTGAACTTCTTGATACAGTTCTTTTTCAAGTAATTGTTTTTTTTCTTGAATTTTTAAATAAGTATCTTTAAGTTCAAGTCTTTTGTTAAGTTTTTCTTGGTGATTGTTTATAGTTGCGCGCAAGTCTGCATGTTTTTTTTGAATTGTTGTTACGTCGAAGGGTAATGATTGATTTTTTTCAACTTGATTATATTTGTCTTGTATAAGAATAATTTGATCAGAGAGCTCTTGTATTTTTTGTTCTATTTCTTTTTTTTGATAAGATAAAAATTCGAATTGTTGTGTATCTTCTTGAATTTTTAATTTTCTTTTTTCAAGAAATTCTATCTCTTTTGTGATGTCATGATGACGTTTTTCTGTAGCAGTTATTTTTTCTTGGCAATCGTGTTTGTCAGTTATTGCTATTTTTAGATTTTCTATTTCTTGTGTGATTCGATTTTGAATGTTTTGCTTGTGCAATAATGTTTGTTGGTAGCTTTTATTTTTTTCAAGAGCTATTTTTTTAAGATTTTCAAATTGATCAAGATGTAAAATAGTTCCCAAAATTTCTTTACGTTCCTTTGCCGATTTTTTAGAAAATTCGTTGGCTTGTCCTTGTCGTAAAAAAGCTGAATTAATAAATGAATCGTAACTAATTCCAATCGTGGTTTCGATTTTTTCTTGAGTTGCTTTAATGGTTTTATCAGTTAAGGCGATAAATGTTTGATCCGATTTTATAATGCCAAAATCTAACGCCGCAAAAGGATGTGATTGTGTTTTAACAAATTCTCGACGAATTTTATATACCGTTTCATGAATTTGAAATTCAAAAATAATAAGCATCTGTTTTTGTCCAAGATGAACTAATCCTTCATCAGCTTTTGACGTTCCGCCAGTTTTGCGTGCTTGGCCCCATACAGCCCATGTTATTGCATCAAGCATGGCAGATTTTCCGTGGCCATTTTTGCCAACTAAACAAATTAAATTGTACGGTGTAAAATCAATAATTTGTGTTTCTGGTCCATAACTTAAAAAATTTTTTATCTGTAATTTGAGTGGAATCATGAAAAAGTGAAGCTTTCTTCTAGTTTTCTTGGTAACAACTTGGTAAACTTGACAATTATTTATGTGGTATTTAGTATACGGGCCTTGTTAAAATATGCAAAAACAACTCTTTCGACAATATGATATTCGCGGGAAAATTGGTTCAGAATTATCGATTCATGATTTTTATTACATTACGCATGCAATTATTGCTTTTTTTCAAAAACAAGGTTGTCAAGCGGTCGTTGTTGGTATGGATGGTCGAGTACATTCGTTAGAAATATTTCATCAAATAGCAGCAGCATGTCACGATGCTGGAGTTGATGTTTATTTTTTAGGTGTTTGTTCAACACCAGTAACTATTTATTCTCAGTATCATCTACCTGTGGATGGATCTATTATGATTACTGCATCACATAATCCTGCAGAATATAATGGGTTAAAAATTTACTATAATAAAGTTGCGATTGAAGGTGAAAAACTGCAACAAATTTATGAGCTTTTTTTGAAAAAAACTTTATGTATAGGTGATACTAAAGGCTCTTTGTTAGGTGCGCAAGAATATGTTGAACAGTATGTAGATGATCTTGTTGTTGAGTTTGAACATCTTAAAAATTTTGACGGCAATGTGATTATTGATTGTGGTAATGGTGTTGGTGGACCCATCGTACGACAGCTTGTAACCAAAATGGGTTGGAAAAATATTTCAATATTGTTTGAAGAAGTTGATGGAACATATCCTCATCATGAAGCGGATCCGACACATCATAAAAATATGGAAATTTTATCAGCAGTTGTCCGTGATCAACAAGGTAGTTTTGGAATCGGTCTTGATGGAGATTGTGATCGAGTTGCTGTGATTTCTTCCTCTCAAGGACTTCTGGCGGCAGATCAACTGTTAGCTTTGTTTGCATGGTCAGTAAATGCATCAGTTGTTGTTGCAGATATTAAATCATCATCTGTAGTTGGTTCTTTTGGAGCAGATGTTATTTTAGCAAAAACAGGATGCGCGAATATTAAAACAGTGATGCAAGAGCATGGTGCTGTGATTGGAGGAGAATTAAGTGGCCATTTTTTCTTTAAAGATCGTCATGTTGGGTATGATGATGGAATTTATGGTATGTTACGATTTTTTGAAATTTTACAACAAAAAAATATGACATGCGATCAATTAGTCAGTTTACTACCTGAGTCTTTTACAACATCAGATATTCGTATACCGTGTTCAGATGATACGAAATTTTTGATAATTAATGAAATAAAAGCACAACTCTTACAAGATGACAAATTTGTGATATCGTTAATTGACGGTGTTCGTTTAAGCTGTGATGATGGATGGGCTTTAATTCGATCATCAAACACGCAACCAGTGTTGTCAATGTGTTGTGAATCATCATCAGATAAAGGTTTAAAACGAATGAAACAAATTATGATCACATTATTACAGCCATATTTTACAGTGCAAATTTTAGAGCAGTATATTTTATGAAAAATCGTTTTGGTCTGCATATTCGGCTTGAAGAATCATTGTTTGATGCCGTTGAAAAATCTCAACGTTTACAGCATACATTTTTTCAGACTGTTTTAATGTTGCAATCAAAACAATTTTTAAATTTGACTGATGATGATGTTTGCAAATTTATCGCATATAAACAACAGTATGCTGGCGAACCGTTATTTGTTCATGCTGCGTATTGGTGCAACGTAACATCGATTGGTAGTCGTGGTTTTTATTCTTTACAAAAAGAGATAGAGATCGCTGAACGTTTAGGATTTAGCCATATTGTTGTTCATCCAGGATCATTTGATAAATTGATGCTTGCTGAAGACAAAGTTAATATTATCGTACAAGCGCTAGAAAAATTATTGCAGGGATCTTCAAATATTACGATTGTTTTAGAAAATAGTCCTCATAAGCAACCTTCATTTAGTGCAAACATAGAAGATTTTGGACTATTATTTTCTCATGTACCATCAGATCGGGTGAAAATGTGTCTTGATACTGCACATGCGTATGTTGCAGGGTATGATATTTCTTCTCGTGAAAAAATGAATAATTTTGTAGATCTGGTAGCAAAAATAATTGGAGTACAGCATATAGCCTTATTACATTGTAATGATACAAAAGAGCTTTGTGGATCTTTTATTGATAAGCATGCTGTTCCTGGATTTGGTAAAATAGGTTTTGATGCATTGTATCAATTTGTTCATCACCCGATGCTTGATGAAAAACCGGTTATTTTTGAACTACCGAGGCTTGATGAAACTTTAGAATATGAAATTATACAACAATTTAAAGATCGAAAATAATACAATATGATACGTGTTGCAATTAATGGATTTGGAAGAATAGGAAGATCTTTTTTACGATCATATCTTATGGATATTCAGGCGCGAAAAAGATTAAGTATAGCAGCCATTAATGTTGGGCCTGGTAAGTTAGAAAATATTGCGTATATGTTTCAGTATGATACTTTTATGGGAACTTTGCCATATCATGTAACATCAGAAAATAATTGTCTAGTTGTTGATGGTATACAAATTCCATTGCTTTCTGTTCTAGATCCTGAGCAAGCTCCATGGAAAGATTTTGGAATTGATTGGGTTGTTGAAGCGACTGGATTTTTTACGACGAAAGAAAAAGCGACTAAACATCTTATTGCAGGTGCTCAAAAAGTTTTAATTACAGCTCCAGGTAAAGGGGTTGATGTTACGATTGTTCCTGGTGTTAATGATCATGATTTTGATTCTAAGCGCCATATGATTGTTTCTTTGGCAAGTTGTACGACCAATGCCTTAGCTCCTATGTTAAAAGTTTTACATGAAAATTTTGGAATTCAAACAGCTTTCATGAATACGATTCATTCGTATACCAATAGTCAAGTTTTGCTTGACGTTGAAGCAAAAGATTTACGAGAGTCTCGTGCAGCAACTATGAATATTATCCCTTCTACTTCTGGAGCAAGTTCAGCAATTAAAGAGGTGTATCCAGCGCTTGCCGGTAAAATTAGCGGAATGAGTTTGCGAGTTCCTGTGGGAAAAGTTTCGATTGTTGATTTGGCTTTTACATCATCAGTTCTGCTTGATAAAAATTTGATTCATCAAGCGTTTCGTCAAGCTCGTGATACCTATTTGCAAGGGATTTTAGATTCGACGAATCTTCCGTTGGTTTCAATAGATTATACTAATAATCCACATTCGGTGATTATTGATGAATTATTAACTGATGTGTGTCAAACTTCAGGAAAAGTTTTTGGGTGGTATGATAATGAATTTGGCTATGCATCGCGTTTAAAAGATTTTTTACTCAAGCAAAAATAGTCTTTTACTTGGCAAATTTTAAAAAATGTTTTATCTTTATAATGCATTGAAAAATTTCTTTCATAACAATTGATATAATTTATGTTGGGCCCATAGCTCAGGTGGTTAGAGCAGTCGGCTCATAACCGAAAGGTCCCAGGTTCAAGTCCTGGTGGGCCCACCATGTAAAATATTATTGTATCTTATATTTCTTCATTATTATGATAAAAAATAATAGATTCATAAACCATTGAAAAATTTTTATTTTAGCAAAGGATCTGTAGTGAAAAGTGTTGAATTTCAAAAATTTATAGATTTAGTAACTTTTGATCAAAATATTGTTAAAATAGAGCATGATATTCATGCAATTCAACAAGAGCATAGTGCAATTCTTAAAAAAATTGATCAATTAGATCAAGATCTTGCTGAGATGAAACTTGCTGCCGTGCAAGCTCGTAAAGCAGTTGATGAAAAAGAGCTTTACATGAAAGTTTTAGATGATAAAGAAACTGACATGAAAAACAAGCTTGCACTTATATCAAATCAAAAAGAATTTAAATCCTTACAAAAAGAATCATTGGTTGTTAATGAAGAGCGAGTTTTTCATGAGCAGAAATTATTGGCTTTGTGGAATAAATTAGAATTAGCTCAAAAGAATTTTGATATTTTCCATAAAGACTATCAGGATCGATTACAGATGCTCCTATCACAGAAAAAATCATATGAAGACCAAATTTTTCAGTTACAAAAAGAGTTAGACACTTTAACTCATGATCGAGTTGTTAAACAAGACCATATTCCTCAAGAATGGTTAAATATGTATGTTAACATGAAAGGTCGGGTATCCAACCCTGTTATTTCTGTTGTCAATGAAGCTTGTGATGCTTGTTTTTATAGCATTACTCCACGAGATTTGCAAATGTTACGTCAAGATAAATTATTACAATGTCGCGATTGTTATCGATTGTTATACATCGCATAGGATGAGTTATGAAACAAATGGGGTTGTGGGAGACAGAACCTGTACAACAAGAACCAAAAATTGCATCATGGCAATTATCAATTGATGGTGCTTCTAAAAATAATCCAGGGCCTGCAGGTTCTGGATTTGTTTTAAAACATGGTCAGGATATTATTTGTCAGCAAGGGTTTTACTTAGGAATTAAAACAAATAATCAGGCAGAGTATATGGCTTTATTAATCGGTATTTTTTTTGCTCAAAAATATGTAAAAAAAACCGATGATTTTCTTATTATTTCTGATTCTCAGCTCTTAGTTCGTCAAATGAATGGTGTGTATAAAGTAAAAGATCCTCAATTAAAGCAATTACAACAATTAGCAGCGTATTGGTTGCAATCTTTTTCGTATAAAATTGAACATGTTTTGCGTGAGTTTAATACTCAAGCGGATACTATGGCGAATCGTGGAGTTGAAAAAAAAATACCACTGATTCAAGAATTTATTGAAATATTGCGACAGCATCATGTTACTTTATAAATTATTTTTTTTGGTATGTTCTTACTTTTCTTTGTCAGCCTTTGATGTTCGAGTTTTATTACAACGATATGTTCACGATGATAAAGGTAAAAGTTCGTGTGTGATAAATTCTCAGCACGGTGTTATGATTGCGGGTTTGCCAGATAAAATCAAGGGTGCTATCACGATTTCATGTGATCAAGGTAAATTTCTGGTGAATGGTAACCAAGTGCATCAAGATTTTTTGACGATAACTCCAGTTTTAACAGCTCATCATCAAAAAAAGATTCATGAATTTGTTGTGCAATGGCTTGAAAAAACAGAAAAACAACGAATAGAATCTTTTGACCAACTCGATGAATTTTATGAAAAATTTGTTCTTGATCGCCATTTTAAAGATTTTTATCAGTTGTATGATGTTCTTAAAAAGTTGATTGAACAGGGTCTTTATTCTTTTGTAGAACCGGTTGAAAAACCAGCAATTTCGCATGAATCATTGTGTTTAGGCTTTCAAAAATCTTTGCAAAAAGATCTGAAAAATTTGTTAATTGATGCAATTGATCATAAAAAACCTTCAAAAAAAATGTTGCAAGATATTAAAAAATCGCCAGAAATTCGTAAAAGCTTTTTTCATGGAGTTTTAGATCATGTACTTTTGACTTTTTTGCATGATTATATAATAACTTTACCCCATAAAATTATTCATCAAGTTATTCAAGAAGAAACCGGTTGTTTGCTTTTTGAAAAAAATAAATATCTCGGTTGTTTTTATATTGTTCAAGACGCGCAAGCTTTATTAGTTATTAATTCATTAGATATTGATGATTATTTATTATCGGTTATTTATAGTGAAGGTTGGCCGGGATGGCCGATGGAAGTTAATAAAGCTTTGGTAATTGCAAGCAGAACTTATTTAGTAGAAAAAATTGTACAAGCAAATAAAGCTAAAAAATCGTATCATATTGTTAATTCTATAAAACATCAGACCTATAAAGGGCATCATAAATATAATTCTTTAAAACAGGCAGTAGATGAAACGCATAATGTTTTTCTTGCATATCAAGGTGAACCGATTGTTGCAATGTTTGATTCGTGTTGTGGCGATGTAATTCCAGCAAAGATTGAAGGGATGGATTATAAAAAGCACCCATATCTTGCTCGAAGTAAACCATGTAATTATTGTAAAAAGTCATGGATATATAGTTGGAAAAAAGAGTTAAGTCCTTGTGAAATTGTTGAAGCGTTACAAAAAGATCATCCTGATATTCTTGATATTAAAGACATGACTGTTGTTGAGCGTGATCCTGCTGGGTTAGTTAAAAAAGTTTTGGTGACGACGTCGACAAAAAAAATATATGTTGCAGGTAAAAAAATGTATTCATTATTTTCTGTAATAAAAAGTTTTTCCTATACGATTAAGAAAAAAGGTAAAAATTATATATTTTATGGCAAAGGTTATGGTCATCACATGGGATTGTGTCAGTGGGGTGCACTTGGTATGGTGCAAGATAATTGGAACTATAAAAAAATATTGCAATTTTATTATCCTGGTACAGAATTCATGAAATTATCATTATCTCGTTAAAGGATTTTTATGCCAGGCTATCGAGGACATTTACTTGGTGGTGCACTCACATATCTTTCAATTTTGCAGCTGATAGAAGCGCATCAATTACCTGTTTCAGTGGTTGCTTCTGGATTTGTTTTTTGTATGATTGGCGCATTGTTTCCTGATATTGATATTAAAAGCAAAGGTCAAAAGCTATTTTATAGTATTGCATTGTTGGTGCTCTGTCTTTTTTTATATTATGAAAGAACTGATCTTTTTATAGGACTAAGCCTACTTGCGGTGGTCCCCTTGCTGGTAAAGCATCGCGGGTTGTTTCATCAATTGTGGTTTTTAATTTTTATTTCGATAACTACAGGTTTAGTGATTGGTAGTTTTCATGCGCAATATTCGATATGGGCGATGAAAAATGCTTTATTTTTTTTAGCTGGTACGGTTTCTCATATTGTTCTTGATAGAGTTATAACAAAATTAAAATATTTTTTTGCTTGGCGATAGATATTTTAATGTCATCAAGCAAAAAAATAATATAAAGATTTTTTTATGAAAGTTACCGAGTCATTATATTTTTTGGCGTTCGGTCATGCCCGCACTCAGTACATTTTTTACCAGCTTGGTTGTATTTTTCGCAATTACAAAAGCATGTAACACGCTCTTTTTTTGTAATTCCCCATCGCCAGTTGTGTTTATAGCAGCCAGTATCAGCAAATAAACATGAAATTGTTTGAGCAAGTAATAATAAAAATATTATTTTTTTCATGACTTTTTCCCCCTTTATAATCATGATGTATAAGAATAATTCTATACATAGTTTACAGGTTAAAAGTTTCAGATTGCAATATTTTGCAAAGATTTATTATGCTTGTTTTTTTAAATTTATACCATTTCATGCTGCATGATAAAATTTTTCCATCCAGCAGGTGTGCCAGTATCAAATCTTTTACCTTGAATTTTTGTTGCAATGACTTTGTATCCGTGAGAAATCATTAAGTTGATAGTTTCTGGTAATAAAATTTCTTTGGTATAGGAAGTTTTTGGTATGTAGCTAAAAAGATCTTTATGAAATACATATCGGCCAACAATAGCTAGATTTGAAGGTGCTTCCTTTGGGTCAGGTTTTTCAATGAGATAGTCAATTGTAAAATTAGTATCATCAATTTTTTGATTGATTTTAACGATTCCATACGATGAAGTTTGTTCCTGTAAAACTTCTTGTACAGCAATTACCATACATTTTTCTTGGAGCGCGACATTGATTAAATGTGCAATTTCTGGAGTTGGTCCTGTGATGATATCATCTGGTAAAGCAACTGCAAAATATTCATCATTATTAATAAAGTCTTGAGCTTGTAATAATGCGTCAGCAAGACCTGCAGGGTTATGTTGATAAAAATAAGAAAAATGACTTTGTTTGATAATTGCATTAATCGAGTCTAATTGTTTGACTATGGTATGACCGGATAATCGTTCTTCTAAGACTTTATTTGGTGTAAAGTAGTCTTGAATTATTCTTTTTTCTGGCGATAAAATAATACCAATCTGTGATAAATTTGCATCGATTGCTTCTTGCGTGATATATTCTATTGCTGGTTTATTTCCCAAAGGAAGCATCTCTTTTGGTATGCTTTTTGTGATGGGTAAAAATCGTGTCCCCATGCCTGCAGCAGGTATTAATATCTTAGAAATGTTCATAGTTTAAAATTGTCGTAAAAAGTTGATTTTTCCACTATGTATCATCCGAATATCTGAGATGTGATATTTCAGCATAGCAAGTCGAGTTAATCCTGATCCAAAAGCAAAACCAGTGTAGATTTTTGGGTCAATGCCACAATGAATTAAAACGTTGGGATGAACGATTCCTGCACCCATTAATTCTATCCAACGAGTATGTTTACACGTAGAACAGCCTACTGTACAAAATGGACATTCTGCATCAACTTCTAATCCTGGTTCTACAAATGGGAAAAATCCAGGGCGAACTCGAATTTTAAGTTCTTTACCAAATAATTTTTGTAAAAACTCTTTGATGACGGCAAGTAAGTTTGCAACAGATGCTTGTTTGTCGATATATAAACATTCAATTTGCATAAACATAAAATCGTGCGAAGCATCAGTTGCTTCATTTCGATAGACTCTTCCTGGGCATGCAATTGCGATCGGAGGAGTATTTTTTTTCATAGCACGAATTTGAACTGTTGATGTTTGGGTTCGTAATAATCGGTGTAAGTCTGGCAACCAAAAAGTATCAGATTCTGATCGAGCAGGATGATCTTGTGGAATATTGAGTGCTGTAAAATTATGAAATTCAGTTTCTAGTTCTGGGCCATCAGCAATTGCAAATCCCATAGAAATAAAAATATCTTCTAATTCTCGTGTAATATGGGTGTAA
>JACCDX010934059.1_pt1 | contig 10204 bp, 12 predicted proteins | sample 7449681 | NCBI WGS metagenome assembly JACCDX01 (sample SAMN15323450, study PRJNA562643) | freshwater metagenome | isolation source: river surface water | place: USA:Blue River Watershed | collected 2017-08-18
CCATGCTCATCACAACCTTTCGCTCGGCGTGGCACACTCGATTGTAGCCGTGCAAAATGGTGCGATCCGCGTCGATGCTTCACTGGCCGGCATGGGCGCAGGCGCAGGTAATGCACCGCTTGAAGTCTTCATTGCCGCCGTTGACCGGATGGGCTGGAACCATGGCTGTGATCTCTACACGCTCATGGATGCCGCTGAAGACCTTGTCCGTCCCTTGCAGGACCGTCCCGTACGTGTGGACCGCGAAACACTGACGCTGGGGTATGCCGGGGTTTATTCAAGCTTCCTTCGGCACGCCGAAAAGGCAGCAGGCGATCATGGGATCGATACGCGCGCCATCCTTACCGAGGTCGGAAAACGCAAGATGGTCGGCGGCCAGGAAGACATGATTGTCGATATTGCCCTTGACATGGTTAAGCAGAAGGAGACGCAGCGTGGTTGATATTTTAGGGATCGCGGAGCGGCTAGACAATGCTGTTCTCACTGCAACAGCCACGCCTCAGTTGGAGCAGCCTTTGACTGTTGAGCAGGCTTATGAGGTTCAGGCTGCCTCAATGAACCGGCGCTATGGGCGCGGGGAACGCCGCATCGGCCTTAAAATGGGTTTCACAAGCAGGGCGAAAATGGCCCAGATGGGCGTCGATGAAATGATCTGGGGCCGTTTGACGGATGCCATGCTGGTCGAGGACGGAGGCTCGATCAAATTTGGCCGCTATGTGCATCCCCGTGTGGAGCCCGAAATTGCATTCATCCTTAAGGATGAACTGCCCGGGCAAGTAACTGCTGCGGCTGCTTTGGCGGCCGTCGGCGGCGTTGCGCCCGCACTGGAAATTATTGACTCGCGATACAAGGATTTCAAATTTTCCTGGACTGATGTTGTCGCTGACAACAGCTCCTCCTCCAGTTTTGTGATCGGGCCTTGGTCTGACCCCGCGATTGATTTTTCGAACCTCGGCATGGTTCTTGAGATTGATGGTGTCGAACGTCAAATTGGCTCTAGTGCCGCAATTCTTGGTCATCCCATCCGCTCACTGGTCGCGGCTGCCCGACTAGCGGCAGCGGCGGGAGAACCTTTGCAGGCGGGCAGCATTGTGATGGCTGGCGGGGCGACAGCGGCGGAAGCCTTGGCTCCTGGCCAACATGTCCGCCTTGCGGTGCAAGCCTTGGGACGTGCCGAGTTCAGGGTGAACGGCTGAGACCCTTGACTAATCCAGACGGTTCCAGAAAGCCTTAATTTCTATCGGTGCAAATTTAGAATGGGCTTAAAGAAAATGGATAGGCAGGACGCGTTAAGAAAGCTTCAGAAGTTTGATCTCCGCTTAGCCCCCGGTCATCTTCTGCGCCGCAGCCATCAGCGGTCTGTAGATATTTTTGCCCGCATTGTTGGCGATGACGTGACCCGGCAGCAAATTGGCACCCTGATTGCACTTTTCCATAATCCGGGCGCGTCGCAGCGGGATCTGGTGGACGTGACCGGCATAGACAAGAGCACGCTAAAGGAAATGTTAGGCCGAATGATGAAGCGTGGTTGGGTCAAACGGGAGCGAGATCCTAACGACAGCCGTGCTTGGACAATGCATTTGACGGACGAAGGTTTGAAGATGTTGCTAGACCGCGTTGATCAGGTAGAGGCCGCACAACGGGATATACTGGCACCCTTGCCAGAGGCGGATCGCGTGATCTTCATGGGGTATCTCCGCCGGATCGTCGGGCTTGACTAACAACGTCAGCGACTTGACCCGCGGGAACCAAACGCTCCTTTCGCTATCGCGCCTCAGGTTGATCCCAAACAACATTCAACCCCTGCAACCCGGTCACTGTCATCATAGGCAGATAACTTCGCCGATAGCCGGGCACTTCGCGAATTGTCGGAAGTCTTTTGTATAATTCCCCTATTGCGACACTCGCCTGCAAGCGAGCTAATGCGCTTCCAATACAGGTGTGCCGCCCAATCCCGAACGCCAAGTGCCTGCCCGCATTCTCGCGGTGAACATCAAACTTGGTTGAGTCTGGGAAAACTTCCTCGTCATGACCTGCGGCTGCCACTAGGAAATAGATGAGTGAGTTCGCCGGGATATCCACACCACTGATCGTAACGTCACGGGTCGTCACCCGAAACAAGCCAGGCACAGTCCCTCGCATGCGCAAGCCTTCTTCAACTGCCCGCGGTATCAGATCCTTATCTGCCATGATGACATCGCGCTGTTCCGGATTTTCCGAGAGAAAATGAACGGTGTGCGCAATCGCATTGGCGGTTGTGTCATGACCTGCCCCGATCAAGGAAAGCATGTGGCCGACAATATCCCCGTCATTCAGTACGGGGTCGCCATCAGCTGTCTCGGCGTGAACCATATCTGAAAGGATGTTGTCCGTCGGGTTCTGCCTTAGCCTTTCAATGTAGGTTTTCAAAAAAGAACTAGCCTCGGCCAACCGCGCCCATCGATCTCGCAACTCCGAATTTTCCAGCGTGCGACCTTCTCCATCCCCCGACTTGCGCGGAGTTAGCAATGAGAAAAAGTCTTCGCTCCATTGGCGGTAATCGGCACGACGATCACTAGGAATACCGAGGACAGTGATAATCGTTTCCATCGTCAGCGGAATGCAGAAGCTGCTCATCAGATCAGCGCCGCCCAGAGGTTCAATTTCGTCAATCAGGCGGTTTGCTGCCGCCGTAATATGCCCCTCAAGCCGCTTGATCGCCGCAAATCCAAAGCCTTTGGCCATAGCGTTGCGATGTCGACTATGCTCGGGCGGATCGAGCATGATAATGATCTGATCCCTCGTAAAGTCAGCGACCGCCCCAGCCATGTCTTCCGGTGGACGGACAAAACTGGTCGCTTGTGACGAGTATGTCTCATGATCTAGGAAGGCCGCCCGAATGTCCGCGAATTTTGACACGACCCAACAGCCGAGCGGCGCATAGAAAAAGACCGGTTGTTCGACCTGCAGCCGTTTGAGCACCGGCACCGGATTGGCAAGATAGTGGACGGAAAGCGGATCAAACCTGTCCATAACCCTATCTCCCTCAATCTGCCTGATCGCCCACTCGACCGTCGAGACGGACCCGCTCAGCCTGCAATGTCTACTTTTTCGGCCCTTCGCCACGCATGAAGAACATCCTGATGGCCTGCCAGATCACCGACGCCGACAGCATCTTGATGGCTTCGCGCAAGTTGCTTGGCCCGAGCACGATCGTCATTGGCACCTGCCCCATCATCTTGCCCTTGATATTGATGTTGCGTCCATTCTTCGTGATGGACGTGACTTCCATAAGGAGCATGCCTTCCGAGCCGTGCAGTTTCATTTTCTGTTCCTATCCCTTCGTTCACTTCCGAACACGGTTGATTGCAATCAGCCCCTGGAGCCCTTTGCGTGCTCAAACTGCTCGTAAACTGTTGCTTCCAGGTACCGGTTCTGCGGCCATGTAGCAAACATTTTATGCCGTATACGTCCTTATTTTGACCTAGCGCAAAGATTGCAACGTCCCACCCCTTATGGGATGTATACGTCGTAAATAGGAAGTATGCATCATGGGCGAAGTTCTAGGTCTTGGAATCACACACTATCCACTGCTTGGCGGCAAGGATGAGAACATGTCGGGCATCCTGAAAGGTCGTCTGGCAGACCCAAGTGTGCCGGCGGAACTGAAAGATCCGAAGAACTGGCCCCCCTTTATGCAGCAGGAATGGGGTGACGATGAGGGCGCAACGGGTGCTGCGAAACACCGTGAAGACATGCTCCGGGGCATTCGGGCCGTGCGTGAGGCACTTGATGATTTCAACCCCGACTTCATCATTGTCTGGGGCGATGATCAGTACGAGAATTTCAAAGAAAACCTTATCCCGCCTTTCTGCGTATTGGCGTATGATGACATGGAAGTGTTTCCTTGGCGCGACGCTACGGAGTCCGCCATGTTTTCGAATAAGGAAGATAAATGGGGCGGCGGACACAACAATGTGTGGAAAGAGGACCGCAACTTCTCGATGGTGATCAAAGGCCAGCGAAAGGCCGCAAAAGAGATCATATCGAAGCTGATCGAGAATGAATTCGACGTCTCTTATGCCTATGTACCGCTAAATCATCCCGGGCTCGCGCACGCCTTCCTCAATTCGGTGCTGTTTCTCGATTATGATCGCAAAGGGTTTCCATGGCCGCTAATCCCGTTCCAGATCAATTGCTATGGCCGCGGCGTGATCAGCTACAAGGGCTATGTTAGCTATCTTGGCGAAGCGGGTCGCGAGCTTGATCCGCCCTCGCCTTCGCCAAAGCGCGTCTATGACCTCGGTGCGGCCGTGGCACGCATCTGCAAGGAAAGCCCATGGCGCGTGGCGCTGATTGCTTCGTCTAGCTGGTCACATGCATTCCTGAATGAAGAGACAACCCGGATGCAGCCGAATGTGGAGTTTGACCGCAAGATGTTTGCCGAACTCAAATCCGGCAATCTGGAGGCCTTCCGCAACCTGCCATTGGCAACGTTGGAAGCCACGGGAAATCCGGAAATGTTGAACTGGTGTGCCCTTGCAGGGGCCATGGCAGAATTGGGCAACACGTGCGTCTGGGCAGAAATGGCCGAAACCTATGTGTTCAATTCCAGCAAGGTAACGACCGTTTACGCACCGGCATGAGGAACCTTGGCAGGTCTGGGCGGCAGCTCAGGCCTGCCGCAACCTGCTCTTGAGGAATTCGATAAAGCGTTGCGTCTTCGCTGGCAGCAGGCGCGTTTCGGTAATGGCAAAAACGGGAATAGGCGTACCCTGCCAGTCCTCGAGTATGCGAACCAACTGACCACTTGCCAACTGGTCGGCTGCGATCTGTTCTGGCAGCAACGCAATACCCAAATCAAGCGCCGCCAGTCTGCGGATCATCGAATTACTGTTCAACATAAACCGTCCATGGACTGTTGCTTCAGCTTTCACCTCTCCATTGCTTAATCGCCAAATATTGGCTCGCGGCATGAAGAGACATTCATGCGATTCCAGCTCTTTGGGATGCGATGGCGCTCCATGCGTTTCAAGATAGCCCGGCGAGGCAAAGAGCCAAGGATGCAGCCGCGCCAAAGGGCGGGCGATGAGTGCAGAGTCTTCTGGATCACCCATCCGGATTGCAACGTCAAAAGGCTCAGCGACCAAGTCAACACGACGAGGCGTCAGATCCAAATCGAATTTTATGTTGGGAAAGGCGGACGCGAACTCAGCTATTAATTCGGTCAAATAGACATTAGCGAAATCAACCGGCAGCGAGACCCTAAGCATGCCTGTCGGGTTTGAAACCATGTCCCCCAACTGGACATGCGCTAAGGCCGCCTCTTCAACGATCCGTTTGCAGCGTTCATAATATAACTGCCCGGCTTCAGTCAGTTCAACGCGGCGTGTTGTGCGGTTAAGCAAACGGAGCCCAATGGATTTTTCTAGACCGCTGATCCGGCGAGACAAGGTGGAACTAGGCATGCCAATAGCCTCGGCCGCGCGAACAAAACCCTTCGCTTTCACGACTTCGACAAAAAGCCCCATATCGTTGAGAGAGAACATTTCCATTATCCCGTAAATGGAATATTAAATTCAAAATAATACCATTTATCCCATCATTCACATGTATCATAGCGTCGGTCAAGAGGATCACGCGCAGCCTACGACATACGGCGTAGGCCATTGCCATGCTAAGAGGAGATCAATCACATGGCGCATGTGCTTAGATTAGAAAAGATGGCACATGGCTCGGAATTCCGAGCCTTGACGCTTCGTGACACCGGGCGAACCGGTTTAATTGATCCGGTTTTGGGAATTGACCATGCTTGGATGGCCGGCCCCACCTTTCCTCCTCACCAGCATGTTGGTTTTTCTGCCGTGTCCTACGTTTTTGCTGATGCAGAAACGGGGCTCAGCAATGAAGATTCGATTGGAACGAAAAATCTGATCCGGCCCGGCGGCCTGCACTGGACAGCAGCGGGCCGTGGAATTGTTCATGAAGAAGTGCCTACTGAGCCTGGCAAGATGGCCCACCTTTTCCAGATTTTCGTTAACCTCCCCGCAACGAAGCAGTCAGCTCCTCCATTTGCGCTAAGCCTAGAGCCAGAAGATGTCCCGATCATCGAGCGCCCAGGACTCCAGATCCGGGTGGTGCTTGGCGCTTTTGAGGAAACACGCTCGCCAATGACGCCTCCGACGGCTCTCACGCTGCTCGATATATCGATGGAAGCGGGCGCATCTCAGGAAATCCCTATTCCCAGCGGACACAATGTGTTCGTTGTTCCGGTTAAGGGAAGGGCCCTAATAAACGGCGTTTTGTATGACGCAAATGACGCCCGACTGCCAGCCTTTCCTGCCCAAGCAAGCGGTCAATCCGTGAAACTTGAAGCACAGGAAAGTAGCGCGCAGGTCGCTCTGTTCGCTGGCCTGCCTATCCGGCTGCAGTAATTCAGAGGACCAATACTTCGCAGGCCTTGATGACCTGCACTCCCTAATTCAAACCTCAACACCATTATAACTGAGGGGTTGAATACCGAAGAAGCCAACCAAAAACCCAGGAGATAATCATGAGCGACAAGCGTTTTAGCGGTGCCAATTCAGCACTCCTTCTTATCGACCACCAGACCGGCACGATGGGCTGGGCGCGTTCGATCCCGTTCGAAGTCATGAAGACCAATACCATCATGCTCGCTAAATCGGCTAAGATCATGAATATGCCGATCATTCTAACGTCGAGCATGGAAGATTTCGTGCAGGGGCCCCTGCTCGCTGAGTTCCAAGAAATTTGCCCGGAAGCCTATGCTGACCGCATCAAGCGCATGGGCATCGTGAATGCCATGGAAGACGAAGCCTTTGCAGCTGCCGTCGCCGCAACTGGCCGTAAGAAGATTGTGGTCGCGGGCGTGACGAACGACGTTTGCACAGTTTACCCAGTCTTGACGCTCCTCGAACAGGGTTATGACGTGCAGGTTGTGGCTGACGCGGGCGGTTCGCCAACCGAAATGGCTGACCGTGCTGCGCTTGAGCGCATGTCCAAGGCTGGCGCCACCATTGTCAGTGCGAACATGGTAATCGCTGAACTGGCCGGTGACTGGGGCACAGAAGAAGGCGGTCAGGTTGTTCAGCTCATTGTTCAGGCTCTGATGGGCTAAACCCTGCACTGACGCGGGCCGTTAACGGCCGGCGAAGCACCAAAAAAGTCTTGGCGTGAAATGAGGGAACTCATTTCACGCCAATCCTTTTTATGGCCGTCCGCTTAGAAACAAGCTAAAAAGACATTCTGTCCAGTAATCGGACAGGTGCGCATTGCTCCGTCGATGTATCAGACTTCGTTCAATCAGCCTTAGTCAATGTCGATCCCGGGCGCGCAAAATCCTTGCTCATGTGACCTTTATGCCTGACCTCTGCAGAGCTTTCAGAAACTCATCCTCAGCCTCCGGAACACTTTTGTTGCAGAGGCCAAAGCTAATCGAAGGCTCCACACCTACATGCCGAACGTAATTGCCATCCAACACAAAGAAACCATGAACGCGCGCTGCCAAGATCGTCGCATCTGGAAAACGGGCCTGAACAAGTTGCGGTGCATCCACCCCGTTCTGAACGGTCACGAATATTGGGGGATTGCTGGCAGCGAATGCATATTGCTCAAGCGCACCCTTGAGATCCTGTGCTTTGACGCAAAATATGGCCATATCCGGACGCGACATTACCTCCGAATGGCTTTGTGTGTTGACGCTCACTTGCAGAATCCGATCGCCAGAGGCGATCCTAATGCCGGACCTACGCACCTCCTTAAGGCGCGATCCCCGTGCCACCAGCTCTACACCCGCCCCCGCTAGTGCAAGACGAGCCGTTAGGAATGAACCGATTGCACCCGCCCCAACTATGTGAATCACGCCCTTTTTACCCAGCGGCCATCAAGGGGTAATCCGTGTACCCCGTATCACCTTCTGAATAAAAAGTGGATGCATCAGGCTCCGCCAATGGCGCGCACATTCGAAACCGTTCGGGCAAATCCGGATTTGCAATGAACGCCGCCCCAAACACAGCCGCATCCGCAGCGCCCTCTGCAAGCAAGGCTTCTGCCTTGGCCTTAGATAAACCGCCGCCGATCAGATAGCTTCCATCAAAACGCGGCCTCAGAAGGGCATGGTAATCTGTCGAAGGATTTCCAAAAAGTGCCACATGAAGATATGCGAGGCCCAGCGGCTTCAGCTGATCAACAAGGTATGTAAAACTTTCCACAGGATTGGTGTCTTGCAAGTCGTTGAAACCCATTTCCGGAGAGATCTTAAGCCCCACCCGATCTGCACCCACAGCTGCTACCATTGCGGCTAGGACTTCCAAAACGAAACGAGACCGGTTCTCCACTGAACCGCCATAGGCATCAGATCGCGCATTAGTTCCCGTCGCCAGAAACTGCTCCGCGAGATATCCCGAAGCACCATGCAGTTCAACACCGTCAAAACCCACCTCCATCGCTCGCGCGGCAGCTTGACCATATGCAGCAACCACATCGGCAATCTCATCGAGCGTCATTACCCGCGGCGTCACAAAATCCTGAAGTCCCTGGTCAGTCCATGACTGACCAGACGGACGAATGGCAGACGGTGCAATTGGAGCCTCCCCGTTTGCCTGCAAGGCAGGATGCGAGATCCGGCCACAATGATTGAGCTGCATAAAAATCTTGCCGCCCACAGCGTGGACAGCATCTGTAACACGCTGCCAACCCGCTAACTGCAGATCGGTTTCAATCCCGGGCGTTCGAACATAACCCTTGCCTGATCGGCATGGATAAACACACTCGCTGATAATCAGTCCAGCTGAGGCACGCTGAGCATAGTAGGATGCCACTAGATCCGTAGGAGCATCACCTGCACCGGCGCGAGATCGTGTCATCGGCGCCATGAATATGCGGTTCGAAGCGATGTTGGCTCCTATACACACTGGGTCAAACAAGCCTGCCAATTTTCTTCATCCTAAAATTTCGGACCAGCCTAATCTTGATGACCCAATTAAGTGAAGTACGAAACGCGGAAGACAGTTATCCATGAATGCAAGAATTGGATTACGTGGAAATTTTAGAAGCAAATCGACCTTCCAGTGCAAGCGCTCAAAAAACCTTAATCGAAGCGGCCTACTGCTGGCCTGCCGTTTCTGAGCTATAGGCATGTAAATTGGAACGGATCACGACGGCGAGAGGGGCGTTAAAGTAAGCATAAACGGAGAGGTACGAGTACGAGTGTTGTATGAAAAGACTGGATTCCCAATGAAGCCAAAATAACCGCAAAAAATTTAGACAGTAAAAAAGGAAATTTAGAAGACAGCGTCTATCTAGAAACGCGCAGCCATTAAACCCATCCGTCAGCGCATTAGGAGCACGTCTCCATTTCCACTCAGTTTAACGACTTTTTCTCTCGGCCCAAAATACTGCATCTGACCGATCGCTTGTTCAGCGCATACCAAGTCGCCGCGCATGCCAAGCACACCGCAACCAAGAGGTAAAGATTGCTCCATTTCGATCCGCAAAGGAAGAATTTCGCAATTGTGCCCAGCCACGCGTCCTAAACAAATCCAACTTGCCCCCTGCTCTCCCGCCGTAATCGTTATCGCCTCATGGCCCAATCCATCGTTCGACCAACCCGCCTCCGGCGTGTTCGGCAACCACTTGCCCACGTGATTGAACATCCGCCCGGGCACAGCACCTGAGGTCATGGTCGTCACTGCAAAATGGTTGGGATCGGTCGTCTCAACGGCATCATCACCACTGCGATTTCCGCCCAGAGCAAACACGCCATAACTCGCGCTTGCTGCCTTCTGGCTAAACGTAAAGCTCTCGCCAGGTTCGAGTTCCACCAGATCCACCCTACAAACCGGATAAAGGATCGACTTATGCCGCATCAAAAGATCTCCGGATTGGTGATGACTTCAGAGTAAAAGGGAGTCCCGTCCGGCATCAATCCTTCACGAATAATCCGGTCCTCCGTTACCTCTTCGCGTGTGATGATAGGCTTCTCAGGCGCCGGGGCAGTCGTAGGTTCATCCATAAATCATCCCTTTATGACGATGTTGTAGACCCCGCCATTCGTGGGGAACGGATTGGCGTCCAATGAATTTCCAAAATAGAAGGTCGTGACGTTGTTGGTGGCGTCATAGGTCGGCAGGGTAAGCGGCCCGAGACTGGTGCCATTCACCGTCACACTCGTGATAAAATTAGCAGCCCGGTTGCCGGACACCAC
>JACCDX010178807.1_pt1 | contig 10203 bp, 6 predicted proteins | sample 7449681 | NCBI WGS metagenome assembly JACCDX01 (sample SAMN15323450, study PRJNA562643) | freshwater metagenome | isolation source: river surface water | place: USA:Blue River Watershed | collected 2017-08-18
CATTCTTGTGTAGTACATCAATTTGGTATGATAAAGGTTCAACTACGTAGCACTGTTTTGGATTATTAGGGAGAATGGAATATGTGAATGGACCTAATGATGCTCCTAAATCTACAACAATATCTCCTTCCTCCACTGTAAAAAATCTATCGTACATATTACCATAACCCATTTCTTCGATTGTTGCATCAACATACCAATTATTTTTTCCACCCCAGTCAAATCCTTCTAATTTATTTTTTCTTTCTATAATTTGTTCTTCGTTCATAATTTTATTTATTTCTTTGATCACCATTTCTGATGTTATTTGTTTTGTACATTCAAATTGTCTGTCGGTTCCTTTATGTAAAGGACACCAATTCCAATCGCCTGCATCTAATCTTTCTTTATTAAAACATCCGTGACATACATTTTCATTTATAACTCTATAGGTGTCTAAAGTTATTTCGGCCCATTTTTCACTAAACCCTGAAATTAAAACAACAGGTAGTTCACAAGCCCAAGCCAACCAAGATAAACCTGATCCTAAACCAATAAAAAATTCACAAGTTGATAGATCATCAATTACATCTTGTAATGACCCACCTATAAATTTGGTTACACCATTTGGGTGATGATTACCCATATATCCGTCCCCTTCTTTTGAGTAAATCATACACTCATACCCAAAGGATTTTAAATAATCAATAACATCTTGCCACCCCGTTGGGTTGTTCCAATATTTTGCTTGTGCTGTTGAGTGAATACCTATACCAACTTTTTTCTTTTTTGGTGTGTTAGGTAATTTTAACTTTGGTCTGATTTCAGTATATTCTAATCCTAAAATGTCAGATGCTGTTTTTTGTAACGGCATTTTTCTAAAATCGTGTGGGTGTTTGTTTCTATCAAATTCACCTTTATCATCATAATACCAACCTAATCTGTACTGTGCGTGAATGTTTGGTACAACCTCACCTGGTTCGATAAATTCTATTTCAGGATATTGATCTTTAAATAACCCATTAAGAAATGTAGAAACGATTAGTTTACAGTTGTGTTTTTTTCTAAACTCTTCACAATAAGGAACCCAAGCCATTGTATCACCCAAAGACTTAGATCCAAATGAAATATAAACTCTTTTATCTTTTAAGTTTAAGGTTTCATCATATATAACTTGACCGTTTTCCTCAACCGTAGTTCTCCACTTAATAAAATATTCTTTATTTAGTTTTACCCAACTATTGATAGGTAATTCATTTTGATAAACCACATTATTGTTTTCATCAAAATATTTAATGTTTAATTTGTTTTGAGTAGTCCCTTGTACCTCAAAATAAGGTTGGGTCACATAATGTTTGATAAAAGTATAATCTTTGGTTAGTGATTTGTTTTCAGTAATATTCTCGTTCATTACAATTTTATACATCGATAATAAATCTTCACCAAATTTATCATCGGGTAATATCGAGTAAACTTCATTACTTTCAATAAGATTAACCAATTGTTTTGATATATTTTTGACATCTCCTTCAATCGGAGTGATGTACCCGTCAAACATACCCATGTATTGTGGTAGATTTCTTGATAAGATTTTCATTCCATATCCAATTGATTGTCGGATAACTAATGGATTGCATTCCCAAGTTGAGTTAAACATCAATACATCACATGCTTGCATGAACTTATCAACATCATTTCTTTCACCCCAAACTTTTACATTTGATGGTAAGTCATTCATGATCGGTCCCCAATAATCCTCAAAGTTCGGAGCTTGGTTTCCAATAAAATGAAATTCAATATCAGGGTTTGATTCAATTAACCCTCTTGCAACTTCAACACCCTCACCTTGATTTTTACCACTTGTCCATAAACCAACATTTAAAACATGTGTTTTAAACATATCTAAACCAAGTTCATCTCTTACTTGTATTTTTTTAATTAAAGGTACTTGGTTAAAGTTTCCGTAAATTTCACATTCCTTTAAAATTTCAGAAACTTTATCTTCAATCGGATATAGAGATAAAAATTTCATAGGTGTTTCATTAGAGAATGTTTCTTCTAAATGGTATGGTGTTACAAACGAATATGCGTCAGGATTAAACTTTTTATGTGTTTGTGGATTGAACCAAATATTATGACAAGTCTCAACAATTCTCCAAGTTCTGTCATTAGAATAAATTTCATTAAGTAATGGTAATGGAATTTTATTAAAACTTTCAAACCCCTCCATCATTTCTTCTGAATGTACAATATCAATATTATTATTTTTAATAATATCTAATAATTGATATTTTCTATCTACATCAGTAGTATCTCCTAAACTAAAAAAATGGTTTTCACCTAATAACTTAATAATCTCATTTCTTTGGACAACGTAAGTTGAGCTGAATTGAGAATACTCAACTAAAAATATTTCGACCTCATCTTTAAATTTTTGAAGTTCCTGAATTCGTTTTAAAACAAATTGTGGCATCCCACCTGTTGATAGATGAGGTGTCAGATACAATAATTTAATCTTTTTCATATTATTAATAATAAAAAGAATTTTCTAATTCTGTATTTTAATGGATCTATTAGTTATAATTTTCATATGAAAAATGTTTGTATTGATGTATTAGGTTGTAGAGCTTTGGGTGATACCTTAGCAGTAACACCAACTTTAAGAAAACTTTACTATTCTTATGGTAAAAAAATATCAGTCGCAACACACCACCCATATTTATTTTCTAATAATCCTTGTGTTGATCAGATATTTACTGAAGTTACAGATGAATTAAAAGAAACACATGAAGTTTTTGTTTCGTTTAATGTTGGGTATCACCCAAATGGAGTTTGTTATAAACATAACGCCATGGACATTAGACAATTTCATGCTATCAATCTTGGGCTTATGTTGACCAAAGATGAAATGGGAATGGATTACATACCAAAACCAATTGAAAAAATAGAGGGTTTACCTGAAAAATATGTTTTAATTCACCCCGTTCAAAATTGGAATTCAAGAACTTGGGATGCAAAAAAATGGCAAATGTTAACTAAACTTTTAAATCAAAAAGGAATTGCTGTTGTATCAATTGGTAAAGATTCTTCAGAACTTGGTGGGTCTAATGTTGATAAACCAGTTTTTAATTTCCCAATCGATTTAGGTTTAAATTTAATGAATAACACCGATATGGATCAGGCTTGGCATTTAATTCACAATAGTATGTGTTTTATTACCATGGACTCTGGTTTATTACATTTGGCAGGAACAACAGATGCTGTAATAATACAATTAGGTAGTTCTATAAATCCCGAGTTTAGAATACCATTTAGAAGAGGATCACAAGAATACAAATACCATTATGTTGTTGGTGGTTGTAAACTTAATTGTGCTTCTGACATAAAATATGGTGTTAGAGAATGGGGATCAATACAAGGTATCCCATCTTTAGTTAATTGTTTAGAAAGAAAAGAAACATTTGAGTGTCACCCAACAGTATTACAAGTTTATTCTAAAGTTTTGGAAATAGTGTAATTATCAATATTTATTGATAAATAACATTAATGCCGACAACAAGACCTTTTGCTTTTAACACAGGATCAACAATTTCTGGTACAATACAGATTGGTGACTTGGCGGTAGGTTACCCAACCACAGGAGTTACAGGTTCACCAACATGGTGGAATGGGCCTGACGAAGATTTAGGTTATATTATATGTAGACCTAATTTTTTTGGTAACCAACCAAATCCTCTTGGTATTCCGGCGTATGTTAGATTTTTAAGATCAAAACTAAAAACAGAACAATCTTTTGTTGATTTGGTTAATGCGGTATTTAATCAATCTTTTACAACAGGTACCGAATGTAAAACTTATTGTGATAACAACGGGTATTGGACATCGTATGGTATTAATTTAAAATTGTATTTAGATGCATCAAACCCAAGTAGTTATTCAGGTACAGGGACCACTTGGTATGATTTAAGTGGTAATGGGAATGATGTTGAAATGGTTAACTCAGGTAGTATAACATGGAATAACACAGGAGCTGTATACTTTTCAACAGGACTTGATGGATGGTTCACTAATCCATCAGGAAATAATTTACCTATTGGTAACTCAAATTACACATTTATTATTTGGGTAAAACTTGGAAGTAGTTGGAATGCAAATGGGTTTATGAGTATTGGTCCATTTGGTGCGGTTAATTTATCAAATGCGTTTAGGGCAGGTACTACAAACCAACTAATAAATTATTGGTGGGGTAATGACTTATCAGTAACTACTTCAGTATCACCGGCAAATTCATGGTTTAATGCTGTTGCAAAATATGATGGAACAACGAGAAGTATATGGGTTAACGGTGTTTTAGTTGGTTCAGATACGCCTGTTGGTCATAACGTTATAACAAGCGCATTACAGATTGCAAAAACAACAAGTACTGAATACCTACAAGGTAATGTTGGTGAAGTATTAATTTATGATATAGCATTATCAAATTCTGACATAGTACAATATTATAATAACACTTTACCAAGATATATTGAGCCTACACCAACACCTACCGAAACACCAACTGTAACACCTACAATTACACCAACAAATACTACCACCCCAACTAATACTGTTACACCAACAATTACTCCAACATTTACCCCAACCATTACACCAACGATTACTCCTACAATAACGCCAACACCATCATCAACTCAACCTGCGGGGTTATTAGTTAGTCTTGATTCTGGAAATTTAACATCTTACCCTGGTACAGGTAGTACATGGTATGATTTAGTTGGTACTGCAAATAATGCAACACTATTTAATTCGCCAACATATTCATCTTCTTATAATGGAATATTACAGTTTGATGATGTGTCCTTAGAATACGGAACTATACCTAATATAGGGAATCTTTCACAATGGACAGTCGAAGTATGGTTTAGATTATCCACATCTCTTAGTGGTAAAGTATCATCAATAATATCTAATCAATTTGATTTAGTTAATAAACTTAATTTTAGTATTGGAACAAATAACGCACCAACAAACAGTAATCTTGCGGTTGGGTACTATAATGGTGCATGGAGAACAACTGCAGGATTTGTACCACAAACAAATGTTTGGTATCAAGTTGTCGGTACTTATGATGGGTCAACAATAAGACAGTATGTGAATGGTCAAGCGTCAGGAGGAACATTAAACTATGTTGGTACATCACAAAGTGGTGGTGAAATAAGATTGATGAGAAGGTGGGATGAAACTTTAATTTCAAGTAATCTTGTTGATGGTGATTTGGCAATTGTAAAAATTTATAGTACAGTATTATCGTCATCAGACATTCTCCAAAACTATAATGATACTTACACAAGATTTTTAGAACCAACACCAACCATCCAATCATTCACAACTGTTGGTACAACATCATGGACCGCACCTACAGGTGTAACGTCAGTTGAGTATCTAATTGTCGGAGGTGGAGGAGGTGCCGGTAATGGATATGATTCAGGTGGAGGTGGAGGAGCCGGTGGAGGAATGGTTCTAACAGGTACCACATCAGTAATACCTGGTAACTCATACACAATAACAGTTGGGTCAGGAGGTACAGGTGGAGCTGACACACGAACAAACAATAACGGTACAAGTGGAGGAACCTCTGTGTTCGGATCAATAACTGCATTAGGTGGTGGATTAGGTGGTGGAAGTAGAACTAATAATCCAGGACCTGCAGGTACAGGTGCTGGTTTAGGAGGTGCAGCTCAAGCTACTAATGTTTCATCAGGACTTGGTGGTAACGGAGGTGGAGGTGGAAACTCAGGTGGTGGCGGTGGAGGTGCTGCAGGTGCTGGAACCAACAGAACAAATGCGGCAAACGCAGGTGTTGGGGGTGCTGGAATTACCTCAAACATTAGTGGATCTGCAGTTACTTACGGAGGAGGTGGTAATGGTGGAACCGCAAATAACGGAACTATAAATGGTGCTAATGGTGGTGCTAACACAGGAAAAGGTGGTGGTGCAGGTAGCTCAAATGGTACTGACTCCTCAAGTGGAGGTAACGGTGGTTCAGGTGTTGTTATATTGAAATACTAACTATTTATTAGTATCATGGCAAACATAATCCAAATAAATTCTATATCAGGTAATTCACCATATGACATTTATGTTTGTGATGTTACTTTAACTTATTGTTATTTAGTTTCAGGATCAACAACAATCACAACACCATATCAATTTGTTGTCCCACCACCACTTGATAATGTTGTGTCTTTAATCTTAAAAATTGTTGATTCCTTGGGGTGTGAAAAATTTGTTTTACTCTCTTGTGGAATATTATATGGTAAACAATTTGAGGACTTTGAGGTCTTTATGTTCCAAGATGATGTAATTTATTTGTTCGAAGGCCCTTAACAATTTACTATTAGAATGTGTATAATATTTTTGTTTTATGAAAATATTTGTACAAATAGCCGCTTATCGCGACCCTCAGCTTATCCCAACAATAGAGAACATGTTGGAGAATGCCAAAAGACCAAAAAATTTAGTTATTGGCGTTGCAAGACAATTTCATCCTGAAGATGGTTTTGATGATTTATCTAAGTATGAAAAAGATAAAAGATTTAGAATCTTGAATATCCCTTACACAGAATCAAAAGGAGTTTGTTGGGCAAGACATCAAGTCCAACAACTTTATGGTGGTGAAGAATACACGCTACAGATTGATTCCCACATGAGATTTGAAAAAAATTGGGATGACGAAATGATTAAGATGATCAAACAACTTCAAAAGAAAGGACATAAAAAACCACTTTTGACAGGATATGTTTCATCATTTGATCCTGACAACGATCCTGACGCTCGTGTGAGAGAACCATGGAGAATGGCGTTTGATAGATTCACACCTGAAGGTGTTGTATTCTTTTTACCTGAATCAATTCCAGGTTGGCAAGAATTAAAACAACCAATTCCTGCAAGATTCTACTCAGCACATTATTGTTTTACTTTAGGTGAATTCTCAACAGAAGTCCAACATGATCCTGAATTTTATTTTCACGGAGAAGAGATTTCAATTTCAGTAAGAGCTTACACATATGGTTATGATTTATTCCATCCACACAAAGTTTTAATTTGGCACGAATATACAAGAAAAGGTAGAACTAAACAGTGGGATGATGATAAAGATTGGCATTTAAGAAATACTGCCTGTCACATCAAAAACAGACAACTATTAGGTGTTGATGGTGAAAAATTTGACGGAGATTATTCTCTATGGTTTGGGACTGAAAGAACCGTAAGAGACTATGAAAAATACGCAGGTGTTTTATTTGAGACAAGGGGAATTCAACAAGAAACAATAGATAAAAAATATCCACCAAACACTTACAATTTTGAAACAGAAGAGGAATGGAAAAACTCATTTTCAACAATCTTTAAACACTGTATTGATGTAAATTATGTAAGTGTTCCTGAAAAGGATTATGAATATTGGGTAGTTGCTTTCCACGATGAAAATGACGAAACTTTATATAGAAGAGATGCAGACATTAATGAAATAAATGGATTCTTTAGAGATCCTGACGGATACTGTAAAGTGTGGAGAGAATTCAATACAACTAAAAAACCTAAATATTGGGTTGTTTGGCCTTACTCAACATCTAAAGGTTGGTGTGATAGAATAACAGGAAATTTATAAAAATATAATAATGGCAAACATTTCATTTTACGGATCTCACAATGCCGCTGTAGTTGTTGAGGATCAAGGAAAAATTATTACAGTAATAGAGGTAGAAAGATTTTTAACACAAAAAAATGCGGGATACTCACAATATTTGGTTTCATATACAAGACCTTTTTTGTTAAAACACATTTTACAATATATTAAAGATGAATTTGGTATTTCTGAATTTGATAAATGTTATTATCTGAATGCAGATACTATAGAGGGATCACAAAAAGTTCATTACCAAGAATTAATTCCGGCTAAAGAATATATCAATTCATTACACCATTTAAGTCATGCAGCTTGCGGTTTTTACCAAACCGATTATAATGAAGCCTTAATTATTTCTTTTGATGGAGGTGGTAATGATGGATTCTTTAATGTTTATCATGCTGAAGATAGAAATAACATTAATTTAATTGATAAGTTCAATATTGATTTAGGATTTCCTTATATGTCATTTGGTGATTATTTAGGTGATATAACAAAAGAACCGGCTCTTAATATTGGTAATTTAGTTTATGCTGGAAAAATTATGGGGTTATGTTCTTATGGAAATGTAAACGAAGAATGGTTACCTTACTTTGAGGAGTACTATAGAAGAAAACCTGATGGTTTAAATTATTTAGAATACCTAAAAGAGTTAGAGGAACAAACAGGACTATCCTTCAATCATAATGATCGTATGTCAGGACAATTAGGATGGGATGTTGCTAAGACATCACAAATTGCATTCGAGAATGTTTTTATGGAATTGGCTCAACCGTTTTTAGATCAATTTCCTAATATTCCTTTGATTCTTGTTGGTGGATGTGCATTAAATATTTTATTAAACACAAAATTACATCAAGAACTTAATAGACCTGTTTTTGTTCCACCAAATCCTAATGATTGTGGAATTGCAACAGGTATGATGTTAAATCACATTAAACCTGAAAAAGCAATTGATATTACTTATGCCGGTGTTGGTATTTTAGATAAACACACATTAATGTCTCATGTTGAGGAAAGACACGCATTACCTTTAGAAACTGAAATGTTAGTTAATGATTTGGTAGAAGGAAGAATTGTTGGTGTTGTTAGAGGTAATGCTGAACACGGACCAAGAGCTTTAGGTAATAGAAGTATCATTTGTAATCCAGCATATGATAATATGAAAGATATCTTAAACGCTAAAGTAAAAAATAGAGAGTGGTATAGACCTTTTGCTCCTGTATGTAAATTAGAAGACGTATCTAAATATTTTAATTTTGAAGGTGAGAGTAAGTGGATGGGATTTTGCCCTACAGTAAAAGAAGAGTGGAGAGAAAAATTAGTTTCAATTACACACGTAGACGGAACCGCAAGAGTACAAACCGTAACCGAAGAACAAAATCCTTGGTTATATAATTTATTAACTGAGTTTGAAAAACAATCAGGAATAGGGGTATTATTAAATACATCATTTAACGTTAATGGAAAACCAATTCTATCTAGATATAGTGATGCGATTTGGGTTTACGATAAAACAGAAATGGATTGTCTTTTATTAGGTGATTACTATTTTAGAAAAAGAATATGAAGACAAAACTAATAACCGCTTTTTATACTGATATTATTGGGTTCCCTTTTTTTGGTCATGAGGCATTTGCAAGACAAGAAAGATACTTACATTCTTTAAGGACATTAAATAACATGGATAATGAAATTATATGTTATTGTAATGAAACTCAATTTGATTTGTTAAAAAAATATTGTGAGGAATTTAATTTAAATAACGTAACGATTAAAATTTCAAACCTTAAAGAATACCCGAAAACAGAAAGAATGTTAGAGATTAAAAAATCTAACGAACAATTTAATTTCTACCATGAAGTTGATTGGAATAAAATATACCTTATTTCAAAAGAATACGATGAATCATATGATTACATTTATTGGATTGATTGTGGTTTATCTCACAGAGGATTGTTTACGTTAAAATATAATCCTTACTCCGATAAAATTACTGGTTTATCAAGAGATTGGGAAAACTATTCATTTACAAAAATATTTTGTCCTGAATTATTCCCAAAAATAAATAATTGGGTTGGTGATAAATTAATCAACTTAGCAAATACTATGTTTTCACATAATCCAAATGATATTAGAAGAATTTATAAAACTAATAATGATTATAAACATATGTCTGTTGGTGGTATTTTAGGAGGTCACATCTCAAAAATAAAATGGTTCATACAAGAATTTGACAGAATAGGTGATTTATGTTTAAATGAAAATTATATATTAAATCACGAAGGTATGATTACAAACTTAGAGTTCGAAAATCCAGATATGTTTAAAACATTTAGTTTTGATACTTGGTATCATGAAGATTTTTGGCTCACAACTCCGGTTTTCGATAGAGAATCAATTAAAAATAAAACACACTTCGTTCATTTTTTTGAAACGGAATTAGGAATTTAAAAATTACATATGGAAGATTTTTTTGATAAAGTATTACATTATTACGGTAGAAAGGGCCAAAAATTATTTATGATTAACATCGG
>JACCDX011192969.1_pt1 | contig 10203 bp, 12 predicted proteins | sample 7449681 | NCBI WGS metagenome assembly JACCDX01 (sample SAMN15323450, study PRJNA562643) | freshwater metagenome | isolation source: river surface water | place: USA:Blue River Watershed | collected 2017-08-18
GCTGTCAGGACGGCGAATCCAATGGCCGCAAAGTAGAATTTCTTCGTATATTCTTCGCCCAGGACCTCAAGTTCCTCCTTGAGAGCGATCATGCTCATGAGAATATAGGAGCAGGCGACGCCCAGAATGAAGAGGGGCGCAGACGGGAACGCGGAACGCAGGCCGGAGCCGAACATTGAGAGCGATTCCATTGTAATAGAGGAGAAGCCTGTTGTGCAGGATTTGGTGAGAGACGCTCTCGTAGGAAGAATCGCCGCAAATCCCACGACCGAGTTTGCATATCGGAGACCATGGAATACGGCAAGACTTTCCATGAGAGCAACAAAGAACATGCCGAAGGCAAACGACATTGTCAGAACACTATAGAATCCGACGCCCATCACGAGACTATCGGGAAAAATCCGGACACTCTCTTTGACAACGGCAAAAGGACTTAATTCGCTTGCGGATGATTTAAATGTCGTTAAAACGGCGCCCATTTGCGGTTGGGTCCGATCTCCTGTTCATTGGGTGGTATAAAAGTGGAGTCCTATTACACTATAGTGAATACTCCTACCTCGGTCGCGGCAAATGGGAATTCCATCCTATTTTAAGCACATTCTGGACCGCTATCCGCGTTTGCTGGGACCTGTTGTAACGGGTACAGCCGCCGATATTCTTCTGATGGATTTTAACTGCCTGATTTATGGTGTGATTCGTGGACCGAACGTACCTGTCTATTCGCATGCGACGCGCGAGGCCTGGGAATCCGCAGCGCTTGTCGCCATCAACAAATATGTGGTGGATGTCTGGACAGCGGCTGGACGGCCGGCACAGGTCTTCATGGCCGTGGACGGCGTCGTGCCGATGGCGAAAATGCGTCAACAGCGGCTACGGCGATTCAAGAGTGTGTGGATGGCGGAGCAGGAGAGGGCGCTCGGTGTGCGGGCGCCAGGACAAGAGGTGTGGGATACAAATGCCATTACGCCTGGGACGGAATTCATGGAACGTCTGGGGGCCTCTCTACGCTCGCTCTGTGCTGCGCGGGGGCCGGGCTGGTCCGTCAGTGGGGCAGACGAGGAGGGAGAAGGGGAGCAGAAACTGATGGCGTGGGCGAGGACAGAGGCTTCCGCCCTGGACGGAAAACGCATCTACGTGTATGGACTGGATGCGGACCTGATCGTTCTCTGTCTCTTACACGCCGGTGTGCTCGTGCCAGGAGCCTCTTGGTCGATTCTGCGAGAACGACAGGAGTTCGGGGGCAAGGGAGAAAGTCGGGAAGGGCCGACGTTCCTCACTCTAGATGTCGGTGGTCTCGTAGAGGTCCTGTGGCCTCGCGCAGAGACTCGCACACAGGATATCTATGACTACGTGTGTGGCATGTCGCTTCTGGGCAATGATTTTGTGCCCCATAGCATGACAATCAATATTCGGCTCGGGGGACATGATCTACTCGTTTCGGACCTGGCCTCTATGGCAAATGGGGGCCTTCGCCTGACACGAGTGGACCCCGAGCGTGGACTCATTGTAAATGTGGCAGGCCTGCGGCATATCGTACGCACGTGGGCAGCGGGCGAAGATGAGGATATGCTCCGCGGCATTCAGCGCAAATACAAGATGCGTCAGCCGCCCGCGCGCTCAGAAGCGGAGCGTGCGATGATGGGAGTTCAGAATCTGCCTCTAGAGTGGGCAGCAGAGGACTGCCTCTGGTCGGCCGAGCGGGGCGTTCTTCATGAGGATTGGCGCGATCGCTATTATGCAGAGTCCGCGCCTGCGGCACTGGAGGATATTCGGATGCGATGCGAAGAATGGTGTAAGGGTCTCCAGTGGATTTTGGACTATTACACAGGACAGCGACCTGTTTCGCGCACCTGGTTTTATCCCTGGTCTCATCCGCCCCTGTGGGCGGACCTGGGTGTGTTTTTAGAGGGGGGCTTTGGCGACAGCCTGGCTCCATCGGTGGGATCTGAGCGCGCTGTTCAACCGCAAGAACAACTGGCAATCGTTCTTCCGATGGAAAGTTGGGGACTCATTCGGGATGCGCGCCTGAGGGCTGTGGCGGCTCATATGCCGGCCTTCTGGCCGAAGAAATTCGGATTCGAATCGCTCGGAAAGCGCTGGATGTGGGAGTGCGAGCCGCGCATTCCTATTCTGACGCCGGCGCGCTTGCGGGCGGTGCTGGCTGCCGCTAGCAACTAATTCCAAAAGTAGGCGAGAACTTCACGTTTCGGAAGTTCCTGTTGACAGAGGAAACGGAAGCCGATAGTCGTAATAATAGAAAGAATCATTGCCGTGATCCAGGCCCAGCCGATATAGTTAATCTTCTTAGGAGCCTTTTCAAAGCCTACTATGAAGAATATGGCAGACGCCACAAGGAAAAGAAGTGTAGATGAGTATACCCAACTGAACCAATAGCAGGCTGAGCGCATATCCAGCACCTTCGCACCCTCTTGTATATAGTTTAAAATAACATCGGGGGGAACATTGTTTGACATGTGAGAGTCTCTCTATTAGAGGGCGCGGTTACAAGGAGCGCGCTCCTTCTAACCGCTCCGCTTAGAGCGAGCGGTTACACATCGTATAGAGAAATCCGGCCTGAACCACACCGAGACTGAACGCGCCGATTGTCAGAGTCATGAATACTGCCTTCATTACAAGAGTTACACCCTTCATTTGTGAATAAGCAATAGAGTAAATTGCTACATTGAGAACAAAGACCGCAACAGCCAGCCAAAACATGGCATAGAACCACTCGCACACATTCGCATTAGAGGCCTTCGCAAAGACCGGCAGTTCATTCGCGCTCTGGCTCTGACTCATTCGTTTCTAATAGGGCTGGAAATATATTTTACCCAGACAAGGTATTTCCTGGTCCGATGGGAAACGGGACGAGCACACTTTCCTTATATGATCCGAGCCATGTCAGCATTTACAAGAAACTCCTGCTCATCCAGTCTCCCCGAACGCGCCTAGAGATGATACAGACACTGCTGGCAGGGCCGGAATATGTGGCCGCTGCCCGAAAGGCGGGCATTTATTCGCATCTTCTCGCCTACGTGGCCCGTGTGAATGCGGGGGAGCGGCCGGCACCGCTGCCCGGTGAAGTCGCATATACGGCCGCGCAGCCTGTCGTAGCAGCGCCGACGCCAACGCCAACGCCTACGCAAGTAGCAGCGCGAACCCAAACACAAATTATTGCTCAAAATGCGAATGCAAGCGCGAACGCAAGCCCCACTGCCTATGTCGCAAAACAACGACGCTCCGAAAAGGCCATGAATTATTTCCAGAATTGTCTCCTGGTCCTCGGCCTGGAAGAGGAGGTCGCCCTCAATGAAGATTCGCTCCGCTCCGCCTATAAGAAGGCGGCAGTCAAGGCGCACCCCGACAAGGGTGGGTCCGAAGAGGCCTTCGAAGCCGTCACACGTGCCTACGCCTATTTGACGGATATTCTGCGCCGTGTGCAAGGCGGTCGTGAAAAGGAGGGGAAAGTGGAAGCCCCGAACACTCTCCGTGACAATCGCGCTACGGCGGCAAAGGACTGGGAGATGACAGAGCCGGTGCGACTCAATCCGAAAAAGTTGGATATGAATGCCTTCAACAAAATGTTTGAACAGACCCGCATGCCCGATCCGGATGATGAAGGCTATGGGGATTGGCTAAAGGGGAATGGAAGCGATGCCGGCACGGCCCCGAAATTCAGCGGGAAATTCAATCGTGATGTCTTCAACCAGGCCTTTGAAGAAGAGGCGCGGACAAGACGGGTTGGGGGTGGAACCGCCCTCGCCGTCACACAGCCGCAAGCACTCACTCTGGGCGTGAGCCATGGCGTGGAACTCGGCCGTGAAGCATCCGGCGACTATACGGCGGCGGCGAATGCGTCAGTAAAGTATACAGATTTGAAACAGGCGTATACATCCTATAACACTTTCAGCGGTCAAGTGGCGGACGTCTCTGTAGAGAATCGGTCCTTTGATGCCTATGCAGCCTCCCGAAAGAAGACACCCGACCCTCTCACCAGTCGCGAGATGGAGGCGATTCAGGCGGCCGAGAGGGCGGCTGAGGCGCGCGAGAGAGGGCGTCAGGTCCGCGCGGCCCAGGAATTATCGCAGTCTGACGAATATTTCAAGCGCATGAAACAACTGGTTCTGATGGACACGGGCTCGGGTAGTGGCAGCGCTAGGGGCAACGGGTCTGCCCTGGCGATTCGCGACGGACGGCGATAATTGAAAGACTATGCGTTAGATAGGGAATCCCAAGATGGACACAAGAGCAATCTTAACAGGGGCGGTCATTCTGGTCACGGCAGTCAGCCTCGGCTGGATGGCCACCGAAAAGTATCGCGCAGACGACCCCTATCAGAATCGGCAACTCATGAAAAAGGGGCAGGAATTGCCGCCCATCTGGATCTACGTGAATAATTCCGACGTGAATTCTCGTTCTTGGGCGGACTTTATGTCACGCAGCGATCGCGCTCTGAATCTGCCGTTCCTCAATCTCTGTTACCAGACGATCGTCCAGAAGAATTACGAGAATTACCGCGTGGAAGTCATCGGCGGTCTGGAGGATCTCGCCGTTCGCATGGGCGGCTGGGAGGCCTTGCCTGAGCCTCTGCGCAACCCTCTCACCGTTGTGCGCGAGCCTGAGTTGAACTGGATTCGCGCTGCAGTACTGGCGAAATGGGGTGGTCTCTGGGTCAGCCCAGCCGTGATTTTCCTGAAGCCCGTGGGTCCTCTGCCCGAAGACAAGGTCGTGTTTTTCGGGTCCGATCCTGAGCCGACGAACGGCGCGACGGGATCCGTGCCGGCTCTTAGCGTGATGTGGTCACCGAAACCTGAGAACGCACTCTTTAAAGAGTGGGAGGGGATCGTACGTGAGCGCCTGAATCGCCGCAGTGGCGGCAGCGAGTTCCGCCACGATGAAAAGTCCGACCTGGCGATGCTTCTGAATAAGTATGTGGTCACGGGCGGCATTGACATTCAGCCGCATGTAGAAGTCAGCCGCAAGGGGCCTGCGCAGCGCCGTATTCAGTTAGAGGACCTCTTGGCTGCCGGCACACAGGGTTCGCTGCCGTTTGACATCAAAGCCTGTGCGGTATATGTGCCGATTCCCTATCCTGAGGTCCTAGAGCGCGAGGCCTTCGGCTGGTTCCTGCGTATGAGCGAGGAGCAGATTCTGGAATCGGACCTGGCTATCTCCTACCTCTTTCGGGCCGCGACGGGTTACTAGGTGAAATCCACCTGTAGACTCACACCGCTCAAGTCCAGACTTGCCCGTACCGGCTGAATCTGATAGAGCATCTGTTTGGAACCCTTATAGAGACGCTCTTCTTTCTGTAAAGTATAATCATGTACATGTAAAACATGTCGCATGAGTGTAAGAATTGTCGTATCAGACCAGTTGTGAATAAAACGCCGCGCCTTACAGGGCAAATAATAGGCCTCTAATTCTGGAAGCCATGTATCAAGTGTCGTCATGCGTATTTCATCACGACTGAACCACCGGAGGTCACCGAATCCTAGAAATCCCCATTCACGCAAGAGCCCCTCTACGAATTCGCGGGGCGGGTCTTTGCGGAACATCTTCACTGGCGGCCCCATTGTCCACTCCCTAATTCTCTAGGATACTCTAAGCCCCTACGAACAATCTCATGAGGTCCAGACTATGTGTTTTGCCTTGTGCGAAATTAATCCAACCGCGCAGGAGAATTTGGTGAATTCTCTGGGCCGTCGCTGCGGGAAGAATTCCGAGCATGTGGATGGAGGAGTCCAATTCGTGGAGAAAGTCCTCATAGGAAATTCCAGTCTTCCATATCTCCATAAAAAGGTGGACCATTTCATCGGACTGCCCTGTGATGAACGCTTTCAGTAATTTCAGACAGAGAGAGAAGGACGGCGCCGAAAAATAATGGAGAATGTCCCGCCCTTTAATTTCCACCGGTCGCGATGAGTCTGAGAATTGCGTTCCGAGAATTCTCGTAATTCCACGAATTTCCGTGGGGGTTCTCGCCATAGACATGAAAATACTATAGGCGCTGGGACATATCTTGATATGAGTATGACCGGCCTCTTTTAAGAAGTGCTCCACAAGAATGAAAGGGGAAATGAGGTCCAATTCTACGTGCATACATCTCGAGCGAAGCGGCTGGATAATGTCATTTGTATGACGACTCGCAAAAAGGAATCGGGTCGTATGGCTGTGCGTCTCCATAGGACGGCGCAGGGCCTGTTGGGGAATAATCGGCAGTGAATCGGCGTCGTCTACGACAATCCAGCGATAAATGCCAGGAGTCGCAGAGGCGTGGCGAACGAATTCCGCGACCGATTGGCGGACGCAATGAATTCCGCGGTCCTGTTCGGACGAGAGCCAGAGGATAGACTCAGGCGTCGGGGTCATACCCTTTTTGCGAAAGTAGGCGGACAGGAATTCGTGGACGAGAGTTGTTTTTCCAGATCCATAGCCGCCCGAAATAAAAAGATGAGGCGGATCGTCTAGGACTTTATTGAGAAGTTCAATGGACTCCTCTTGGCCTATAAGTTTTGTTTGTAGCATAACCCCTGACCTTAGAAGCGGGCGGAATTCTTAGACCGGCTGTTTCATCTTCAGGTCTAAACCGCGATGGCACATATCCAAAAAGGTGATATGGGGCTCTACGAAACTCTGGGAATTCAAAGGGGTGCTGATGCGTCTGAAATTCGCAAAGCGTATTTGCGCCTATCCAAAACGGCGCACCCAGACAAGGGGGGTAATGAAGAAGAATTTAAACAAATTCAAAAGGCGTATGAGACCCTTTCAGACGACCAGAAACGCGCCTTTTATGATCAGACAGGCCAAGTGCCTGGCGATGAAGAACAGGGTGGGGGACACGGAGGAGGTGGAATGCCATTCCCATTCCCTTTTGATTTCGGCGGTATGTTCGGCGGGATGTTTGGAGGTATGAATATGGGCGGTAAGCGCCAACAGGTGAAGCGACCGAAGGGCCCCCCCAAAGTCCACGAGATTGGTCTGACACTACGGGATTTCTATTATGGAAAGAAGGTCCAGTTGAAGTTTGAGCGGCAGAAATTCTGCGATGGCTGCCGCGGAGAGGGCGCAGAGGCCTATGAGACGTGTAAGGTGTGCGGAGGGTCTGGGGCTACCGAACAACGTATCATGATTGGCCCGGGAATGATGGCAACATCGCGCGGGCCATGTGGGCCATGTTCTGGTGACGGGAAACAGGTGAAAAAGGTGTGTGGCAAGTGCAATGGACTGAAATTCCAGAGCCAGGAGAAGATTCTGGAGGTGGTGATCGAGCCTGGTATGCGGCCTGGCGATATGCTGAAGTTTGAGCGCGAGTGCTCGGATCAGCATGATTATATGGAGCCTGGGGATGTTCATATTGTTATGCGGGAGGCTGAAGAGGGCGGTGGCATGGTCCGTGCGGGAGATGACTTGCGGTGTGTGGTAAATGTGCTCTTTCAGGATGCTTTGCTAGGCGGGAAGGCGAAAGTGATGCGTCATCCTGCGCATCCGGATGGACTCTGGATTGATATCCCTACAGGGTCCATGCGGGGTGATGTTATTGTGGTAGAGGGAGAGGGGATGCCGAAGCGTGGTAGTAGTGGTAGAGGTAATCTGCTCTGTACTCTGGCAGTTGATTTGACGCCAGTGGATAAGGCTGTGCTGGCGAAAAACAAGGATCGGATTGGATCCTTTTGGATGGAGGTTCTGGAGTGAACTACGTTTATGCCTTCGGAGCGAGATTTCCTCGATGGGAAATCAGGCGCCTCGGGCATAAACTACGTTTATGCCTTCGGAGCGAGATTCTTCTGGCGAAGAATCAGTCGCCTCAGGCTTACGCCTGAGGCTTGAAAGCATTGGGGTCCTCCGCCAGTTTCCACTCCGGATTCATCTGACCCACGGCAGCCTTCTCCAGACCAGCCGGCAGCAGGGAACCGGGTGCGTTGTAGTCAGCCGGGTTCAGAGCCGCACCACCGCGCATGCCACGACGGCGACGGAGCATGCGCATTACGCGGCGCATAGCAGAGTTTACGCGACCCTTGCGACTAGCCTTGCGACCCTTGCGACTAGCCTTGCGGCCCTTGCGACTAGCCTTGCGACCCTTGCGACTAGCCTTGCGGCCACGGCGTCTGCGCGCACCGCCGGACTGGTCGCTCATACCCTGGATGCCTGCAAAAGAGCGGTCCAGAGGGCCCAGGTGCGCCGCCGTACGCAGAGACGAATCCAGAACACCCGTGTAGCCTACCGGAGCGCCGTCCAGAGACATGGCACCGCCGTGCTGACCAGCATGGAGTTTCGCATACTCGCCGCCCTGCGCCAGATTCTGCTTGCTGGCCTCCAGCATAGTGTTATCGTTCACAGCCGCCGGGTTCAGAACGACCCAGCCACCGCGCTGAGCACGGCGGCTAGAGCGGCGGTTCTTGCGAGAAGCCTTGCGACTAGCCTTGCGCCCACCGCGACGATTCTTACGCGTATACTTCATTTCCTAATCCTACTTTAGAATTCGGAAATGAAAAAGATGGAACTCCAGGGGTTTGCGGTCCTACCGCAAACACCGAACAGCGGCTTAGCGTTTAAATTCGGAACACTATTGTGATAGCCCCTATTAGGGGCTATCGATGAGTATTTCAAATTTAAGCGCTAAGCGGTTCGGAACTATCCTATTTTTGCTTATAGCAGCCTCTGTCGTTCTTACCCTCTTGGGCGGAATCGTAGATTTCTTTCAAACGGGTGGAATCTCAAAGGAGCACCTCTGGCATGATAGCATGTTCCTACTCATTCTCGCAGGAGTCCTTATCCTTCTGGGGGGCTCTGGAGCCTAATAGCCGTCGCGCAGAGCCGGCGCCTGGATACGACGCTTCTGGATCTTGCCAGACACCAGATAGATGCTATTCTCCGTGATGACGATATACTCCTCGCCTACCTTATACACCTTCTGAATGAGGCTGGTGAACTCCTCGTTGGACTTCACCAGCATCTTCTCCTTCGTCTCCTGGTCCTCGCCCATGAAGGCGCGGCCTGCATACGTATCCACATAGTAATCCAGTTGAATCGGCTTATCGTCCTTGATGGCCAGTTTCGCGGCCTGTAGCAGAACCTGTGCACTCGGGACCGGGCCTTCAGCCGCGCCACCGCCCGTAGTAGGTGCTGAAGGTGCTGACATTCTAAACTCTGGGGTGTTTCGGGAAATGCGTGGCCCCCGTTCTTACGCGTCTCACTGGCTGCTGGCCGGAAGAGGCCGTGTCACATCATTCTTGTGCGTTTCAAGAACCCTATTCATGAAATCATAGGCCTCATCTAGTTGCGCCCGGGTGCGTGCGCCCGTAATAATCACCGACCCCGTCTGGAATACCGCAATCGTAATCCGCTTACACTGCCCCACCCTCTCTCCATCGCCCTGGCCGGAGCAGAATTTCGGGCAGTTACAGATTCCTTTTGTAGCCCCCGTATTCTCCTTGTTGTAATAGTATTTCGTATTAACGCCCTGGTAAATCGTCGTCTCTAGTGTGCTAGAGAGGCGATACTGCTCACAGAGAATCTTATGAAGTTCGGAGCGTTTCGCCAGGGCCCCCATCTTGTAGTCGGAATTCAAGAGTTGAACTGCGAATTTCTTGAGATGGAGCGGCTCGGCGGAAATGGGTGTCTTGAGAGTCGCGAATTGTTCCAAGAGCCACATGACAACACCGCGCGAGAATTCCTCGCTCGTCACACCCGTCATCTGAAACCCACCATTCGCAAAGAGTTTCACATTCACTTCTTTGAATTCGGCAGCATCATCGCGCCTCTTGCGAATTACAAGAGTGCTCTGATTGAAGAATGTCTTTGTGCTCACACGGCGCTTCGTAAGAAGGTCGCGGGCCGAATGACCTACCACTCGCGAATCGTGCTCCATTTTCAGAATTCCTTCATCGGGATAACCAATCGGAATCAAATGGCCAGCAATCTGGTCAAAGAGAGTATTCAGATTGATACATGTGCCAAGATGGCCTGTTGTCACCAGCGTTGAAATACGAAGGGGCGTAAAGGAAAGCGTGGCCATTTATTCCTTCCTTCTTTAAACGGGTCCAGGGGGCGGCCAGACCTCCAATTTTTGTCTGACGAACCGAGTAAACCAATCGCACAGGAGGGTGGCTCGCAAAGGGGTCGGAATCATCTTCACAAAATCCGTATCACTAATTCGCAGCATTTCTTGTAGCGCCTCGTAATTTTGAGTGCCGACAAGAC
>JACCDX011132190.1_pt1 | contig 10202 bp, 9 predicted proteins | sample 7449681 | NCBI WGS metagenome assembly JACCDX01 (sample SAMN15323450, study PRJNA562643) | freshwater metagenome | isolation source: river surface water | place: USA:Blue River Watershed | collected 2017-08-18
GTATACAATATATTTAATAATGAAGAAACAAGTTGGTTTTTTGTAAAATTATTTAATTGGTTTAGTGAAGTTAGTGGGATTAAAATTGATGAAACTGGTAAGTTACCAAGATGTACTTTACACAGATACACCATCGGTGACCATTTTGCGAAGCATGTGGATTTGGCTAAAGGATATGAAGAACGAAGATATAATTTAGGTATTCAACTTAATGATGAATATGACGGGGGAGAGTATGTAACTTGGGACGATATGGGTAAAGAGATATTAATATCAAAAGAACCCGGCACCGCATTGGCTTATCATTGTAGAATTGAACACGAAATTAAAGAAATAACAAAAGGAGAGAGATGGTCAATCGTGATGCCTATAACAAAGTATAATATAATTGAAAAGAAAAGTTTTATATAATGTCAATATTAATTAAAAATGATTTAATATGGGTCGCAATTCCAAAATGTGCATCAATGTCAGTAGAAGATGCGTTATTAAACTCCAAGTTGGACATAGTGAGACACCCCTACGCCATTAAAAGCGAACCATTACATACTCATATTGGTGTTAATAAGTTAAAGGAACATTTTGGTCAAAAACAAACTATATGTATAAAAAGAAATTGGTTTGAAAAGTGGATGAGCGCGCTCCAATTTTGTTTTGAAACAATAATATTGAAAGATGGTAATTTACCAATCAAAGAGTGGAAAGATATTGACAATAAATTTGTTTATGAAACATTCACAGATGAATTTATGAATTTATTATATTCGGAAAAAACCGATTCACTAAATGAATGTTATAGTAGATTAACTAAAAATGGGAACATAAACGAAAAAAACAGATTGTCTGCATTATTCTCACAAAATTATTGGAAACAAGATAATAAATGTGATTATGAATTTGATATTAAAGAAATGAATACGTTTGTGGACTTCATAGAAGATAGATACGGAGAAAGATTGATTGTTAATAAAATAAACGAAAACCCAAAAACAAAAAGTAAATTGGTCATAAACCAAGAATTGAAAGATTTTGTTTGGCAAAAATTTGAAAAGAGATTTTCCAAAAAAAATAATTTATTATAATGTTTAGTAAAGAAGAATGTGAAACTATTATTTTGATTGCAAAGTCTATTGAAATGAAATCTTCTAAAAGTTACTTTGAGGATAACGTTACAATAAAATATAATACATATAATATTACCAGAACCGATTCTACGAATTGGATATTTGAAAAAATGTTTGAATATTTTACAAAAACAACGGGTATTAAAGTAATCAAACCTTTAGATATTTTACATATCCACAACTATAAAAAGGGGGATGTATTTAAAAAACATAAAGATAATTTATACCCAACGCAGATACATAATATAGGTGTTTGTTTAAATGACGATTATGTTGGTGGTGAATTTGTATTATACGAACCATACCATGTACTTCCAAAAAAACAAGGTGAGATATATACCTTCCCAAGTCTAAGATCACATGAGGTAAAGGAGATTTTAGAAGGAGAAAGATGGAGCATAATATCATTTCTACATATTGATAATTTAGATTTAAAAAAAGGATTATTATGAAAATTGGTTTAACAGGACATACCAAAGGATTAGGTAAATCCATATATGATAGTCTATTTAGATTATATGATGTTATCGGATTCAGTAGAACAAATGGATATGATATACAATCACCAAATAAAATTATTGAGTCGTTATCCGATTGTGATGTTTTTATAAATAACGTACACTATGAAACTTACCAATCTAATTTATTTTTTAAATTATTTGAAAAATGGAAGAATTTAGAAAAAACAATTATAAATATAAACAGTAGTTCAATACATCAATCAGGTGCATGGAATCCACAATATGTTTCAAATAAAAAACATTTAAAAGATATTACACAATCTCTAATTGACAAATATCCCAACAAAAAATGTAGAGTAATTAACTTAAATTTAGGTACATTGGATACACATAATAACTTTGAAAATTTCAATAAAATTGAGTCATCTAAAGTATCAGAAATAATAGAATGGTGTATTAATCAACCACATGGTATTGAAATACAACAATTAACAATATTACCAACAACACAACTTAAATAGATGCAGAATTATAGATTTTTATCAAAAATAGATGTTAGTGATTTAAAAAATAAAATCAAAGAACTACCAACTGAAATATGGGATGAACATACTTTGCGTCAAACTTTATTTGAACCGCATAAACATACACAAACATTAGAAATTATGTGGGATATGGATTCTCTACAAACTAATAAAATAGGTAAAATTCATTCTAATTATTATAAGTTAGATATGGAATTATTCTTAAGTAAAATAAAACCAATATATGAATTAAATTATGGTAAAGGTTATTTTGTAAGAGTATTGTTAGTAAAGTTGAAATCAAACACAAATATTGCAACTCATGTAGATAATGGAGAAAGTCTGGTAAATTGTAAGAGAACACATATCCCAATTATAACAAATGAATTGGTTTCATTTACAATCAATAACGAAAGAAAATGTTTATCGGAAGGTGAAATTTGGGAAATTGATAACACCAAAGAGCATTCCGTAGATAATAATAGTGATGAAGATAGAGTACACTTAATAGTAGATTATAACCAAACAAAAACATCTTTAATATGAAAATATTAAAACATTGGACACCTGAAGGTTTTGAGATATCTACTTACAAATATCATCTGTCCGAAAGAATAAATAGTACATATAAAACCTCGGGAAATGATAATACAGGACTATGTGATTATACATACAACGAATTGGGTTTTAGAGGAGATTCCATATATAAAGAAGGATTTAAAGTAATGTCTTTAGGATGTTCACATACTGAAGGTGTTGGAGTTAATAATGATGAAACATGGCCAGCACAATTTACTAAATTAATTCCAAATGGTGTTAATATGAATTTTGGAACCGGTGGAAGAAGTGGAGATTTTGTGGTTAGATGTTTGTTTAGTTATTATGATTTAATTAAACCAGATTTGGTTTTAATATTTTATCCAGAAATTGTTAGAAGAGAAATCTATACAAAGGATGGTGGAGTTGAACCATATATGCCAACATCAGCATGGGGATTTACCGAAGAAACAGATGAAGGTGAACACATTCAAAAACTAAGAATAGAATTACAAAATGATAATGAAGATTTTATCAATTGGTATAAAAATCACCAATTGATAAAATTATTTTTAGAGTCTAAAAGATGCAATTTTATTTGGAACGGTAGTTTAATTCATTCTAATTATAAGGACGAATTTAGATATGATGGTGATTTTTTCTTAAACGTATTAGATAAAGGAGTAGATAATAAACATTGTGGACCAAAACATCTTAAAAATTATGCCTTGAATTTACATAGTTTTATTCAAAAAAATTATCCTAATTATATTCATAGAGAAATCAATAACATAAAAAGTTTGTTGTAAATATGAAAATTCTAATAATATCATTACCAAGAACTGGTTCAACATCGTTATTAAACAAATATAGTTTAGAATATAATTTAAAAAAAATAGAAGAGCCGTTTAATTTAAAAAATATAGAAAAACTAAATCAAAATGATATAAACGAAGATAATATAGTTTTAAAAACAATAATAGATCAAATCCCACCGAACGAAACTAATCACATAAATTATTGGATTAACAAATCCAAAGAATTTGATAAAGTTATCCTATTATCAAGAAAAGATTTAAAAGAATGTGCGGAAAGCTTATCATTTTTAGATTATAATGAAAAATATGGTTTTAAGTATAACGAAAAATATGAATGGTATTTAACCCCAAATTATCAAAAATGGTACGAATATTTAGTTCGTGTAAATGAAGATTTATTGACATTGAGTAAATTATTGAATATTGATGCTACTTATTATGAAGATATATATGATTTAAACTCAAACGAAAGATTGAGAATAGGTAATCTAAAACCATCTAAAATTATTTAATCAATGAAAGACGATATATTAAAGCAGTATATATGTATAACACCATTTATTTATTTGGAAGCACACAAAAATGGAGTATATAGTTGTTGTCCATCGTGGTTACCAAATAAAATTTCTAGTTTAGAAGATATTGACGGTGCTTGGGAAAGTGAGGAATTAAAAAAAGTACAAGAATCAATTTTAGATGGTTCCTACAAATACTGTTCCAAAACAGAATGTCCTTATTTATCTGAATTGTACACCAACGGAAATATACCAAAAGGATTTAGAAGTAAAAGTGGGTTTAATATTAATGATTATAAAACTGGACCCACTAATATAAATTTTGCATTTGACAGAAGTTGTAATTTAACATGCCCAAGTTGTAGAAATGTTGCTATTATGGCAGATGGAACAGAATTGGAATTTATAGATGATACGATAAATAAAATAGTGGATATATACGGAAAGAATATAAAAATGTTATACCTTTCAGGAACAGCTGACCCGTTTGCATCCAAATCAATTAGGAAATTATTATTAAATTTTGATAGAAAGAAATTTCCGAATGTAAATCACATACACTTACATACTAACGGATTATTATTAACTGAAAAAATGTGGAATAGTTTATCTCACATACACGATTTAATAAAAACTATTGAAATTAGTATTGATGCCGCGAATGAAGAAACTTATAAAATTGTTAGAAGAGGAGGTGATTGGAAAACATTATTAAATAACTTAGAGTTTATATCAACCATAAAACTTAATAATAAAAATGTTTCATTTGTTGTACAAGATACGAATTATTTAGAAATGGAAGATTTTTATATATTGATGAATAAAATTTTCAAAAATAATATAAATGTATTTTTTAATAAAATAACAAATTGGGGAACATATACACCGGCGGAATATACGATTAAACAAATATGGAATGAATCACATCCAGAATTTCAAATGTTTTTACACCAACTCAATAAAATTAATAAAAAACATATGTGCACTCATAATATGCATGATATAATTGAAAAGCATTTACCAAAAAAAATGAATGGTTTAATTTGATTTTTTATTAGATTTTCATTATATTATTGGTAATGAAAATTTTAGCACATACCTGTTTTATTGGGACCACCGGATATGCAAATCACGCTCGTTCCTTTTTCACTGAATTAAACAAACATCACACTGTAAAGGTTAGAAATCTTACTATTGGTAATGGTTGGAAGGGTATGAATAATACTCCACATGATGATGAACCATACATTACCGATGAGATGAAGGATATGTTAATTTTACAAACACTTAATAATCATGACGGTACTAGAAGTGATTTCAATATGTATGGTTATGATGGTAATTATGTTCCCGATGTCCATATTGTCCTAATGGAAACTAACAATTATTATTTCTATGACAATTATGAAGGGTATAAAATTGCGTATAATGTTTGGGAATCAACTCGTTATCCTGATGACTTCTTCAAAAGATTATTTTATTTTGATGAGGTGTGGGTACCAACACAATGGCAGTTTGATTGTTTAGTTGAACAAGGTTACCCAAAAGAAAAGATTTTCATTGTACCTGAAGGTGTTGATGTAGAAACTTTCAAACCAATTAAAAAACAACTTAAAAAATCCACAGACAAATTTAGATTTTTATATTTTGGTAGATGGGATTATAGAAAAGGAACCACAGAAGTATTAAAGACTTTTGGTGAAACCTTTAAAGGTAGAACAGATGTTGAATTAATAGCTTCAGTTGAAAACCCATATCCATATGATGGATTAAAAACTACCGAGGAAAGAGTTAAACACTATGGAATTGATGACACCAATATTAAATTCATTAAATTCACAACAAGAGAGGACTATGTAAAATATCTTCAAATGGGAGATGTGTTTGTATCTTGCGCTCGTAGTGAAGGATGGAACTTACCATTAATAGAGGCAATGTCATGTGGAACACCGGCGATTTATTCTAATTGGGGTGGACAATTACAATTTGCCGAAAATAAAGGTATTCCTGTTAAGATATCTCATTTAAGACCTGCCAATATAGAACATAAAGAATGGCCGGGTGAATATTGTGAACCAGATTGGAATGATTTAGGAGAACAGATGTTAAATGCGGTTAACAACTATTCAGAGTTTAAATCAAAATCAATAAAACAAGCAAAAGAAATTCATAAACACTTCAATTGGGGAACTGTTGCGAAAGGTGCATCCGATATCTTAACAAGACATTCAAAACCATTTGCATTTGTTACAACGGGTAATATGGGGTACATGCCGGTAATTGAAAAGTTAGTTCAATCATTGTTAGAATTCTCAGAACAAAAGATTATTGTATATGGTGTTGATTGCGAAGTTCCATTTGATTATCCAAATGTTATTAAAAGAACAATTAACCCACCAAAAATATCTGAACACGATAAATGGTATTGGAAACAACACGCTTGTTTAGAATCAATAAAAGAAGGATTTGAATATCTTATATGGATAGATGGTGATGTTGTTGTAAATCACAACATTGATACTGTAAGAAAATACTTTAAACAAGTTGGTCGTTATCCTCTATCTGATATTCACGTTCAAGAAGAGTTCTTTGGAATGTACGACAATGGTAAATCACAATTGTTTAATGAAGAACTTGCTAAGAGATGGGGTGTTGAAAAGAAACAACCATATATGCATGTTTGTTTCTTCATTTATACTGAAGGTTCACGTGCATTCTTTGAAGGTATATTGTATTATTATGAAACATTAATGCAAGAACAACCTGAGAACTATAAGAAATATTTCTTATGGAACGATGAAGGTATTGATAATGCGATTAGATGGAAACACGAATTCACAAATCATTTACCACTATCAAATTTTGATACATCATCTTATGATGGTGACGAAGGATTTATAGATAGAACATTACATCAATTTTATAAGTTTTGGAATGAAGAAGGTCCGCAAAACTTTGATAGAATATTTGGATATCAATATATTCCAAAAGACAAATCAGATATCATTTATTTCCACGGAAATAAAAATGCAGAGATATCGGATAAGATGATTGAGTTTATCAAAATGCAAAGAGATAATTCATTTTATAAATCCAAGTGTTTCTATACTGACATTTATAAATTAGAAAACTTTGAACCATTATTTGAATATGAAGGTGGAACAATTGAAGTGGCGAATAAATTTGGATGGGCAACAGCAATCTTCCACGAGATTTTTAATTTAAGAGATTATTATCACAATAGAATTAAAAGAATACACGAAGGAGATATTGTTGTTGATTTAGGAGGTAATATCGGTGTGTTTAATAGATGGGCTTATAGTCAAGGTGCAAAGAGAGTTATTTCATTTGAACCTGATAGAAGATACTTTAGATTGTTATCATTAAACGCAGACCCACGTTCTCTATTGTTTAATGGTGCGGTTAGTAATCAAGTTGGTGAACTTGAATTACATGAGAGCACACACTTAGGTGGATCAAATGTTTTTGGAACACAAGAGAATGCGAAAAAATATAAAGTAAGAACATATACTTTAGATTATCTATTTGAATGTGGTTTAGTTGAACATATAGATTTTCTTAAAGTAGATATTGAAGGTGCGGAACATTTGGCATTTGGTGGAATATCCGATACTAATTTAATGAAAGTTAAAAACATCGCAATGGAATATCATCATGGACATTTTAACTATGACGATGACTTAAGAAGCAACTTTATTACCAAGATGAATAACTTAGGATTTAATTCTTACTTGGTGTTTATGGGAAATAATAATGAATTACAGATGATTTACTTCTGGAGATAAAAAATATAAAATGGGATATACACAATTTACTGAAGATGTTTTTATTGTTGATTGTTGGACAGATACAATTGAAAAAGAAAATACATTAATAGAATTACTTAATAGATTAAAGGTTTATAATTCACCGATTATATTGTGTGGACATTATCCTGTTAAACCTGAAATACAAAAATTAGTTGATTATTATTTGTATGATGCAAATAATGATGTTCTTTTAGAAAAGGACTTTGACGAGTATGGTGTTAACAGTGATAGATGGTCAACCATAGGTGAATTAACTATAACTAACAAAACTGAATTTCACCACGACTACGCAATTTGGATTACAATGAAGAATGCATTTGCGTTAGCTGAGAGATTGGGTAAGAAGTACATTCATTTTTTAGAGTTTGATAATTTACCCGAAGAAGTTCAGTACCGTCAGGCATTTATGGAATATGTCCGCCATAATGACGCTGTTGTGTTTGAATATTCCGAAGGTTCAACAAGAGAAAGTAATCCATATAGTGCAACATACATCTTCTCAATTAAAACAGATATTGCAAATAGATTAATTAAGACTATAAACTCCAAAGAGGAATACTTTAAAGGTAAACCAGATAGATGGCAATTAGAAAAGGTATTTTATCAAACACTTAAGAGTATAACTAATAGTATTTTTGTAAGTAAGTATATTCCGAACGACGATGAATTAAACATATTTGCGGCATGGAATAGAAATGGTATAATTAGAAATGGAGCAAGATTTCAAACTTATTTAGCTGTTGATGAATACAAACAATTGTTTATTCATTTTATTTCTGGATTCTCTGAAAAACCGGCAGATAAGGATTATATCGTGGAAGTAAATTATGGGGCATACAAACGTTTCCATATGGTTAAAAGAGGTCAGTTCCATTTGGATAAGATAGGTGAATTTATTAAAGGAGAAACCGTTAAAGTTTATTATCAAGGTATTGAAGTATTCAAACAAGAATTAAATGATGATTTTGAAGAATTTAGAAGAAAAAATAAATTGACTAAAAGTACTTCAGTAAAAAGGCCATCAAACCCAAATAAACAAACAATAGTTCATTTCGTGGATGGTCCTTATGTAGAAATCAAAGAAGACGGGGATTTTTTATATAATGTTCAATTTATCAATAAGAAAGATAACACAATTGAATTTGAAATCAATTTAAAGAGTAATCATTGGGCGAGATGTAATAAGAAATATTATATTGATTGGTTAATTAAGATAAAAGGTATTGATAATGATTATTATCACGAACATAGTTTAAATTTAGAGAATAGAAGGATTATGGTTTGTTTTGAGTCTAAATCTTTGGGAGACAGTTTAGCGTGGGTACCATATGTTGAAAAATTTAGACAAGAACATAAATGTCATGTAATATGTTCAACTTTTAATAATCAGTTATATAAAAGTGAATACCCAAATATTGAGTTTGTTTTACCTGGTAGTACAGTTGAGAATGTTTATTCATTGTATCGTTTAGGTTTGTTCTATAATAATGATAGAAAAATTGACGAGTCAAGACACCCCAATGACCCTAAAAAGGAACCGTTAATGAAAGTAGGTTCGGATATATTGGGATTAAATTATGAAGAATTAATACCAAAATTACCAAAATACGGAAAAGATAAGAAAAAATTAATATCAATTGCCACCCATTCAACCGCTCAAGCAAAATATTGGAATAATTCTAAAGGTTGGCAAGAAGTGGTGGATTTTCTAATTGGAGAGGGATATGAAGTTAGGTTATTATCTAGAGAAGAGGATGGTTATATGGGTAATAAAAATCCAAAAGGTGTAATCCAACAACCTAAAGGACCATTAGAAGATATAATTAAGGTTTTACAAGAATCGGAATTGTTTATAGGTATTAGTAGTGGTTTAAGTTGGTTATCGTGGGCGTCAGGGACACCTACAGTTATTATTTCAGGTTTTACTGATGAAGATTTGGAACCAACAATCGGGGTTACTCGTATTATTAATAAAGAAGTTTGTAATAGTTGTTGGTCAAATTATGAGTTTGACCCAGGAGATTGGAATTGGTGTCCTGTTCATAAAGGTACAAAAAGACAATTTGAGTGTTCAAAAACAATCACAGGAGACGCTGTTATAGAAAAAATTCGTAATTTATTAGGAAAAAAATAAAAACCTTAATATTAATTGTAAAAACCATAGTATTTATATGAGTATAACAACATACTCATATGAATATATTTGATCCATTTGTCTCAGGTAATCTCTCCGTATCAGGTTCGGTATATGTATCGGGCTCAATGACAGTAGGAGGAACGATTAACGCCACTATCAGTGGTACGACATCAGAAGCATTAAACTCACAAAAACTAAACGGCCAAGAAGCCTCTTATTACGCGATTACAGGTAGTAACACATTCAAAGCGGACCA
>JACCDX011329225.1_pt1 | contig 10201 bp, 9 predicted proteins | sample 7449681 | NCBI WGS metagenome assembly JACCDX01 (sample SAMN15323450, study PRJNA562643) | freshwater metagenome | isolation source: river surface water | place: USA:Blue River Watershed | collected 2017-08-18
GCAATGGGCCGCAACCGCACCAGGGCCAATTTTTCATACAAATGTGCCCCCCCGTCCGGCCCAAAATACCGGCAAAAATTTTCTAAACTCACGGCCAAAGGACCATCGCTGCCATATGGCCTTAGACGCAGATCAATGGCAAAAATACCCGACCGCTTGGCCACAATAACCTGGCCCAATTCTTTAACCAATTCTGTAAAAAAATCCAAATTTGACAGCGAATTAGGGCCATCGGTCACGCCATTATCACTGTATACCAACATTAATTCGATATCCGATGCATACCCCAATGCAGCCCCGCCTAATTTACCCAACCCAAACACGGCAAACGCGGACGCAACCGACCCAACACCTAGGGGAATCCCATGGACGGCGATTAGGTTGTCAAATACCATCTGAATGGCCGCCGATACGACCGCTTCGACCAATATCGTCAGACGATGGGACAGCGTCAACAAATCGGATTGCTCTAATATATGATCCAAATCCATCAAAAAAATTTCATTATCTTTAAATTGATTCAGGGCGTTGCGTTTACTGATCCAATCCTGCGCATTGTCCAACACAGTCTGTAATCGCTGTGAGATCGTCGATTCGCCTTGATACACCGGCGTCTGACTGTCATGCCGCAACACCGGCAACAACGCCTCGTAATGAAGCCGAATAAAATCCTCCCACAAATAGTCACTTGCCCCTAATAACCGGGCCATATCCTGAAGCGCAAGTGGATTAGCCAGCAGCGCCAACCATTCGCCCTTTTCAGGCAACTGCAAGATCGACGCGACCAATTGTTCAAACCGGGAAATGGCGTCCAAAGGATTTGGCGCTCGATCCAAAAAAAACGCAAATTGCTTACACAACAACACCGACAACCGAAGTTGATCCAGCAATTCCGGTCGCTCGAGTTTTTTTCCGTTGACATCGGTCAGATCCACCACATCGCACACCCGATTTCCAATCGTGGTAATCGTTAAATGATCGATCGAAATATCGTGATGGGCCAACGCGGTGGACAGGGTGTACAAAAAAAAGGGGGTATCTTCAGTAACCAACGTTAGGCGTGTAAACTCTGGAAACTGATTGTCGAATTGGATTTCAGCCGGCGACAGCCACGCCGTCCGGGTTTGCCCAAGGGATTGAATTCGGGTTGCGGCAGCCCGATTAACAAACTGCAACGCCGCTCGGGTATCGGCATCTGTACCGCATTCCAATTGGCCGATCACCCGCTCAAATTGATCGGTTACGTCTTGGGCCCATTTTCTAAACGATAAATTTGGGGTTAACCGACCCGAGAAAAAATCCACAATTTTACGGCGTTTTAGGGCACCCAAAATCCGTCGGCGGTCAACAAATCGTGGGGCAGAAAACTGTTGTTTAGCGTAGGTAAATACCTCTCCGGATTGAATTTCCATGCCATTAGATGACAACAACCCCGTAATGACGGAAAACAAAAACGGGTAATTATACGTTATCACCGTACACGTAACCCGATCATCAGACGGATTTTCAAAAATAAACGAAATTGGCTTTTCCGGCGATAAGTCAGTCAGACGTTGGACATGAATCAGCTGATCGTTTAATGAAAAAAACTCGAAATATCGGTCTGGTAGCCGGGTCAGCACATCCAAAATATCCGCATCGGATTGCCGAGGCAATCGCGCCTTAAACCATTCAAATTGGGACATTACGATCGACACAGTGTGGCAATTCGGACCAACTGTGATCCCGCACCAAATTCAGCATCTAATGCCGCAACCGACATTCCGGTGCTTAACCCAGAATCCATCACAACCGCACCCGATATTCCCAGATCAGACGTTAAGCGATCGACGTTGGCGGGATTGTCGTCAAAAAACCAAATCGACTGTGAAATTGGAATGTTTTCGGCCAGCAAACAGGTTTCAATTAATTTTGAAAAATTAGAATACGGTTTCCCCATCCACTCAATTGTCACACCCGTTCGGCGTACCAATTCACTGGCGTAATATCCGATCACGGGCACTCGCCCGGTACCGGTGTTGACATAAAAATCGGGATTTACGCACCAAACCGGGCGCGTTGGATCGCATAATAACGATGCACACACCTGATCAAACATCGTGTCATTGGCCTCACCTGTACTTGATGCCAATACAATTATCTCGGCGTCATCGGGGTGATCCACCGATTGTCCGCCCGCCAATTCTGCGTAAAACCGCGACCGCATATACCCGTAGGTATACACCCGCTTACCGTGTATTCGGGCGGCACGGTCGGGCAACGTAACAATCAATCCGGACGAAATCACACGCTCGATCGGAATATCGATATCCCGTTGCGCCAACAACGCGGCAATCTGCTGGGGCGACGAATTGGTATTATTGGTCGCCAAAAAAACGGGGCAGTGCTGGGCCATAAACCGAACCGCAGACGGCACACCCGGTATTGCCCCCGAATCATTATACAAAACGCCTGCTGCATCAAGCAAAATAGCCGATGGCCGGGTGGCTAATATTGTATCCAAAGTGGTGGTAATTCGACTCATTTTTGGTCGCGCTTTTGCGATGCATTCGCCAACAGTTGTCCAACCGGTACAATCTCGTATCCCAAGTTACGCAGTTGTTTAATTACAGATGGTAACACCGCCACGATTGCCCCCCCGTTGTGCATCAGAATGATGCTACCCGGCTTCACACGCTGTAAAATTGCCTTTCGAATTTGATCGGACATTAACTGGCCCGACCCCTTACGGGATTCATCCGGCAAAAAATTTCGTAGCGGGTCGTGGGCATAATCGCCTGCGTTCACGTCCCATAAAACGGTAACCATATCCATCGACGCGGCAACGGCCAGTACCTTTGCATTAAACTGCCCACCGGGTGGCCTAAAAAATCGTGGGGGCTTCCCAGTTACGCGGGCAATCACGCGATTGGTTTGGGCCAATTCTGCTGCGATATCAGCCGTTGGAAGGGCCGACAACCGGCGATGGGTGTACGTATGATTGCCCAATTCATGCCCCGCCGTATGCAACCGAAGCAACATGTCAATATTGGATTGGGCCTCTTGCCCAACCAAAAAAAACGTCGCCCGAACTTGAAACCGGTCCAGCAAATCAAGCAGGGGTAACGAGAGCTCGGGTTTTGGTCCATCATCAAACGTAAAGGCCACTTGTTTTTTGGTTGTTGGAACAGTCCAAACTGTTTGGGCAACGCCATCAACGGTCATCAGGCACCCGATAAGTAATCCCCAGAACGCAACCCGAATCATTCGTCGATACGGGCACCCAAACTACGTAATTTTCCCGGTAGATCATCATACCCACGACGCAAATGCTTAAGGCCATGAATACTGGTACCCCCGTTGGCGGCTAATCCGGCCAAAATCAACGCAGCACCCGCCCGCAAATCAGTGATTTTAACTTCTGCACCGGCCAAAATTGGAACCCCCGTAATAATCGCATGCCGGTTATCCAATTTGATTTTTGCGCCCATTCGCATCAACTCGTGGGCGTGCATAAATCGATTTTCAAAAATTGATTCCCGGATAATACTGGTACCCGATGACACGGTTAACAACGCCATCATTTGGGCCTGCATGTCGGTTGGAAATCCTGGAAACGGCAACGTTTCAATATCCACGCCACGAAATGGGCCCGTCGATACCGCCCGCATCCAATCCGGTCCGGTGGTAATAGAAAATCCAGCTTCTTTCAGTTTTTCTAGTAAGGGGCGACTGTCATCCGGCACCACGTTGGTTACGGTAACATCACCACCCGTAATCGCCCCGGCAAGCAACAACGACCCAGCCTCGATGCGATCCGATACCACGGCATGGTCAGCCCCATGCAAGGCGGGAACCCCATCGATTGTGATGACCGCCGTGCCATGTCCCGACACCCGTGCACCTGCTTTATTAAGCAAATTTCCCAAATCCGTAATTTCAGGTTCTCGTGCCGCATTGTGAATTTCCGTTCGTCCCTCGGCCAAACAGGCTGCCATCATCACATTTTCAGTCGCCCCCACCGACGGAAAGGGTAAATGAACCAAATCCCCAACCAATTTTTTGGCTTTCATTTCTACAAAGCCATGTTCAATCGAATGGCTAATCCCCAATCGTTCAAACCCTTTTAAATGGATGTCGATCGGACGGGACCCAATTGAACACCCACCGGGAAGCGGCACCTTGGCAAATCCCGTATATGCCACCAGCGGTCCAGCCACAAAAAACGAGGCTCGCATCGCGGTAACCAAGTCGTAGGGGGCAATATGTTTTACTTTTTTGGTGTTGTTAATCGTAACCCGATTGCCTTTATGAAGCTCGGCCCGAACCCCTAAGGCGTTTAACATTTTGAGCATCGTAAACACGTCCATCAGGTGCGGAACATTGGTAAGGACAGAGGTGCCCTGCATCATAATGGTTGCAGCCAACAACGGTAACGCTGCGTTTTTTGCACCCGAGGCCGCAACGGACCCCGTAAGCGGAATTTGACCATAGACTTCCAATCCTGCCATTAAAATCCGCCTCCAAATTCCGAATTTAAAAACGCCCGAACCTGAGCGTGAAGGTAATCGAGACTACCGGAATTATCAACAATCGTCTGACAAAACTCAAAGGCCTGAAAAATATTCTGACCCGAACTTTGCCCCAAGTTTTCGCGGTCATCGTGCAATTTAAAGGTTTCAAAGTCGATTAAATCGGATGCACGTTGACGGCTAATCACACGCTGATACCGCAATTCAACCGGTGCGTTAATTCCCAAAAACACAACCCCATGGTCAATCAGATATCGCACCTCGTCGCCGTTTCGGACACTATCAAACGCAATGCGATTTGACCCGGATTCCGACACCGATTGAAACGCCCGCTGAGCCAAAACAGCCATCCCGTATTGGGCCTTCATCTGATTGGCCGTTTCAACCATGATGTCACGGGTTTCAGCCTTGTGTAGGTGTCGCAATTCAGCCCGGACAATATCGGATAACGATACAACCCGAAACCCAACCCCTGTCAAAAATTCACATACTGCCGATTTACCGGCACCGTTGGACCCAATTAATCCAATCCGTTGGGTAGGCGGCTTCACGATTCTGCACCTTCCGCTGGATTAGTCGGCTGGGTATAAAAATCCAGTGCTTGCCGAACCTCTTGCATGTCCTGCCATGACAACCACTTGGGCCCCCCTTTTTCACGGCTTTGGTTACGCAACAAATATGACGGATGAAACATCGGCATAATGTACAATGGATCGTCCATATACGGGACGGTTGCTTTTACCCATTTTCCCCGCACTTGGCTAATCGGGGCCAATTCTTCTAACACCGTTTTAAGGGCCGGGCTTCCCAGCAACACCATGACGCGCGGTTGAATCAGTTGAATCTGACGAATCAAAAACGGCTTACATGCGGTCATCTCCGACGCAAGTGGGGTACGATTTTGTGGGGGACGGCATTTTACGGTGTTTGCGATGTACACCTGCGACTCGCGATCAATCCCTACCGCTTCCAACATTTTGGTTAACAACTGTCCCGCTTTTCCTACAAATGGAACCCCTTGCAAATCCTCTTGTTCGCCAGGCGCTTCGCCCACGATCATCACGTTACAAGGCACCGGTCCCGACCCGACCACCACCTGGGTTCGACCCTCTGCCAACCCGCACTGGGTACATGCGCGACACACCATGGTCAACGACTCAAAATCCAAATCCTGATACGGCGTTACTGCATTAAAGTCGATCATACTGTCATCCTCATACTTAAATCTAACGATCGAACCGAGTGGGTCAAGGCGCCCACCGATATCCGTTGAATGGGCAGGTGCCGGTACTGCCCGATGGTGTCGATCGTGACATTGCCGGACACCTCGATTGCAGCGGATATACCGGCCTCACGAAGTCGCTCCGCCCCCGCCTTAATCATCTCAACCGAGAAATTATCAAACATGACAATATCCGCCAGATCCAACGGCAATTGATCAATTTGATCAATCGATTCAATCTCAATTTCTACCCGAATATCGGGAAATGTCAGGCGGTGGGCCACCAACCGATCTCGCAGCGTATCCAACTGCCCGGCATTGACCATCGCAATTAAATGGTTTTCTTTAATCAACACCATGTCCGACAAATTTTGACGATGCCGATACCCGCCACCTGCTGCCACAGCTTGCTTTTCGAGATCGCGCAACAACGGGGTGGTTTTTCGGGTTTCTAACACCTGAATTAATGGATTATCCAAGGCCGCAACGTAGTGGGCCGTCGTCGTTGCGATACCCGACAATCGTTGCAAAAAATTAAGCATCACACGCTCGAGTTTTAACAGATCCGTTAACGGTCCAGATAGGTCAAACAACGGGGTTCCCGATCCAACCGATTGGCCATCCTGAACCTGAAACGTGATCCCAATCGATGAGTTGACCACGTCCCGACAGGCACGGGCAACATCCGCACCAAAAAACACGCCCGACTCTTTGGCGATAACAGTGGCATGGCCCAAAACAGTCGGATCAACGGTTAAATCGGTGGTCACATCGCGATTCGGGCAATCCTCGTAATAGGCCAACCGAATCAATTCCGGGATCAAAACCGCCTCGCCACCCCCAATAAATTGAATCAACTCGATCTGATCGCCGTCGGACACGGGCGTCGTTGCAAATTCAGAGTCGCGCACCAACCCGCCATTTCGCTCTGCAATCAAGCCCGCTTGCGATCGGTCCAGAACCTGACAAAGCGCAGCCAGTGTCCCCACCGTTTCGGGAATGACCATTGAATTGCCGTTTAACTGAATTGTTGGCATCAGTATAACAATTGCATCCGATTTAACGGCCAAAAGGTAAACAGGGCCTGTCCCTCAAAATTAGCGCGCGGAACAAACCCCCACACCCGACTATCCGCGGAAAATGCGCGATTATCCCCCAACACATAATAATGGCCAGGCGGTACCACAATAGGATCTTGGGTATCATAATCCGACTGCACATTGACGCCTGGAAAAAACACCTCTTTGCCATTCACATAGACCACCCCATTACGCAGCGAAACGGTTTCGCCGGGCAGGGCGATCAACCGTTTTACATAATCTTTGTCATCGACAATCGACTTAAACACCGTAATATCGCCTCGCTTGGGGTCTTTAAATCGGTAAACAAACTTATTTACAAACAACCGATCCCCCACCTTTAACGTGGGCACCATCGATGCGGTGGGCACCACCGACACCATCACAATAAAGTGGCGAATTAACAACGCAAAAAACAAAGCAACCCCAAGGGTTTCAACCGTTTCCACTACGTAATAAAAGGCAGGACGGGCGGCCTTTAACCCCATTTTATAATCCAACCATTGTTGCTTAAGGCGGCGAATTGTCTTCATCATACCCGTTCAATCCTTGCTGATTAAAAGTCATTTCACCCCCCAATCTTGAGGGTATGAATTGCGATTTTGAAGGGTCCATGGTACACCAGTATGATGTCAAATAGTAGCCTTAAGTCATCGCCCAACGGTTGTGTTAACGGGGCCGATAAAACCGACTGCAACGCATGGAGCACACAATGAACGGATGGATTGAGGCCTGGATTTCTCCGGCCATCGTATTAAGTATTTTTGGTATTCTTGGGGTTGTGGTCGACAAATGGGTCATTGGGCGGATTCGAACGTTCACCACCCGCACCCGTTGGAATGGTGGCGACCGGGTAATCGCCGCATTATCTGGCGCACCACTGGTATTTGGTACGTTAATTGGATTGCGATTGGCCACCGAACTGGCACCAATTTCCGACCGACTACAATCCCTAATTGACACTGGGTTACTGGCAGGTGCCGTTCTATTGGTTACCTGGGTTCTAGAGCGCAGCATTTCTGGATTAATGGATGTATATAGCAGCCGGGCCCAAGGCATTTTACCTGGCACCACAATCTTTAATACCATTATTAAACTATCGATTTACTTAACCGGCGTACTGGTTTTACTCCATTCGATGGGCATTTCGGTTACCCCCGTTATTACGGCATTGGGAATTGGTGGTTTGGCCGTTGCATTGGCCTTAAAGGACACCCTATCCAATCTATTTTCCGGAATCCAAGTGATATTATCGCAGCAGCTCAACATGGGAGATTACGTTCGACTGGGATCCGGCGAAGAAGGCTACATTGAAGATATCACCTGGCGAAACACCACCATTCGGGGCGGGCAAAACCACCTGATTATTGTTCCCAACGCCACATTGGCCAACGCCGTGATCACCAATTACGCCCTGCCCGATAAAGAACTGTCGTTTACATTCCCCTTAGAAGTACCGTCCGATGCCGACCTTGACCATGTCGAGTCATGCATTATTGATGTCATTACCGCAATGCAACGGGATATCAGCAACAAAATGCCTACCGTTTCGCCCAGCGTCCACTATTCGGGATTTGGCGATTCGGCCATTACCGTATCGGTCACGTTACGGGTCAGAGAATTTGCCGACCAAGCACCAGTCAAACACCTGTTTATTAAACGCATTATCACCAAATTCAGATTGGAAAACCTGCACCTGGCCATCCCCACCCGGGAGGTGGTCCACAAAACCGCCCCCCTAGAGGCCCCTGGGGATATTTTGGATTAGTTGATAACCCGTCGAAGCCCTATGCCATTGCCATTTGAATCTTGCCCTTGGCGGACTCTAACGAATTTCGAATAGAGCTCGCTCGTTTAATTAATTTTCTATCGTCGTTGCACTCAATAAGTCCTTTGATACCTTCAATAACAGAGCCAATTCCAAACGTTGTAAACGCACTGGTTATTACGTTGACGGCGGTTTTTAAGCCACTGGTCACCAGTTTATTCACACCATCCTTTTTTATTTTTTTTGCATTTTTGTCGGCCAAATCAATATGGTTAATTGCAACTGTCAAACAGTCAAAGAACTCTCGTTTTCTGTCTGCAGAAAGCCCGTTACTATACTCGATTAATCCCTTTTCAAACTGTGAACACTTGGCCTTTAACTCATTATTTTCGGCAATCAACGCTTCGTTTTCTGCACTCAAAGAGCGGATCAATCCTGCCTGCTTCGTCTCGACAGACGGGTTCATTTTATAAACAACCCATCCCTTATCTGTTGAAATTGGCACCGACACGCCGTCGCCAGGAAGATCACATTCACGAATAAAACGCATGGCTTCTTGCCGGGTGCCAACAAACAATTCTTCATCGAATTCAGATTCATCATACTCAATGGCAAACATCCCACCGAGCAATCGCTCACCGGTACCCATCAACGAATACCGTTGATAAGTAATGGGATCTTTAAAAACCCCGGTTCCAACAAGTAATGCGCGGTCAATTTCGAAACAAAGTGATGGGACAACGGCTTCGCTACCCGGTTGAACCGAAGCCCGTAACTGATCCCGTCGAATTTTTAGGTCATTCCGACTCAACACATTGGGTTTTACGAATGGCAATCCAACGCCGTTAACATTCATTATTTTTTAGGATCCTTTACTATTTTGGGATTTTTGACGGTAACATCGCCATTATGCCGAACCTCAATTTGCCCGATCGCCATTGTAGACGGGGTTAACATCGCTTGTACCCCAGCTATCTCCCGATCAATCGCAACCGCCCGCGAAGATACGGATGCACTGGATAATTGCCCTTCCAGATGAGATATCTCCTTGTTCAGTTGAGCGATCTTCCGATCAATAGTATCCAGCTGATTCGATGGGGGGGATGGGGAACGCCGCTCCGATCGGGTTGAAGTGGGCCTGGAATTCTGGATACCTACTCGATCAAAATCGTCGCGCCCTATCGTCAAATTCTGTTGCATAAACGCTATCGCCCCGGCTTGTGGATTTAACCAACAATCACGAACCAATCCATCCGGAAATAACTGCGATTGCCGATAACCAATACCATAGGGAGTAAATACCGATCGGATTGGAAATGGAGAACCTGGAATGGGCCAGTACATTGGCTCACAGGGAGGCCCCGATACCCACATCCCCCCCATCAATCGCTCTCCTGTTTCAGTCAAACTATACCGTTGATTTGTGTTCTGATCCTTAAACACCCCAGTTGATTGCAATAAGGCACGTTCAATCTCCAACGTTGCGGACGCAACCTGAGCGGGCGCCATATCGCCAATTTCTTTGCCGTTACGCAACTGATTTAAGCGACGAACCAAATCATCACGGGAGCGGCTGACTTTTATAGTGGGTACATTCCCACCCACGGTAGGCACGTTCATA
>JACCDX010751279.1_pt1 | contig 10200 bp, 7 predicted proteins | sample 7449681 | NCBI WGS metagenome assembly JACCDX01 (sample SAMN15323450, study PRJNA562643) | freshwater metagenome | isolation source: river surface water | place: USA:Blue River Watershed | collected 2017-08-18
ACATTAATGGGATCCCCCCCAAATGCTGCGGCCGCAGGAATTCTGTTCAATAGCTTTCACATTGAAATCACCTTTCTCACTTGGTTAAAATGGGGATTCCCTTTTTCTTTTATTTTATTGGCGATTGGCTATTTGATTTTGTCACGACAAATGAAAGAGACCAGCAAACCTTTTCACAAAATAGAACATCAACTGCATTTGAGTAACCATCCCTTGACCGATAGACAATGGAAGACTCTTTTTGTTTTTATTGGGGTATGCCTCTGTTGGATATTTCAATCCCTCCTTGCATCAGTGCTTGGAGCTTGGTTCAATGATACCGCTATTGCTCTCATTTTTGCAAGCTTACTATTTATCCCCCTTAATAATCAGCCACTTCTTAAATGGGAGGATACATCTACTTTGCCATGGGGAATACTGCTAATGTTTGGAGGAGGATTAACCATGGCCAATGGTTTAAAAGAGGCGGGTTGGATGAATTGGCTTGGACAAGTATTTACACTATGGCCTCATGATCAATGGAGTCTAATTGTTCTCATAATAGCAGTCAGTATCGTGCTCACTGCCCTCATGAGCAACTTGGCTATGGTTGCTGTATTTATTCCAATTGTGGCCCAAATAGCATCTGAAATAAATTACCCAATCTTGAGTCTTGCAATACCCGTTGCTATAGCATCAAGTTGCGACTTCATGTTTCCGATGAGCACTCCCCCTAATGCCATTGCCTATTCCTCTGGTCATGTTTCAGCGGGACAAATGTTCAAGATTGGATTTGTTTTCAATTCAGCAGCCTTCATCATCCTTCTGCTTTGGATGTTATTGATGCGTTAACGCTTTACTGCGTAGACTACTTTCTTGGTTTCAAAAAAGGGATCAGAAAAATCGTTGGATATTTTGTACTCCTCTACAATATATTGACTTTTAACTTGCGCTATTTCCTCTTTTAAATCACCGCCTTTTAAGCAGATCAATCCATTGGGAAGTGCATTTCTTTGTTCTCCAGAATACTTGCCTTTGGTCCATGTCAATAATTCTGAGAGAGGAGCAACCGCCCGGCTTACCACAAAATCAAACTGCCCCTTCACTTCTTCCACTCGTGCGTGTTGCGAAGTGACGTTGAGTAATCCCAAAGACTCTTTTACCCCTTCTACTACTTTTATCTTTTTGCCGATAGAATCGACCAAATGAAACTGAACATCGGGGAAAAAAATGGATAAGGGTATCCCCGGAAATCCGCCGCCTGTGCCTAAATCCAACACCCTACTTCCTGGTTGAAATCGGATATACTTTGTGATGGCCAAACTGTGCAACACATGGTGGAGCATGAATGAATCCATGTCTTTTCTTGAAACCACATTGATCTTTTGATTCCAATCCACATACAAATCCTGAAGCTGAAGCAACTGTTCAACTTTTGATTCATCCAAATCAGGCCAATATTTCAAAAAGAAATCCCGATTCATCGCTTCATTATTTCTTGGAGTAAATCCCTTGCCCTGAAAAGCTGGGCTTTCACCGTACCCAATGGCAAATCCATTTCCTCCGCAATTTCCTCATAAGATTTTTCTTCAAAGTAACGGAGCTCAATCATCCTTTTGTAGCGTGGTTTAAGTTGATCAACTACCCCTCTGATCTGAATGACCATCTCATTTTTTTGCATTCGTTCGTCAGGGTTGAGCTCAAGGTCTCTGACAGGAATTTCATAAGACTCCCCATCATCTCCTCTCGATACTTGATGAATACTCACGGCCTTGATGCGTTTCTTCCTCAAGAAATCAATACAGTGATTGGAGGCAATTTTAAACAACCACGTTGAAAAAGCGAACTGAGGAGTGTATGCTTCTAACTTGGCAAAGGCCTTGCTGAAGGCTTCTATGGTCAAATCTTCTGCATCCTCTTGATTTTGGACCATTTTAAAAACCGTGTAATAAAGCGAGTCTTTGTAGCGAGACATCAAAAAGGCAAAAGCCTGTTGATCATTGGTTTTGGCTTTTTGAACCCAATGATAATCTTCCTGTGCCTTGGTTGACAGATGAGCGATCAATTCCATTTCTGAGGCTTTCTTATCAGGTTACTAAAATAAAACCAAACGTGCAAAATCTGAATCTGAATCTCAATGATCGGGGCAAAAAAGGCAATGTCGACCGGTTGATGTGCAAATTTCAAAAAACGATAGGTACCCGTAACGAACCAAATCCACCTCAAAACCAAAAGCGCCAAGATTGGGTACATTGAAGGAAAGACTATCACAAGGGCAAAACAAAAGAAATTCATCAAGAACCAACTCATTGGCAAAAGAAACAACCTTCTTTTATCTGCAGCCTTATACATTGGAGAGGTTGTAAAATGTCTTCTCTTTTGAAGCTTCCAATCTCTAAAATTTCGCTTGGGTTCAGACACGGTTTGTGCATCTTTTGAGAATACCACTGCGCTGTTTTGTTTGGTGGCAATCTGATTGATGAGCAAGTCATCATCACCCGATAGAATAGAATAATTGGATTTAAAACCACCCACCTTAAAAAACAAGTCGGTGAAATAAGACAAATTCCTACCCACTCCCATGTATGGTTTTCCGGCTTTTGCAAATCCCAAATAATTCATGGCCACCATGGTATTGTCTAGTCGAACGAGTTTATTGAACCAACCTTTGTACTTCACGAAAGGAGAATAGCCCAAAACAACCCTAATGTCATTCTTATAAGCTGATGCCATTTCCGCAATCCATTGATTGGTTCTTGGATAACAATCAGCGTCTGTTAGCAGAACGATATCATTCTTTGCTGCTTTTATTCCCAATGTCAACGCGAACTTTTTACCCTGCATGTTCTGCTTGTCTTCATCAATATGAATAACATGCATATTGGGATAGTTGATAGAAAGGGCTTTCAGAATATCCGCAGTGTCGTCATAACTCGAATCATTAACGACGATGAGCTCAAAATTTGGATAGTCTTGCTCCATTATTTTGGGGATATTCATCATCAAGTTTTTCTCTTCATTTCGTGCACAAACGATTACGCTGACACCCAACTGTTTGATGGCTCTTTCTTCACTTCGTTTAGAGACCAAAGGAAAATAATAGGCTATCCAATAATACAATTGAATGAACCACATGCACAAGGCCAAAATGGCCAACATCCATCCCCAAGCAGGCACGCCGTAATACATTGCCAAAAACCAATCCTGACTCATAGTTGCAAAAGTAACTTCATTCCAAGTAATCCAGCAAAAAAGGCCCCTAAACGGAGCCCTTTTTATTCACAATATGATTACATCTTACTTTTTAACTATCCAACGAAAGTTCTGATAAAAATTTTCAGTTTGAACAGTAACAACGTAAACACCTTCTGGGAAGTTTCCTTGTAACTCCATTTGATTCTGGATACCATTTATGACCTTGGTCAACACCAACTCTCCCACAGCGTTATACACTTTGACCTCAGCATTCATCATGTTCATTGAACCAAATGAAACAATAGCCTCACCATTGGATGGATTGGGATATAAAGAAATCTCGGGTTTAATAACCTCATTCATTTGCGTCGTACCACCCGTGCAATCTTCATTGACAAGCTCAACGTTATCAATGTAGATGTTATTCCCATATCCATTGTAACCCTTGAACTTTACATACATCGTGGAGAAAGCCATATCATTGAGATTAACACACTCCGATCTAAAATCACCTGCTGCCGGAGCAGTGTAATCTGCTGTGCTCGCTGCAATGGTGGCCAATTCAGGCCCACCTTTTCTATAAACTTCGGACCAAGTATTCTGGCAATCTGTAGAAACCAAAACAACCAAAGAATCATCGTAAGTGTTATTGTACTGACAGTGTGCAACATCAAACTTTAATGAAGCCGCATTGGTAGGAACGGAGAATGGAGGCAATACAAATTCATCCACTTCGCCTTCAGCATTGTAATTGTAACAATCATACTTCAACATTCCGTTTCCTCCAACGGCTACTCGTTCCCAAGTAGTGGAATTATCTGGATTGTTCAACTGCCAGTTGGTATAAGGAAAATTTGCCACTGACATAGCATTGTTGTAGGGTAATGCTGTTGCTGAGGAATTGTCAACAAATGTCACTGTAACACTAGATGCGTTGTTGCTGTTGTTCTCGTCTGTTCCGTTGTTGGGGCTAGTAACTGTGATGTTGATATTGTTTGTTCCTGACACCAAAGTTATAGCGGGCAAATTGACAGTAACAGAGGAACCTTGTGTCAAATTTCCACTCCAATTGTAGGTAGACATAGCGCCTCCATTTACCTGATATTGAATGCTGCATGAGGTTAAGTTTTGAATACCGTTGTTGGTCAATGTACAACTTGGAGAAACCGAGTTATTGCAAGTCACAGCAGGAACATTACCAACTCCATTAACACCTGCATCCAAATTGGCTTGAACAAAACCTTCTGGATAACCATCTACCACCAAAATCCCAGTATTTCCTGGATCTAGCCATTCCTTAAGACGTGTTGCCGCAGTGGCTCCTGCATCCCATGATACGCCGAAACGTCCATAAGAATCTCCTTGACCATTTTCAACATTTCCACTGCAGGCAGAATTGCCTCCATACAATTGACCGATGATTCGATGGTTTTGATCAAACAAAGGCGATCCTGATGAACCTGGTTCCGTGATTCCATCATCCCATTGCGCTACATCCCATGTTTGTGCACCACCCCAGTTGCCTTGTGTAACAGGATCATTCTCAAAAGATATTTTCTTTAAATCGCCACTGGGATGGTGAATCCCTACCACAGAGCTCACCGTATTGGCATCTGAAGCATCCCAACCAGAATATTGAACATTGTAACTTGCAGGAGGAACTGAATTCAATTCCAACAAACAGAAATCGCTGCCTGCATTTTTAGCTCTCAACACACTTCCTGAGATTGTTTGATTAGTGGGCCCTGTGTTGCCGGTACAACCCGCTGTTTCATGATTGAAGACAAACACCCAACTGGCAACGTTTGCAGCATAACAATGATTGGCTGTTAAGAAATAGGGAGTACCATCATTGGCGGTATTATTGACCAATGCGCCAGTGCAAGATGCAAAACCTCCATCTAAAATCAAACCAACTGATTTTTTCTCTATTTGCCAATCAGCACCTACAGCGCAATTCACGTTGTTATTGCAGTTTCCGCTGGTTCCGTATGGACCTCTTTGAGCCAAATCATCAGATAAATGACTGCTAAGAACAGTTCTGTATCCATGGACAATTGTTCCTAAAGCCAACTGAACCTCATGCATTCTTGAAATGGGTACGGATAATTCAATAACGGCTTCGTCATCATGAATCAAGGTGGTACCCAAAACGTTGGCCTCCGAATTATTTTTCTCCGTGATTTTACCAATGAATTCGTCTCTCGAGCCTGACCAAATAAACATCTCTGCACCTTTCACCAAATGAAAAGAATTGAAAATGAAATTAATGGACTTGGCACCAGTGCAACGAACTCCCAAAAACCACGTCGCCATGTCATTCACGTCATCATAAATCCAAGTCCCGCTATTTTCAGGACTATAGTTCACATTGTACTCTATGCCAAATCGATAAGGAGCTGATTTGTCCAAATCTGTCGTTGCATCCTCCATTTGAATCTGATTCATATTGGGCGTTTCAGTCTCAACAAAAGGGATAACACTAGGTAGATCCTTAATGGACCAACGCTGTGGCTCACCGCCAAAGGTTACTTGTGCATGGGCCGAATTGCACAACAATGCCAATCCAACCGACACGAAAAAAATAAATTTTCTATTCATGTTCATAATTTGATGCAAGATAAAAAACCTAAGTGTTACATGACAGAATTTTAACGCAGCGCCTGATATTTTTCATAAAAAAAGCTGCACCGGGGTGCAGCTTTGTACAAAAGAATCAAGACTATTATTGTTTGCTGAATCTTCCGACTACAGCGCCATTCGAAGTAGATAACTCAATAAAATACATCCCCACCGACAAATCAGAAACGTCTATGGAATCATTCAACTGATCAACATTCCATTGTCCTTTTTGAATAAGCTTTCCGTCCGCGCCAAAAATGCTGAAGGAAACACGATCATTGGCTGACAATTCCAATCCCTGTATAGACACGTTAATGTTCTGATTGGCTGGGTTGGGGAATAACTTCACCACTGAAGAAGTCAACATCATTCCTGGATTTTCACCCTGTGGATTGTTGTCATTATACATGCATGTTCCATCATCTTGTGTAGCCGTTGCATTATAATTCAATGCTGTGGAGTCCATGCACCCCATCACCTCATTACCACAGTTGGAAAGTATGCCATACATACCGTCCTGACCAGTTCCCCAACTTAAATTGCCAAAGAAATCGCCATATCCCATGCTGTTGGAGATGGTGACATATCCGCCATTCCAACCATCACCCCAACTGTCTTCCATGGAAACAGTGTAACAATCGGGAATGAGACAAACCATTTCAATAGAGGTGGAATTATTGACCTCACCCTCAAAACTATAGACCACATCACCACTTGAATTGGTAATATCAAAGGACATTTCATCAGCCCAGAATCCCGTTGCCGCAACAATGTATGACCAACCATACTGACAATCCTGACTGTAAACACAAGAGCTATCCGCCACATTGGCGGCAGGATCAAAATTCATTGCTGTAGGATCCATACAACCTTCATTGTTGATCTGACAACCCTCTGTATTCACAGAAATCATAATCATATCCATTGAACCTGATGCCAGATAAGGTGAAGCAAGAGGAGCTGCTGCCCCATTGAGGTAAATATTTAATGTATTGTTTTCCCAACCGTCACCAAAATTATCATTCAGTGTCGTGTAGAAACATCCATCGTTGATACAGGCGTAAGAATCCTGATAACCCGCAGAGTAGGCAACATTTACTCCGTTTTCATCATACAATGATACAGAACATTCATTGGCAAAAATACCACCACTCCAATCAAAGTATAACATGTTTAAAGTGCCGCAAGCATCAGGAAAAACGCAACTACCGTCATCATAAGTTGCATTGGCATTGTAGTTCAATGCATTCATTTGGGTACAACCTGTCACCGGGTATAAACAGCTGCCGTCGTTGATATCTGCCTCTTCATTGTAGTTCACCGCAAAAGGGTCATTGCAACCATAAGTAATGACATTTCCACAAGATCCATCAAGACTGAATTGGTCGGACTCTTCTGTTAAAGTGGCGTCTAAACTTTCATGAATGATTTGAACACCGCCTACATTAATCCAAAAATAGCCATTGTACCAACCCGTGTTATTGGCATTATTGGTCATTACCGCGGTGTAGCACATGTTAGGGTCCAAACAAATGTCTGTATTGTAAATGGCCACATTGCCCAACGTTGGATTGGTAAAAACAACAACGCCATTAGAATCGATGATGGACAAACTTACTTCATTGCCATTCCCAAAAGTGCAGATGTACAAATGGGCATTGGCTCCTGCGCTGCAATAAACACAACTACTATCAGAAACATCAGCATTTGGATTAAAATTAATGGCCAATGGATCAGTGCATCCGCCATACAAACAGCTGCCGTCATTGACCTCTGCATCTGCATCGAAGTTGGCTGCGCTAACATCTGTACAACCATATTGAATACTGGTGCTGGTGCAGTTGGTTGAATTTATCGCCAACGTAAACATCATATCAGAACCCGAACCAAGGGTACCTGAAAACATCATTGTTGAATCCACAGTAATGGAAATATTACCTCCATTCCAACCATCCCCAAAAGTGTCATGCAAGTGAACAGTGTAGCAACCGTCGGGTAAACACTCTGTATTGAAATAATTCCCATTATTCTGATAGGGACTGCTCTGTAAATAAATTTGTCCAAAATCGTCCAAAATGAACCACTGCATCTCATTACCAAAAATGGCTGTTACCGTGTTAACGCTAACGTGGTTTAAACCATCAGGACACAAATTTTGGGCTGATGCTGATTGGAACCAACCCAATAGAGAGGACAAAGTGAAAATCAGTAAAATATTCTTTTTCATAGGTTTAAATTAGTCGTGGTCGAAACTAAATGAAAAAAATTAAACAGAAGGAATAAAAACGGGATTTAACATTTCCGACCTCAACCAAGACATTGCACCGCTACCCATTAATCGAAAATCATTTTGATTCAACTTCTCGTAAAAAGCGATGAATTGTCCCTCTGCAATGGCTCTTTGGGGATGATCAAAAGTAAAAATCACTCCCCAATCTGACAACCAAACAGTTGCCCTCTCTAAAACTTGCCTATACCTTACTTGCGCCCAAACACGCTGGCCTGAATACATTGCGTCTGAGTTCAACAGGTGAACATCATTCTTTTGAACAAGCACACACCGGGTAAAAAGCGCTTTATGATTTTCTCCTTGACCGACGTAGACAGTATTGGATTGGGTGTCTGTATGTAAAACAAATAGAGGTTCAGAGAATCCTCCTATGCTCAGACCTTTTCGTTGTCCAACGGTATAGTAATGCGCCCCTTGGTGTTTCCCAATCCATCGACCTTTGATTTTCGACCAATCTCGCTGAACCACATTTTTCAACATTTGATCCCAATTTCCATTGGGATTTGTATTCGAATCGGAAATGAAACATCCTTCATCCATCAATATCACATTTCCTTCCTTGGGTTTCAATTGCTGTTGCAAAAAATCAGGAAGCCTCACCTTTCCGACAAAACACAATCCTTGGGAATCCTTTTTTGCTGCTGTTGGCAATCCAACTTCAGAAGCTATCGCTCTTACCTCAGACTTCTCCAAATGACCAATGGGGAATAACGCTTTGCTCAGTTGATCATGCGAAATTTGAGAAAGGAAATAACTTTGATCCTTGTTTACATCTAATCCATTGAGCAATTCGAATTGATTCAATTCATTATTCCAATGCTTTCTGCAATAGTGACCCGTTGCAACAAAATCGGCCCCAATTTGCTCTGCCGCTTTCAAAAAGACATCAAACTTAATTTCGCGATTACAGAGAATATCGGGGTTTGGGGTTCGGCCTGCAGCATATTCTCGAAACATGTAATCTACGATTCGCTCCTTATAAGCCCCACTCAAATCCAAAACTTGAAAAGGGATGCCCAAATGCTCTGCAACAAGCATTGCATCATTGCTGTCGTCTATCCAAGGACAATCATTGTTGATGACTACTGACTCATCATGCCAGTTGCGCATAAATATCCCAACAACTTCATACCCCGCTTGAATCAACAGATAAGCGGCCACACTGGAATCCACTCCTCCTGACAATCCAATGACCACCCGATTTTTAGACATTGCACAAAAATAACAGATAAATTTCATTTCGATAAGGCAACCATCAATAAGATTATCGTCACTACCTTAGTGAAGTGCCAGAAACAAGCATCATTTTAGATTTAGTCTCAGGAAGTATCCGAGGAGAAAATCGCTCGCAAGAGTTGATTTACAAAATGTTTGCGGGCAAAATGAAGGTAGTTTGCATACGTTATTTGAAATCAAGAGAAGACGCTGAAGATCTTTTGCAAGAGGGATTCATCAAAATTTTCAATCTGCTTCCTCAATATTCAGGAACTGGATCCTTTGAAGGGTGGATGAGGAGGATTTTTGTGAATTTATGCATCGATACCATTCGAAAAAACAAAAAAATCTCCTTCATTTCTGATGACCGCATGGAAATTGCCGACCCAACAGAAAAGGATGAGGTGGATGAAAACAACTTGCCTGACTTCACACCAGATGATGTCCTTTTGGCTATGGAAACCCTTACACCTGTTTACAGAACGGTTTTTAACCTGATTGCATTTGAGGACTATTCCCATCAGGAAGTTGCCGATAAACTGGGGATTTCCATTGGAACCAGCAAAAGCAATTATTTCAAAGCAAAAAAGAATATTCAGCGCATCTTGATTAATAAGAATACCCAAGAAAAATGAGCGAAAAGCAATTTGAAGAGCAATTAAAAAAGAAGTTTAGAGATTACGAAATGCCCGTAACCGCAAACTTGTGGCCCAATATTTCGAGTGGAATAGGATCCAAATCCCTTTTTCTCAAAGCTTCTTACAAATGGCTCATTGCCGGCATGGTAGTGGGTGGTGCCGCCATCGGAACTTACTTTACCATGTCCAATAGTCCACAAGACAATAGGATCACGAGCAGCAACGAAAATCAAAAATTGAGTGCTCCTCAGGAATTTGAAA
>JACCDX011281292.1_pt1 | contig 10200 bp, 7 predicted proteins | sample 7449681 | NCBI WGS metagenome assembly JACCDX01 (sample SAMN15323450, study PRJNA562643) | freshwater metagenome | isolation source: river surface water | place: USA:Blue River Watershed | collected 2017-08-18
ATAGAAAAAAATGGTAACAAAAATAAAAATTCCAAAATTTTCAGAAAAGAAGTTTAAAAATATAAATGAAGAATTAGCACTTTATTTTTTAAATAATTATAAATTACCTAAACATTTTGATTTTATACATTTTGATACTTTTTTTAAACATATATTTCATCAAACAATTGATGTAGCAACCGATTTATCAACCGAACTTTTAAACAATATATTTTTATACATAAATATATTAATTGAACACAATTATTTTGACAAATATGCATATACTGAACAACATTTATATACTACTCTTTTTGAAACTTATTTAGAAACGCATCATAATAAAGTAGATAAAAATATATTATTAAGTAATTTATATACATTATATCAAAAGTGTGAAACATCTTATGAAAAACATTATTATCGAAATGATGGAATTAAAATACCATTACCGCTACGATTTTATAAATTATTAGATAATCCACAATACGAAGATTTAATAAAAGAGTTTTTAATGACTTATAAATGTAATTTATTAATTGAAGATACAATGAATATGATGGAAGTATTAGAAAACGCAAATTTTAGTCATAATCCATTTATACTAAAATTATTTGAATATAATGAACCTGTTATTGAACATTTAATTAAAAATGATGATATACCAGTAATGTTATTAGAAATATGTGTGCGAGATAAAAATCAAGAATTAATTGAATATTTAGTTAAAAAATATAATCAATTTATTCAATATGATGATACATTTCAAATATTATGTCAAGTAAAAGATATTGATGTAACATTTTTGGGATCAATATTTAATAAAATTCGTGAAGAAAAGTATGAAAAGATACCGTTATTTGTGGATGATGAAAATGGTATAAATTATTTAATTCATAAAGGAAATGCCCAATTAACAATATCATATATGAATATGGTTCAATTACAAAATTTTTCAAATTATATAAGTCAAGCAATTGAAAAGAAAATGTTTACTTTTGTAGATTATATATATAATAGTATTAAAAATATTGATGCTTCATATTTTGAATCACCATATTTTTTAAAGAAATTGGAACATACAACATTATTTTATAATGAAACAGATTATATTGAATTAAATACAATTTTAGCAAAATATAATATACCATTAAAAACAAATGATTTTAATTTTACGAATCATAGTGAAGATGTTTGTCAAATATGTTTAGAAGAAGAATCTGAAACAGAAACAAAATGCCGTTTATTAAGTTGTGCACATTGTAAAAAAGCATTTCATATAAATTGTATTTTTGAATATATGAAATCAAAACAAAAAGAAATTATTGAAGCCCAAGACGAAGAATTAGCAAATAATGCTGAAGTTGTTATTGATATAAATCAATATTATGCTGGAGAAGATGATACTGAAAGTATGGAAGAAGATGATACCGAAAGTATTGAAGAAGAAGAAGAATATGAAGATATAGAAGAAGAAAGATCAAATTCAAACGAAGTTACAAACAAAGTAGAAGAAACAAAAGAAGATGGAGAAGATGCAAACACAGTAGGAGATGAAGATGATGAAGTTAGTAATGATGGTTATATTGGAACTGTACCCATTTTAAGTAGTGAAAAAATGGATGATGTAATGGTAATTTATTCAAAAATGTATAAAAATCTTAAATGTGTACATTGTAGAGGATCATTTTGTTAAATAATTTATAATGTAATTATAATATGCATAATATTTATATATAAATTTATATATAAATTTATTGTTGTTAACTTAAATTATTTTTTACTTTTTTAATTTATCTTGATAATGCTATTTGAGTGCAATCTAATTTATTATTTTTATTAAAATAATCATTAAAAATATAATCTATTAATTCTCTTGCTAAATCTAATAAATAGCTTCTCTTTTCTGCACTATTTTGTTCTAAAATAAGATCATTAACTATATTTTCAATTTCATTATAAATAGTTGATTTTGTAATACTTGCTGCTGTACCTTCACTACATAATTTAAATAATCTATTATTTATATATTTACCTAATAATGTACTTATTTCGCTTCTTCTTCCATTTTCTACTTTACTGCGCTTCGGATTTCAAACGCCACCCTAACGCAAGTAAATAGAAATAAGTGGTTTATCCCTACATATGTAAGGTCCACTCATTAATTCCGAGTTAGAAATATAGGTCTTGGTATATTACTCAGTTTATTTATAAAACATTGTAATATATTTTTAGATCCATTTCTATCTCTATCTATGAAAATACGATTGGTTTTTCCTGTCGGATTAGTACTTTCATAAGTTAGTAATTTATGACAACTTATTTCAATATGATTGCCTTTTTCATCTTTAATTAATTCTTTTGTTTTTTTATCTCGTTTTAGATACTTATAATTATCTAAATCACTACCATCTTTATGATATTTACAACTTGTTTTAAATTCATCTATTGTAATTGTTAAAAATTTACTGTGAATTAAACGGCGGAAACCTATACACGGAGTGCTAAAAAAGTTTTTCATTTGTGATGTTTGACTCCAATTTCCATAACCAATTGCTATTTTTTTACTTTTAGATTTATTATATTTTTTATTGATTTCATTCAATAAATTTGATTCACTTTTTAATGTATTACAATATACCTTAAATTTAAGATTTCTATGTAAATTCATTTGATAATATTCTTTGGTTAATAAATTAATTTCATTCTTCTTTTTAATAAAATCAATATATTTATTTATATCAAAAGTTCGAGCGCTTAAATTATCTATTTCTTTTTCAATTTCTTGAATTTTGTATTTAGATTTTTCTTTATTTTGAATTATTTCACGACTTTTCATAAAAGTATCATTTCTTCTTCTACAAGAAGAATATTGAAACATATTATTATTTTTATCTATTAAAGTGCATAAATCCTTTTTTCCTGGATCGCATCCTATAATAATATAATCTTCTTTAATCTTTTTAATTTGATTTTCATTAAGATTCTCTAAATCAATAAAATCATTATTTGAAATCTTAAATAAATCTTCTTGATTACTATTATTAACTTTTTTGCTTGGTTTTTTCTTTTCTAATAAATCTTTTTTACTTTTATTTTTCTTTTTTTCTTCTCTTTTTACTTCAATACTTTCTTTATCACTCTTTTCATATTTATTAACTCTGTAATTTACAAAATCTAATGAAACACTTATTCCATCGGTTTTGAATGTGTAATTAAATAATTTTTTATTTTTACTAAAAATTTTATTTTTCTTTATAAATAGCGTATTAAATAATAATTCTCTATAAATTACTGGATTTAACATAATATCTGCTTTACCGACTGAATCAATCGTAATTATTTTTCTTTTTTTAATTTCTTTTCCTGTTTTATTCTTTTTTTCATCATTTTCTATATTTTTTAATTCGTGAATAATACAACAATTATTTAATTCACTTTTATCAAACATATTTATAACTTTATTACCTAATAAGTCCATTAATCCTGCGTGGTCTAACATAATATTTTTAGGTACATTATTATTTCGTTGTGGTACAATTTGGTATGGTCTAAATCCCATATTTTCAATTTCTTTATTTATATAAATTGAATATTTAATGAAATCATATGATTTTGTTTTTAGATGATAATTTATATTATTTTCTTTAAGAATTGGTACTAATAAATGACGATTATTTTCTAACCACTCTTTATGAATTCCTTCATATTTAACATATGTTGAATTAGTATATAAATCTAATTTCATATTTGTTAAATCATTCTTAATATTTCTAAACTTTTCATTTCTTTCATTTTTGTTTTTGATTTTTGAAATCTCATCTTTATGAGGAGCCAAAAATAATAAATTAAGATATTTATTAAGATAATCCTTAAAATGAAGCATTATATTATTTTCAAAACAAGTATTCATTTCAATAGAAGCATATTGAACTATAAAAGATAAATTCTTGTTATTAAAATCAATATTTATATAATTTCTAAAAGTTTGATTATAATAATCAAAAATAGGTTTATATATATCATTTTCTTTATATGTAATTAATCCATTATTTGTAACACTTTTTAATATATTATACATAAATTGGCGGTCTATTTTCATATAATCTTCATATTTTTCTAAAATAAAACATCTTAAAAATTGATAGCCTAAAACAACCATATCATGAACTCTAAATACTGCATCTTGAATAATTGGTTGAAATTCATCATAATTATTTAGTATGCTTTTAAGTTTAATCTTTCGAACATGATGTGTTTGATTTCCTAAACTTAAAGATGTATGATTTTGTAAATCATCATCTAAATCTTCCATTTTGTAATTCTACTTTATACTTAGATTTTTTATTTATTTAAAAATACGCATTTTTAAATAAATCTATTTTTCCTTATATTTTTATAAATTTTTTTTTTAAATTTTTTTTTAAATTTTATTAAAAATTAACTTAATTATTATTTTCTATACTTTTAACTTTTTCTTTTTTTTTTAAGTATGCTTTTCGAGCGTATTCTTTTCTTTTATCAGATGATACTTTTTCTTGATATTCTTTATTTTTTTTATTTAATTCTTCTTTATTTGATTCATAATATTTTTTATTTCTTTGTGGTGCTGTATATTTTTTAAGATGTTCTTTTAATTCATTTATTGAATTCTCTAATTCAATAATTTTTAATTTATATGTATTACACATCAGACATTCTTTTTCTTCCATATTTTATTTTTATTTATATATAATTTATATATAATTTATGTTCTTTATATTCTTTATATTTTATTATATTATTTTATATTAAATATATTAAAAAATTATGCATCATAGTGAAGATTATAAAATTCAAGCTGTTAAATATTATATTCAAACTAAAAACTTTAATAAAGTTGCTAAAATTTTTGATGTATCTCATAGATCATTAAAAAGATGGTATATAAAATTTATAAATACAAAAAGAATAATTAATAAAAAAAGATTTGGATCATATAAAGTTAAAAATAAGTATATCCAAGAAATTAAAGAAATACTTAAAAGTAAACCTGATATTTATGTTAGAGAAATTCATAAAAAATTAAAAGAAAAATTCAATGATTATAATATTAGTGAAAAACATTTATATGATGTAATAAGAGATAATAATATTACACGAAAAAGAATTACACATTTACATTTTCCTGCTATTACACGAGGAGAACCACGAGACCGAAAAAAAGAATTAAAAACATTTTTTACAAAATTAAATCAATACGATCATACTAAAATAATAAGTATTGATGAAACTTCATTAAAAGGTGGATTATCACAAAATTATGCTTACTGTAATTTAGGTAAAAGATGTATTATAAAAACAGATGATAATTTAATTTTTAAAAAATATACTTGTGTTGTAGCAATCACAAATAAAAAAACATTAGATTATAAAATTTATAAAAAAGGCGGTATGACAAGTGAAAGATTTATTGATTTTTTAAAGGGATTTTTACCAAATATGAAAAATCATTTAATTGTATTAGATAATGGAGGTATGCATAAAACAAATGATGTTAAAAATTATATAAAATCAACTGGAAATGATTATTTATATATAATACCATATCATCATTATCTAAATCCAATTGAAGAATATTTTAATCAATTAAAACATTATATAAAATTAGATAAACCATTGACATATGATGAAATTAATAATAGTGTAATAAATTCAATGAGAAATATTAAAGAAAATAATTATAAAAATTTCTTTTTACACGCTTATGATAAAAAGAAAATAAATAGTAAAAAATATGGTTCTACAAAAATAAAAAAAATTAAAAAATATAAAGATTAATAATTTATTTATAAATTATAAAAAATGATTTTTTAATTGAATATAAAGATTATACTCATATTTTAATTATATCACAAATAAAAATGATAATTACTGACGAATGGTTAATAAAAAATAAAACACCTGCTGGTGGGTATAATAAAAAACAATTTGATATTTTAGGAATTCAATATCCTCCGCAAAAAGGATGGAAAGAAAAAATTATTGGAAAAGATTTATGTGAAGAAAAAGTTAAGCAATTTGAAAATATTTCAAGTGGTGATATGAAAGGACAAAAAAGTATTTTTCAATTTATAAATAAAAATGAACCTTCAAATATCGTAATTTCAAAAGAAAATAATGAAGAAAATCAAAAAGTTGATAATATTGAAAGTAATAAAGAAGATTTAGAATGTAAAAAAGAAAATAAATTAATTAGTATTTCAGATTTATCTAAATTTAATATTGATTATTTTGTATATACAGACGGTGCTTGTATAAATAATGGTTCAGAACATGCTATTGCTGGTATCGGAATTTATTTTGAAGAAAATGATGTAAGAAATGTATCTAAAAAAGTTATTGGTAAACAATCAAATAATATAGCAGAATTACAAGCAATTATTGATGTTTATGAAATCATAAAAGATGATTTGGTAAATAAAAAAATATGTATTGTTTCAGATTCAACCTATGCTCTTCGTTGTATAACAGATTATGGAGAAGAACAATATAAAAATAATTGGAAAAGAAATATACCAAATAAAGATCTTGTAAAATATGGATATGAACTTTATAAAAATGAAACAAATATATATTTTATGTATATTAAAGCACATACAGAAAATATTGATATACATTCAAAAGGAAATGATGGTGCTGATAAATTAGCAAATAAAGCAATTGGTTTGGAAGAATGTCCTTATAATGTATCAACAAAAGAAACATCTAATAAAATTTATCTAAATGTACCATTTACTAAAAAAGAAGAAATAAAAAAATTAGGTGGAAAATGGGATCAAGAAAAGAAAAAATGGTATATTTTCAGTGATAATATATATAAAAATGATATTTTAGATAAATTTAATTAAATTATATAAAATTATGGTGGCGTTTGAAATCCGAAGCGCAGTAAATTAATTTGTGATTGAAAAATTTCAAATTTTAATAAATGTGCAGCTAAATAATCTTCAAAATTTTTTCTATATTTATCATTTAAACTTTGTAAATAGTCATCTTTTAGTTTATTAATTTCAGTTATTTCTAAATCTTTCTTTGGAATATATAAAATAATTATATTTAATAACATTCTTTTTAGATTATTCAAAATTATAATTTGTTCTATTTTAGTTAAATCATTTTGAATCTCTATTCTTCTATTTTCTGAAGAGATTTTTCTTAATTGTGTAATTCCTTTTTCTTGAAGCTCATGAAGTTCTAGAATCTTATCATTTATTATTAGACTTTCATTTTGTAAAGATTTATAATAACGTTCAGTATAATTTGCAATTCTTGCTTCTTCTTCTCTAACTAATCTTCGTTCTTTAGCTAATCTTCGTTCTTCAGCTAATCTTCGTTCTTCAGCTAATCTTCGTTCTTCAGCTAATCTTTGCTCTTCAGCTAATCTTCGTTTTTCAGCTAATCTTTGTTCTTCAGCTAATCTTCGTTCTTCAACTAATCTTCGTTTAATTGGTTCTTGAGCAATATTTCGTTTTATTTTTGCATTTCTAGCATATTTTTGGATTTCAAGTGCTAAATTAATATTTCCATTATTACCCAATCTTAATCGTCTTCTTTTTTCCATATTTATTTTGGGTTTTCTTTTTTCTTCTTTTCTTCTGATTCCTAATTGTTCAATCTCCATTCTTTCAGCTCTTTTTTTTTCTCTTTCTCTTTCTCTTTCTCGTAATATTTCTTGATTTATTCTTGGAAATTCCATATTTTTATTTTTTATTTTTTTTAATCTTCTATTTTTATTTTTTAAAATACCATTTTTTTTCATTTTATATATCTATAATTATAAAATATAAAATATTAAATCTCAATGTATGAAAATTTTATAAAATTGATCCATTTTGGAATATTTTTTCTATTTCATTTATTCTAAAAAGTATACGCTCATAAGTTAATTCTGAAAATGCTGTTGATTGGATATATGAGGTTAAATCCATTTTTCTAAATATAGAATGATGTTCATCTTTTGTGTTTACAAGTAATTCGAGTACACCTGTATTTATATGTAATGATTTTAAGATATTTTTAATATGCTTCAATTTATTAATATTTGTAATACCTTGTTTTGCAAAATATGATTGATTATAGAATTTAAGCATTATATTATACATTTTTAATGTCATTAAAATATCAACATAAGGACGTGAATTTAAGCTATTTTGTTGTAAATTATAAAGATTATCATAAACAGATAACGAAAAATTTGGATTTTCTCCAATTGATGGTAATTTATTAATTGAACCATATCCATAATCTAATAAAACTATTGTATTATCATTTCGTATCATTATATTATCATTTTTAATATCATTATGAACAAATCCAAATGTATTATATAAATATTGTAATAATAAAAATAATTGTTTTATATAATTTATAAATTGTAATAGATTTGGTAATTTTTTATTAAATACATTAACTAATATATCTCCTTCTACTTGTTCCATAATTATTGATGGTGAATTATCAATTGATTTTATAGAATATATTTTTGGAATATTTATTTTAAATTGAGAATCAGAAAGATTATAAAGAATATATTGAATTAAAGATTCTTTATAAAAATGAAATAAATAAAGTGGATCTCTGTCTGCATTACGTACTATTTTTATAATAATTGGCACACTTTGAACATTATTTGTTAATTTACTTTTATTTATTGATTTATTTGGAAAAACTATTCCATAACTTCCACTAGCTAAAGGTCTTCTGTTTACTATTGTAGAAACATCTAATATATAAAGAGGATTCCTTGTAAATATTTCAGTAAAAATATTTCCAATAGTTATTTCATCAACACCTTCTTTTAATAAATATTTTTTAAATAATTGTTGAAATAATGGAGCATATGAATTATTTGTTATTAATGAAGTAATATTTGTTAAAAAAATATTACTATTTGATGGAACATTTGCTATTATTTCATTTATTTCAGCTCTTTTAATTTGTTCTATATTTTTATAAGCTTTTCTAATTATTTCTTTAAATGCTATAATATCTTGTTCAGCTTTTATAATATCTTGTTTAGCTTTTATCTTATTTTCTTTATATTTTTCCATTCTATTTTTAATAATTTTTACTCTTTCAATTCTTTCTCTTTCTTTTTCATTTTTTTCTATTTCTCTTTCTTTTTCGTTTTCTTGATTTTTTTGAAATTTTTTAGCTTCAGCTCTTTCTCTAAAATTATGAATATTCATTATTTATTCTATTTTATATAAAGTTATTTTTTACCTAATTTTCCATTAATATTTACTTTTTCAACTTCACTATCATCATATTCATCATCTTTTTCAAAAGGTAATATTTTACTAATTATTTGTGGATCTAAAATCTGTTCTGGATATTTTATTTTATAATTTATAATAAAATCACCTTTATTTTTACTTCCTTTAATTGGGAATCCTTTATTTTTAATAGTTCGCATTGATCCATCCGTTATAACTTCTTTTTCAAAATAATAAAAGTCACTTCCATCAATGTGATTTATATATATTTTGCTTCCACATAATGCATTACCTAATAATATACTTTTAGTATGAATTAAATCAACACCAACTTTTTCAAATTCAGGAAATTTATTTACTTTTGGTTTAACAATTTTAATAATCATTGCTCCTTTTAATTCTCCCATACGTTGATGTCCATAATTTTCAAATACTTGTGTATCATCATAATTACTTCCAGCATCAATTTCAACAACAACGGATTTTTCAACTTTAATTTCGCCACTTCCACTACAACTTTTGCAATTAGCATTTCGCATTTTTCCACTTTTATTACATTTTGCACAAACGCGTTGAGTTTTATGAGTTGTATGTGCATCAACTTTTTTAGTAAATATTTCAAACCCAGATCCATTACATAAATCACACGTTTGTGAAGCACAAGAAGTACATAAATCGAAAACTTTATATGTAAATTTTCGTTTAGCACCGCTATATAAATCTTTTAATTGTAATTCTAATTCAAAAATAATTGGTTCACTTTTTTTTAATGGTTGATTTTGTACAGAATTTTGTACAGGATTTTGTGCTTGTGATGTAAATTGAATATTTGTTCCATTCATTGGAATATTATTCATAAAAAAAGGAATATTTGCAAAAGGGTTTGTTGCACCAAATGGATGATTAGTATTATTCATATTAAATTGTGCAGGATTAAATGATTGATTTTGTTGAAAAAAAGAGC